>ENA-ORNW01002041-ORNW01002041.1-human-gut-metagenome-genome-assembly--contig:-NODE-2041-length-14155-cov-6.687234_pt1 | contig 14155 bp, 14 predicted proteins | sample MGYA00242121_ERZ509034 | MGnify/ENA primary metagenome ERZ509034 (study PRJEB26280, sample SAMEA2338689) | human gut metagenome | biome: human gut; feature: human-associated habitat; material: faeces... | reverse complement strand
ATTTCAGGCCGTTCAGGTAGTCCCGGATGGGGTGGTAACGGTTCTCGTTGGCAACAATGCGGATGGCAGATTCGATCTTCTTTTCGCTGGAAATACCGTATTTCTCCATCCGGCGCAGAATATACTTCATGTCGGTGTCGTTCAGGGTCTTGCCGGAGCGGGGCCACCCCACAGGCTTTACGATGTCGATGCGCTCACTCAACAGGTTCAGCCGGATGGCATCGGCCAGCACATGGTCGTTCTGCAAAATCGTGATGCAGTTCTGAATCGTCCGCTGGATCTCTCCGTTGGAGTGCTTGGTGAGCATTTCCTTCACATCTCCAACGGTTCGTGGAGTGCGTTCTTCGTTGGCTTCTTTGCTCAATAAACATCACCTCGTGTTTCTGATTTCTCCGCAGTATGCTGCTCTCCGGGCTTCCGCTGGGTCTGTTCTGCCTGCAAGCGGTTCAGCAGTTGCAGAACGGAATCCCGTGCCTTTTCCTTGACCTGCTCCTTGCCCTTCTGCCGGACTTCTGGCCTCAGGAGCTTCTCCTGCAAGCGGGCAGCGGTGGTCTGCATGGTCTTGAGGAACTTGTCCAGCACAGTGTCCAGACGGTGGGCGGCATATTCCCTCGTGGCTTTGGGAGCCTTACGCTCCGGGGACAGCACCCACTTCTTCGTGTCCTCGATCATCCGCATATCTTCCTTGCGGGTCTCGGTGCGCACCACATCGGTCACGACCTCCACCGCCTTGTCGTAGGCCGCAGCCGAAACTTCATCGATCAGCGTTTCCATGTCGTTGACCTTGAGGATCAATTCGTCCAGCTTGCTCTGCTGGGCGGCAAGCTGCTCTTTTTGCTTGGCAAGGATGAAGTCCTGTTTTTCAAGATACTTGCGGTTGCCGTACTCCGCTTCTTCCTCCAATTCCAGCCCATGCCGTTTTGCAATCTCGAACAGCATCTTCCGGCAGGCGGCATCAAAGGCGATTTTGCGGTTGTTGCGGCGGCTGAGGGGTTTGCCCGGGTCGGGCAGGTCGAAGCCCAGCGTTTCCAGTGCCTTTTCCTGTTGGGGAGCTACCTCGCCATACCGGTTCTCGCAGTCGAATACATGACGCTCGTGGATATGAGGTGTACTTTCGTCCAAATGCAGCGCCCAGTCCAGCACATGAACGTGTTCGCCAAACTTGGCCTTGAACTCGTCAATGAACTCGGTGACGATGTTCAGCAAGTCCTCTGCGGAAGCGTGTTCATCCAGCGTCCCAAGCTGGTAGATAGTTTCCTCTGGGCAGGTCTTGCGGCTGGACAGCAGGTCAGGAATGGAGCGGTTGCGCTCCGTGTGCCGGATCTTGGCGTTGCGTTCGTTCTGGCTTTCAACAAAGGCCGTGTAGTGGGTTTCGTAGAACTGCCGTTCCACATCCGAGAAAGTCGCAGCCAGATCATCCGGGTCTTGCAGGTCGAGAGCCGAACGGAAACCGTGAAAGCAGTCCCAGTAGATGTTGCCCTTGGCTCGTTCCGGGTCGATGTGCTCACTGTTGGCAAGGTTGAAACTGCGGTCATTGTGCTTGGGGTTGTAAGTGCCGTGTGCTCCGGCTCGTCCGTTGTGTCGTGTTAATTTCAGATAGGCATTCCTCCGTTTCAACATCTTGGCAGGGAGAACGCAGCAGCGAAGTTGCTGAATCTGCCGCCGTTTTGCGCCAGATAATACCCAGTAGGATATGACGCACAGCATCATATCACTGGGGCAAAGAGCTGCGCTCTCTGCACTCTTGCTCCGGGCAAGCTGCCCTGAAGGACAGCTCGTCCGGTTTTTCAGAGGGTCATTTTGACCCTCTGATTTTGGCAAACTGTCAACCTGACACTTTGCCAAGACCCCCCTATAAAGGAGAACTTTGGCGTTTTGCTGCGTACGTGCGTACGCAGCAGGCGGCTTTCTCTGTACGCACGTACGCAGCGAAAGACCGAAAACGCACCATATAGGGGGATCAAAAGCGGGTCATGCCCGCCAGCCATTGGGGGTGAGGTCGGGCTGCACAAGGGCTTCGATGCCCACAAAGCCCCGGACTCTCCGCCCGGACGAGTTGACGATGTTGTTGGTAGATTCCAGATTATACCTGCGCTGGTTGGCGATCAGCGCATCGCTGAACCCTCGTGCCTTGATCGCATTCAGGCTGTTCTCCTCGCACCACATCTTGTAGACCTCATACAGCTCTTTCGAGCTGGTGCAGGCATCCGCCTTCAGGCGGATGTAGCCCTCGGATTCGAGGAAATCAAACACATTGTTGTTGTCCCGCTTCACCAGTTCCCGGTTGCGCTTGGCACGGTCACTCTCGGTGAACTGGAAGCCATTCTTCACCAGCCGCTGCAAGCCCTCAAATGCCCACAGCAGGATGCCCTCGACCTCTGCCGCCATCTTCTCGGCAATGTCCGGGTCATCCACACGAGACAGGGGCTTGTCCTTGGTGGTCAGGATGAGCTGACGGCGATAGAAACCGTCCGAGCGGTCATACAATGCCTGCAAATCGCCATTGCTGAACGCCAGCAGGCGGGCGTACATCCAACCCTGATAACTCTGCTTGCCCTTGCGCTCCAAGTCCATCTGCCCCTGTGCGGTCACTATGGACTTGACATAGTTGGTCTGGCGCAGGGCTTCCATCCGCATATCATCGTCCACACAGAGCAAGGTGTGCTCCAGGTCAGCACGGGCGAAGCGGTTCTCCGAGATCTTGCCGATGCTGCCATCCTTCATGTTGCAGCCGAACAGCCGGGACAACACCACGCCGATCTGCGACTTGCCCTCGCCGCCGTTGCCCTTGATGACCATCATGCGCTGGCCCTTGTTGCTGGGGATCAGGCAGTAGCCGATGAACTCCTGCACCGTGGGAATGTCCTCCGGGTAGAGCAGGTCGGACAGGAACCGCAGCCAGTGGGTGGGCTGTGCCGCTTTCGGGTCATATTTGACCGGGAGCCGGTTGCGGACGATCTCCGGCTTGCCTTCCTGAAAGGTGCCGTCCAGATACAGGGTGCCGTTTGCCAGCGCAATGCGGTCGGTGATGGGCGGGAAGTCCTCCACCTGTGCCGCCAGCTTCAGTACGTCCACGACATTGCTGACCCGTTTGGCGATATTTGCGCCGATATGGTCTCGCAGCATATCGAAAATTTCACAGCGCAGGTTCATGGTGTCTGTGACCCTGCCGTCCGGGGTGAAAAATGCGCCATTCACATAGAGGAGCTGGTGGGTGCTGAGAAAATCGTCACAAAACAGGGATTCGTTGAAGAAGCCTTTCTTGATCCATGCAGGGGTAAAGTTGTTTCCCATAGGCACACATCCTTTCTTCGGCGCTGCGGCTTATCCATGTGGTCAATTTGGCCACATGGATTTTCTCTGCTGCAACAGGTGGATAAACGTCCTTTGGGTTACGGCAAATCAATGTGGACAATTTGTCTACATTGATTTCTCCTGCCGCAACGAGTAGATAAACGTCCGTTTCACCTCATGTAGACAAAATGTCCACATGAGGCGAATTGCCGTTCTCCCTGCATGGTGTTCCTGCCCCCTTCCGGCGGCGTTTTCCGGCTCTCCCACTTGGGGGTCATCGCCGGGTATCCCATGCAGACGGTCATGCTGTTTTCAAGGTGCAACAGGCAAAACGGCAACAAAAAAGCCGTCACAAAACAGACCAGCCCTGCCTTCGCTTTTTCTGGAAGGTCATGCTAGTCGGTTATGTAACGGCTGAAAGCCAAGATGTTCAGCCCCGCAGGGTCTGAACGAATATGTAAAAATATGTTATATTCAATTGTTGGGATAGATTACCACAAAAATCGAGCCGTGTCAACAAAAAGTTTTGAAAGCACGTTGTTTTCGGCAGCTTGCAAGAAAAAGCAAGGGAAACTTTGGCAAAAAGAGAGAGGGCTGGGCGGTGCCAGCCCTCTTGACAAGGCAATGAGGCATATCAATATGGGCTTGCAAAATTTATTAAGGGAATGCGGTGATAGTAGGACTTATACAAATCAAAACACCGCCCGATTCTGGTGAAGGAGAACCAGAATTGAACGGTGCAAATGGAAGAAGGAGAAAAGCGTAGAAAATCAGACGATGCAATCTGGGAGCAGCGCATGGAGCTGTGTCAGCAGTTCTTCGCAGGAATCGGAATAAATCACAAGGGTAAGCGGATTGCTCAGGTCGAGACTGTAAATGCCAAGCAGGGATTTGGCATCAATGGTATATCGCCCGGAGACTAAGTCCATCTCATAGGGATATTTGGACAGCAAATCTACAAAGTCCTTGACCTGATCGACCTGCCGCATTCTGATCTGTAATTTTGTCATAGGGTATCCTTTCTTTTACATCAGTGGGATAGAGGCAATGCAGTTCTGAATTTCCACCATGGAGGGCATTGCAGGGATTGCGCCGCCCTTTGTCGTGGTCAGACTGCCCGCTGCATTGCCGAAGCGGACGATTTCTTCAAGCTCAAATGCAGAGAGGGTACGCAAATCCTCCGCAGCTTTTCTCCGCAGCTGGTAGTGAATTGCGCCCATGAAAGCATCGCCTGCACCCGTCGTGTCCACGGTAGGCACATCATAGGTGGGAAGATGCCCTGCGCCCACAGCGTTCCGGTAATAAGCACCCTTTGCACCCAGCGATACCAGCACAAGAGATGGCCCCATTTCGAGCAGGGCTTGTGAGCCGCGGGCAAGGTCGCTTTCGTTTGTGATAAGCTGCATTTCTTCCTCGGAAACTTTCAGAAGATCCGCCAGCTTGACACCTTCCTGCATCTGGACAACGGCATCTGCCGGGTGCTCCCACAGAAGCGGACGGTAATTGGGGTCAAAGCTGACCAGCTTGCCCTGCTGCCGTGCATACCGCGCAGCTTCCAACGTGGCGGTGCGGCTCGGGTCGGAGGTCAGAGAGACAGAGCCGAAATGGAAGATGGCAGCATCGTCAATCAGATTCCTGCTGACTTCTGCCGAAGTCAGCATCACATCGGCACCGGGGTTCCGGTAAAAGGTAAAGGAGCGGTCTCCCTTGCTGTCAAGCTGTACGAAGGCAAGGGTCGTGGGAATCTTTTCGTCAATCACCAGACCGGACACATCAATGCTGCTTTCCACAAGGGTCTGGCGGAGAAAATCGCCAAATCCGTCTTTGCCGACTTTTCCGATGAATGCTGTTTTGCCGCCCAGACGGGCATTCATGGCAAGGACATTGGCGGGTGCACCGCCGGGATTCCGGGCAAACAATTCGATGCCCTGTGCATTGGTTCCGTTCGGGGTAAAGTCGATCAGGCTTTCTCCCAAAGCTACAACATCAAACATGGTATCACCTCAACCTGTTTTTTTAGCGTTCAGTTCGGACATAATCTGGTTATACGAACGCTTACTGATTCGGTAGAAGAACAGGACAATCGCTGTTATCAGCCACAGCACACCGGGAAGCAGCGAGAATGCATAGTGCATCGCATTCTGCACGGCAGCATTCTGCACCTGATTGGGGGAAAAACTCAATGCACTCAGCACACCAGCCAGCGCAGAGGTGCCAATCGCCATGCCCAGTTTGTTCCCCAGTGAAACGAATGCGTACTGGAAACCATCGTTGCGGACACCGGTTTTCCACTCGCCATACTCCACGCAGTCGGGAACGATGGCGTAGATGGCGGTATTGAATCCGCAGAAGAAGAACTGGGACAGTGCAGCGAATGTATAGAACGGAATGGGAGAAGAAACTGCACTGAAGAAATAGAGCGCAATCAGGGAAACGCCGGTTCCGGCAGCGAAAAGGGAAGCGGTGTGCCCTTTGTTGCCCAGCTTTTCAAACACGAAGGGGAATGCCGCAGCACCCAGAATGGAGGGAACAATCAGGATCATCGAGTAGATGGTAAACAGATTCTCGTTGCCTTCCACATATTTGAAGTAATAGAGCAGGTCGGCATTGCGGCCATACAGCGTTACACCGAACAGGAACTGACCCGCCAGTGCAATCAGGTAGGGCTTGTTCTGAAGCGCTGCATCCAACTGCTTTTTCAGTGAGACTTTTTTCCGCTCCGGGGGCTGGACAACCTCTTTGGTTTTGGCAAAACAGAACCAGTGACAGAGGGTGAAGATACCGCCGTAAAGGACGGTCACCAGAAGATATCCCCGTGCTGCATTATCACCGCCAAAAGCAGAGATCAAAGGCAGGGTGATGATGTTGATGATATTGATGGCGATCATGGCACAGACGGAGCGAGAGGTGTTGATTTTCGCACGCTCCTCGATGTTCTGGGTCAGGGTGCCGCAGAGCGTACCATAAGGGATGTTCACGCAAGTATAGCCCAGAACCAGGACACAGTAAGTAATGTACATATACAGGCTCTTAGCACTGTCTGACCATGTGGGGTGCGCCCAGAACGTCAGCACGAGCACCACAGCAGTTGCCGGCGCGCCGAACAACAGCCATGGACGGTAGCGTCCCCAGCGGGAACGGGTGCGGTCGCTCAGCGAACCGATCACGGGGTCATTGATGGCATCCCAGAAGCGGGAGACCAGCATCAGGAGGGACACTGCCGCCATGCTGATGCCGCAGACATCGGTGTAAAAAATCATCAAGAAGTTGCCAACGAACATCCAGCTGAAGTTGCAGCCCACATCGCCCATGCCGTAAGCGATTTTACTGATCAGAGGGACTTTGATGTTCGTATCCTGCTGTTTCGGCTCTGCTGTGTAACTCATACGACGCGCTCCTTTCTCCTCTTGACGCGATGCTTATAATTTCTGGCAGAACTCTATTCTCTCTTTATTCGGGCCTTCGACCATGAAAAAGCGAACACCGTTTTCCCAGAACGGCAGTGACTGGATGCTGGAATGCAGCAGGTGCATCCCTGCCTCTTTTGCCGCAGCAAAGGCGGCTTCGATATCGGTCGTTGCCAGAGCTACATGGTCGATTGCTCCGGCCTTTTCCGCCGCACGATGGTTTTCATAGGTTTCGATCATCAGATCGCCAAGCTGAAGAAACGCAACGCGCTCCCCGGCGGCTTTGTTCACCGTTTCCAGCGCAGAAACAAACCCCAGCTTCTTGTAAAATACAATGGTCTTGTCGAGATCATTTGTTGGGATGCCAATGTGCGCCACACCGGTCAGAACCTGCGGAAAGCTCATACCTTCGTTTCCTCCGCAATCTTCACCACTGCTTTGACGATGTTGGCCTTGTCCGAAATGCTCTTGTCCATGGCATTCTGGATGTCGTCAAAGTCAAAGATGTTGGTCACAATGCCCTTCAGATTGATTTTGCCGGAAGCAACGGCATCAATCGCCATGGGGTAAATGTGGCGATAACGGAACACGGTCTTGAAGGTCAGTTCCTTGTCCAGTGCAAGGCTCATAGGCAGGGTCATCTCGCCGGATTTGGAGTAACCAACCAGAACGATGTTTGCGCCCTTCTGCGCCATCTCAATGGCCTGGCGGGTAGTGATTTCTGTACCAGCAGTCTCGATAACGAGGTCGCAGCCCAGACCATCGGTCAGGTCGAGAATCGTCTGGACAGCATCCTTTTCGCGGCTGTTGATCACACCGTCTGCACCCAGTTCAAGAGCCTTATCCAGACGCTTCTGCATGATATCTACAACGTAAACACGGGAAACACCCTCGGCTTTCAGCGCCATCATGGAGACCAGACCAATGCAGCCTGAACCCATGACCACCGCAGTCTGACCGGCATGAGCACCGCCCTGATTGGCGGCGTGGAAACCAACGGCCAGAGGCTCGATCAGCGCACCTTCCATGGTGCTTACGTTGTCCGGCAGCTTGAAGCAGAGGTTTGCTTCATGTGCCACATACTCCTGAAAAACACCGTCTACCGGCGGGGTAGCGAAGAACACAACATCCGGGCAGAGGTTGTATTTGCCCTCACGGCAGAACTTGCAGTGACCGCAGGTCTTGCCCGGCTCCAGCGCAACGCGGTCGCCAACTTTCAGATGCTTGACAGCACTGCCAACTTCCACGACTGTGCCGCCCGGCTCGTGGCCCAGCACGAACGGTGGCTTGACCACATAATTGCCGATCGCACCCGTTTCATAGTAGTGCATATCGCTGCCGCAGATGCCAACGTATTCCAGCTTGACAAGAACTTCGTCCTCTTTGGGTGTGGGGATCGGGCGGGTGGTGTAGCCCATCTTGCCGATGCCGTTCATGACTGCAACTTTCATTGTGCCTTTCATAAGATGACCTCCGTTTTTATTTGTTTATTGACTTTTATAAAGTGTTTATGAATGTTACTACAAATTAACACACCGCACAACCAAAGTCAAGCCCTTTTTCGCGGATTCGGAAAACTGCACAAGGAAAAAGCGGCGGAATTGTGCAAAAAATCGAGGACGGCAGGTGCCGTCCTCGATGGGAAGGTTTATAGGTTCTGAATAAAGGCTTCGATATGGAGCAGAGCGGCTCCCAGCGCAGAGGCTTCCAGCCTATAGCGGCTGAACTTCAGGTAGGAACTGTCCGGCTCAAACGTATTACGCTCGACCAGCATTTCCCGGAGCGGTTCGCCAAACTCTGCCAGAAAGCCGCCAACGTAGCCGCCAACAATTACATCACAGTCGAAGGTCATGCGCAGATTATTGACTGCTACAGCAAGGTAAGAAAGGTATTCATTCCATGCCGTTTGCAAAGCTGCATTGCCGGAGCGCAACCCGTCAAAGAATAGTGCAAGATTTCCGTCGGTCAGCTGGGAGAGGACTTTTGCAGAGCAATAGGCATCCAGACAGCCCTTTTTTCCGCAGTAGCAGGGGCGGCCATCGGGAACGAGCGTGTTGTGCCCGAACTCTCCGGCACGAAGATGGTCGCCGCCATAGAGCGCTCCACCGGTCAGAATCGCACCGCCGACACTGTTGCTCAGAGAAAGGTAGACAAGGCTGCGGGGAGATTCGAGGTCGCGCACTTCAGCAAGTCCGGCAGCGTTCGCGTCGTTGATGAACCGGCAGGAGAATGGGATGTAACGGCTGAATTCTTCGGTAGGAACATTCCGCAGACCCAAGGCATGAGAGTAAACCAATGTCTGCCCCTCTTTGTCCAGAATACCGGGCAGCGAAATGCCGACGCCCAAGATTTTTTCGACCGGGCAGCCCTCTTTTTCAATCAGCCCCTGCACGATTCCGGCAAGCATTTCCGCATAGGTGTCCGACCGCTCATAAAGACGCTTTTTACGCTCATAGTGGAGAAGGTTACCGGACAGATCGACCAGAACTGCTCCGACATGATTCTGGGTGATCTCAAGTCCGACCGCAAGTCTGGCATTCCGCACGGGAGCAAATGCTCTCGCCTTGCGCCCACCGGTAGATTCAAAGGTGCCGACCTCCTGCACCAGTCCCATCGCTATCAGTTCTTTGACATTCTGCAATACGGTCGGCCAGCTGTTGTTGACTTTTGCCGCAAGCTCCGGCTGCGAGATTCGGTCGCAGGAAAAAATGCTGCGAATCGTTCGGATGCGGTTGATTTTTTTAACATCACGGTTATTTGCGCCGCTGCCGGTCATGGGCTCACTCACCTCCAAGAGCAGATTCAACATTTGAAAGAAGATTTATAAAGCTCTTTCTTATTATAGAGAATCTGGCGAGATTCTGCAAGGGAAACATTTACAAAAAAGCGTTAGCCGAAAAGAGCGAGTTGCTTATGGATAAGAAGCGATGCTACCAGCTTATGGCAAACCATAGGTCGGTGGGCACCGTGTTCTTTATAGGGACTTAATCTTCCAGCCTGCCGTGGTCGCATCCCAGCGAGAGATAGTGCTCCATCTCTCCTCCCAGCACAAGCTGAGCGTACTCCAAGGGCTTATTATACAGCAGCCAGTCCAGCTCTGCCCGCTGTGCCGGGGTGTTGCCACACTCATCCTCGACGGCGATGCAGTCGATGGCAAGAGTGGTGCCATCCTCGAACCGGGCTTCCACCCGGTTGGTGTCCATATTGAAGCGGCAGGAAAGCAGTTTGTTCATGGTGAACCTCATTTCTATATCAAACGGTGTCTGTTCGGATGTCCTAAACCCTGCCATAAAACCGGTGGTTGATTTGTCCATTGGGCTTTGTTTTGCCCGTCTGCACATTTTTGCACACTTTTTGCACACCTGAATAGCTGGATAACGGTTGCAAAGCATTACACTGTATGCAAATAATGCGGTGTGTGCAAAGGCGTGTTTTGCGATGATACGATAAAAATAACGTTTCTTCGAACTTTTGAAATTTGACGAATGATGCGCCTTGGATTCTTTTAATCAGAGGGCCAGGGATTCGAGTTCCCTCGAGCGCACCAAAGGAAAACCCACGATTCACCGTTTCAAATGCGGCTTGGATCGTGGGTTTCTTTTTGTTATATTCGCCCGGCGGGGCTTGAAAAGTGCGACAGAAATGCGACAGCTTCAAAGGGCCATTGTGAGCGTACCGGAGCACCTGCCGGAAGATTTAATAAAAAATGAATGACGTGGGGGCATCTGGCAGGCTGAAGGGATAATTTTCGAGGACGAAGGTGTCAATGGTTTCTCTGGTCGTAGTTTTTCTGATATTCTGGGATTTTCGCAAGTTCACGAGCATGACGCAGAACGGCATCTCGCCCATCTTCATTCATACCTGCCATGATAGTATCGATTTCTCTACCATTGGGGTATGCTTTTTCTTTTGGCATGACACTGCGAGGGGCTTCCTCCAGACCGAGAGAAAGATACACATTTAGTTGCTTTATTACAGCATTCGTTGGAACGCAGTATTTATTAGCAATTGTCTCCAGATTGTCTAGAGCCCATTTCCTTCTGTGTTCCACTGTCACAACTCCATTGCAGGACTCTGCTTGCTTAGTGTTGGAATCAATGACTTCTTCGATCTGGAGAGCAGCGAAACAAACACGGGACTCAAGGATTCCATATTTTTGTTCGTATTCGTTTTTTTCGAGCTCTAGCATCAGCTCCGTGATGTCAATATCAAGGGCATTTGCTATTTTTTTACGAGTTTCAAGTTTTGGATTACGCCGGTTTTGCTCCCATTGAACGATGCCAGTAGGAGTGATACCGAGCTTGTAGGCTAGATCGCTTTGCGTCAAACCTTTCCGCATTCGGGCATTGCGGATGAGTTCACCATACATCGTTAGTTCACCTCCAAATAAATGCATTATATCATACACTATATGAAAAAACAAGAGCAATTAAAGAAAAGATTAGAAATTCAAAAGCGCGCTTGATAATATGCTCAAACTGTGGTATGATTACTGTACGAGAGGGACATCAAAGACTAACGACCGCCGTCATAAGGCAAAGCCGGGAGTCGGTAGCTACCCAATAAAAATAGTATCCGGAGGAAACTGAGATGCAAAATCCTATTTACTATCCCACCATGGCCAGCGTGAAAAACGCCGCCGCACGGTTCAACGTGACACCCGAATACGTCCGCAAGCTCTGTCGGACGGGCAAGATCTGCTACACGGCCATCTCAAGCCGAAAGTGGTTGATCAACATGGACACGCTGGCCCAGTTCTTCGCACAGGGAGAGCCGGTCAGAGAGGATTCGCAGCCGGTCGACGGGATCCGCCGTGTGGCTTCCTATTAAAAAGGAGGTCCTCTCAATGGCTCAGATCATACCGAAAGCGAAGAAGAACGGCTCCATGTCGTACCTTGTCCGAGTCTACAACGGCCGAACGCAGGACGATAAGGTCATCACCCGGTGCCAGACCGTAACGCCGCCCGCCGGGATGGGCAAGAAGAAAGCCGAAAAGTGGGTGCAGGAGCAGGCGGTGCTGTTTGAGCAGCAGGTCACGAACGGCCTCGTACTGGATTCAGACATGCTGCTGGATGACCTGATCGACCGCTGGTTTGAGGAATACGCCAACAAGCAGCTGAAGGCCAAGACGCTCTACGATTATAGAAGGATGCGTGGCCGGATCAGCGCCGGACTCGGGCATCTCAAGGTGTCCAAGATCAAACCGGCGCATGTGATGGCGTTTTATGACAATCTGGAAGAGAAGGGAGTCCGCCGGGACAGTACCTACACTGCCACGAAAGCCCTTCTGAACCTGCTTCCACGTGGAACCCGGGGTGAACTGGCGAAACAGGCCGGGATCGGTCAGGACACAATGCGGATGGTCTACGCAGGCAAGCGTGTCAGCCGAAAGACGGCGGAAAAAGTATCTGCTGTGGTGGGGCTGGCCTTCTCAAAGGCGTTTGTGGAGCATACCCAAAAGGATGGGAAGCTGAACAACAACACCGTCATCCGCTATCAGGCCATGCTCTCCAGCATCTTTAAGAAAGGTGTCCAGTGGGGATTGATCAACGAGAACCCGTGCTCCCGTGCAGAACATCCCAAAGCCGAGGAAATCGACGTTCGGGTACTGACGGAGGAAGAGATTCCAAAGCTGCTGGATGCCCTCTCGGATGCACCGCCGCAGTACAGCGTGATCACTCAGCTGGCCTTGCTGCTTGGTGCCCGGCGGGGTGAGATCTGCGCCCTGCGCTGGTCTGACATTGACTTTGAGAAGGGAACGCTTTCCATCAAGCGGACGGTCCAGTCCATCCCCGGGATAGGCCTTGTGTTCAACACACCGAAAACCAGACGAGGCAAGAGATGCCTGCGCATTGGAGCGGATTGCGTGGAACTGCTGCAGGAGTACCGGCAATACCAGAAAGCGGAGAGATTCCGGATCGGTTCAGCGTGGGTGCGTAAGGTCACACTGGAAAATGGCAAAGTGGTGGATAATGATATGCTATTCACGAAATGGAATGGAGAGCCGATGGACCCGGATATCATCTCGACCTGGTTCCCGAAGTTTCTGGAAGCACACGATCTTCCATCAATTCACTTCCACAGCCTCCGCCATTCGAATGCCAGCATCCTGATTGCGGCCCACGTTCCGATCACAACGGTCTCCGGGCGGCTTGGACATGCACAGACCTCAACTACGCTGAACTACTATGCATCGGCCATCCAAAGTGCTGATGCAGCTGCTGCCGATGCACTGGAAGGGGTCATCCGGATCCGGGAGAGAGCACATGCGTGAGGGCTTAGTGGTTTTACACCGAACGTTAGCTATGACTAATCACTGGAAAGGAGGTGGTGCACTATGGATGCACAAAAGGACCATTCTGGAAAACCAGAGTGGAGAAGAAGAAATTTTCGATAATACAAACATAAAAGGAGATCTATAAGGTATGAGTAAGAAGAAAACAGTTGGCAGCGCACCAGAGGCTGTAATGGATATGAACCAGTTTAGGACATGGCTTGGACTGAGTGACAGGTTGGCCCGTGAATTGATCAAAGAACCAGATTTCCCTGCAGTGATGATTCATGGCAGATATCGAATTTTTAGAAGCAAGGCGCAGCAGTGGCTGGAAGAGCATTATCCAGTGAATGCACGGTCGGAAGCAATCGCAGAAGTAATGGTAGGAGGAAATGAAAATGATTGATATTTATATGAACGATGCTGCAATCCACGCAGAAGAACCGTATGAGGAAGAAGAGGCAGAAGTCGTTCTGAGTGAGGTCTTGGCCAGAAATCTGGACATGCCAGAGGGATGCATCTGGGCCAGCCGCTATGAAGAAGCGTTCAAAAAAGGCGTGATCCTTACACTGCCGGGAGGTGTGGATTTGCGCATTACACCTACATTGAATTGGGAGGGGCTGCCGGAACTTGCCATCAGCTGCTGTACGCTGGATGATTTGAAGGATCTGTACAGCGGAGCAGGAGAATGGGCTTCGGAAGAAAATGGGATGTTCACGAGCTTTCCGTCATAAAGAAAACCGCCATTCCTGAGGGTAACAGGAAGGCGGCCATGGAAACAGGAAAATTGTTTGCAGACAGAGATTCCCTGCTTTCCATTTTATCAGGTGAAGAAGCATTTTGCAACGAGAATTTTTGCAGTTGAAGGGTGCGGAATCACAGTAGAGATTTAAGCGCATGGTCGGGTGAAGATGCCTGACCATGTGATTTTTTAGAATGGAAGTGATTATCGTGGCAAAGACAAAATGGCCATTCGGGGGATTCTTTCTGAAGCTTCTCGACGAAAAAGAGGGAACGCACCGTTATGAGGACTACCAAAAGGAGCTGGCAGAAAAACCTGTTACGGAAGAGGCAGAAAAAGAACACCGGGAATCTATGCGGGCAGTGAATGCGGAGCTGGAACGACTCGATGCAGAGGCTGAGCAGCGTCGAAGAGATGAGGAAAGGCAGAGACGGGCAC
>ENA-ORNW01002033-ORNW01002033.1-human-gut-metagenome-genome-assembly--contig:-NODE-2033-length-14199-cov-2.308187_pt1 | contig 14199 bp, 8 predicted proteins | sample MGYA00242121_ERZ509034 | MGnify/ENA primary metagenome ERZ509034 (study PRJEB26280, sample SAMEA2338689) | human gut metagenome | biome: human gut; feature: human-associated habitat; material: faeces... | reverse complement strand
GGAAGCCATGTATTTGCCCGGACGGAACCCGAGCTGTCCGAGCGGAATCTCGGCGCCCACATGCTCGCCCACCACAGCCTGCACCCGGTAATCACGGAAAGGGTCTTCGGCCAGCACAAGGCTCGCCCCGCCGGGATCCACCTCTTCGCCCGGCTGAAAAAGGCCGAATACGGTCCCGTCGATTTCACTCCGGCGACGGTTGAGCAGGATCAAAGCTCCCAGCAGGCAGGCAGTATGCATATCATGCCCGCAGGCATGCATCACCCCTTCGTTACGCGAAGCGAACGGCAATCCGGTCTGCTCGCGGATCGGGAGCGCATCCATATCGGCCCGCAATACCACGCACCGCGACAAATCTCCCCGTCCTTCGATCTTAGCCAGGATACCCGTTCCGGCAATCGGACGAAATGAAATCCCTTCGGCGGCAAGCTGCCCGGACACGTAACGGGCCGTTTCATGCTCGGCGAACGATAATTCGGGATGTTCATGGATCGCCCGGCGGAATGTAACGGTTCTCCCGTGTAACTCCCGGGCCTCGGCTTTCAACTCTTCGAACTGCTGACGGGTCATATCTTCGGATTTTACAATCTATTTCTCAGGACTGAATATATTGACGGATCAGTTTGCGCAACAGCTCGACCGGCATGTTCCTGCGCCGCGCGTACGTTTCCAGTTGCTCCGCATCGATCTGTCCGACGGAAAAATTCCGAGCTTCGGCGGATGCAAAGATCAAACCGCAGGCAGCGGGAGCAGGTTCCATGTCGAAATTTTCGTTCAGGCGCATACCTATCGCGGCTGGCACACCGAGCAACCTGAAGACGGTCTCCCGGTACGAACGGTCAGGGCAGGACGGAATGCCGAACGCCGGACGGATGCCGGGATAGTCGCCCGCCAATAACTCCTCCGTACTCAGTTGCCCTGCCTGTTCGATCCCCCACAAATGGATGCGTGCGTAACGGTGCAGCTCTTCCGCGAATGCCTCGCACAACCGGCCGGCGAGCAGTTCGGCCAATTTGACCCGGGATTCGCTGCCCTCTTCCCGGCAACGGGTTATCCAGGTTTCCAATCCGTCGCCGAGTGTCAACGCATACAAGCCGACACAATCGGGCGCATCGCCGTCTACCGGCGCTACGAAATCGGCCAGCGAGAGATTGACCGCCTGAGAGGTCTGTTGGTTGCGCAACTGGGGCAGGCGGTGAAGCTCCCGGGTGCATGCCGTATCTTCATACAGCACGATATCGTCGCCGTCCCGCCGGGCCGGATAGAGTGCCACTATCCCGCGGGCATGCAGCACCCCGCTTTCCGTTACTTCATCCAGCAATTGCCGTGCGTCGTCATAAAGCTGCCGCGCCTGAACTCCCTTCACGGGATCGTCCAGCAAATCGGGATAACGGCCCGGCAGACCGGCCAATCCGAAGAAATAACTCCAGTTGATCAACGGCACGAGCCGTTTCAGGTCGTAATCGGCAAATACCTCCCGTCCTGTTTTGGCAGGGAGCCGTACCGTGCCAAAATCGGGTTTCAGCGCATGTGCACGCGCTTCGGACAACGTACGGAAAGGCTTATTCTTGGCCCGGTCGGCATACTCCTCACGCAATGCCATCTGCTCCATCTGCACGTCGATCAGAAACATATCCTTCTCTGGCGATGCGATCCGCCGCAAAGCCCGCCAGGTTGCAACAGGTTCTCCGCCGTACAGGACCGCCCCGGCGCCATACTGCGGAGCGAGCCCCACTGCCGTCTGCAGGGCCGAAGCGGCAGGTCCGCCGACCAGAAACGGAATTTGCAACCCCTGTTTCTGCGCGACAGCCAACAGGAAAGCGATCTGCCCGACTCCCCGGGCAGACACTCCGCGCAATAACACAGCGTCAAACCGGTTCGTATCGCCAACGACGCCAGGAACAGTCGTTTCAGGGGATTTATCTGTGCTTCCCGCCGTCTTTCCGGTCATTGCCGCACCGGTTTCCGGCAGATTCAGGCAACGTTCGATAATCCGACGCGGCTCCCGCACCAATCCCATATCTTCGACCCGGCACCCCGAAACGAGCAGCAAGGTTTTCAGCGCCGCGCGCCCGGGATCGTAACCGTCATCGCCCACGGTCGCCATCAGAACGCGCCCCCATCCTCCGGAACACGCTGCGACTCCGTCTGGCAAAGCTCCGGTCACCACCGATATTCCTCGTTCCAGCAATGCAAACGGAATCGTTCCCGCTCTGTACAACTCCCCGAGGCTGGCAAGCGGTTCCAACCAGAGGGGAGTAAGCCCCGTAGCCGTTTCCTTCGCATAACCAATGCCATCACCGGCGCCTCCAGTTTCAGTTCCACCATCCTGCCCGAACCCTTCACCCGGCACTGTAACAGCAGTACGATCTTTCAAATCCCGGAACAGCGACCGCAACCGCTCCGCCTCGGGATTATGCCCCAAAACATAATCGGTCAAAGCCGCGACCGAAGCGGCATCACTTCCCGCAATCGCTTTTTCGCACAATCCGAGCAACTCCTCCGGAATCTCTTCGACCGATCGCAATGCATCCTCATCGGCAAAAGCCAGATCGAGCCCGGCCTCAGCCGCACGGCTCAACCATACTCCGTTCAAAGCCCGGCACACGCCAGGATCGGGACGATACCGATCAGATACAACCCCGATCCTGCCGCACAGTTTCCATTGCGGATACTGTTGCCGGATCCCGCGGCAGGCATCGAAGAAGTCCGAAGGCATGCCGGAAGCATCCTCTTCCCCTATCCCGCTTGCCGATACCGGACAAACCCCGGGATCGACTGCCACATCGCAAGAGGGGAAACCGGTCCGCTCCAACAACCCGGCTACCCGGGCGGCTACGGCGGTCTTGCGCCGATAACTGCGGGCATCGCCCTCCTCATCAGCCAAAGCGACCAGCACAGCCGCGCCATAACGTGCGGCCAGCGATACGCGGCGCACGAACTCTTCGTCCCCGTCGGCAAGCGACAGCGGACCGATCAACGGCTTTCCCTGTACGCATTGCATCCCGGCTTCCAACGTTTTCCAATCGGACGAAAGAATCGCTACCGGCACACGGGCCGTTTCGGGCGTCGCCATCGCAATATTAAGCAAATCGCGTATGGCTGCGGGTCCTGCACCCATCGCGTCATCGACACAAACGGCCGCCAGCGGCGAGCCGGTTTCAATCGCGGCACGCATTGCATTAGCGGCGGTTTCATACCGTTTATCCCGGATCGCAACCGCAAATTCCGGCGATACCGTCGCATCGGCCTGCAATCCGACCGTCAGCGGTTCCGGTCCGGACGCGATACGCAGCGGTTCGAGTCCGCTCAATAATAAACTGCCGTCCGGTTCCGGAATCGTCCGCGGAGTCGTCCGGGCGGCCACGGCAGCGATCGCAGCGATATGCACCGGCGTCGTACCGCAACAACCGCCCACAATATTCAATAACCCGGCAGAAAGATATTGTTCTACCGTTTCGGCCATCATTTCCGGCGTTTCATCGTAATGCCCTTCTTTGTCGGGCAAACCGGCGTTGGGGTGCGCTGAAACCGCACAGGCGGCCACAGCCGCGAGCCGTTCGATATAAGGTCGCATCTTCTCGGCGCCGAGGCCGCAATTCAATCCGACCGAAATGACATCTCCATGGTGCACGGACGTGTAGAACGCCTCGACCGTCTGCCCGGAAAGCGTGCGGCCGCTCACATCGGTCAGCGTACCGGAAACCATCACCGGAATCCGGGTCTTGCGCTCGCGCGAAAGTTCCCCGACGGCAAAGATCGCCGCCTTCGCATTCAGCGTATCGAAAAAGGTTTCGATCAGGATCAGGTCGGCCCCCCCGTCGACCAGTCCCCGCACCTGATCGTAATAAGCCTGCTTCAGTTCGTCGAACGTAACCGCGCGGGCTCCCGGACGGTTTACATCGGGCGAGATCGACGCCGAACGGTTACCCGGTCCGACGGATCCCGCAACAAACCGCGGCTTCGAGGGGTTCGAGAGCGTAAAACGGTCGGCCGCCGCACGGGCCAACGAAGCGGCTGCACGGCAAATGTCGTAAACGTAAAAATCGAGCATCTGGTCGGACAGCGAAAGTGCGTTCGCATTGAACGAATCGGTCGAAATAATATCGGCGCCGGCCTGCAGGTAAGCCTCATGGATTTCGGTCAGGACATCGGGCCGCGTCAGCGCAAGCGTCTCGTTGCACCCTTTGAGCGGCACCGGCCAGTCTCGGAACATATCGCCTCGGTAATCCTGCTCACCCAGGCCATAGGCCTGCACCATCGTGCCCAAACCGCCGTCCAACACCAAGATACGGCGGGACAGCTCGGAAAGTAGCGAAAATTTCAGCATGGAATTTCAATTCTTAATGTTACGGGATCACCCGAACGACAACATGCAAATCGGGAACAATTGCGATGCGTCCAGTCGGATATCCAGGGAGGTTCCTGCCCAACCGCTTCCAAAACGGATCCGGGCAGCAGATATTCGGGTAAAAGCGTTCTATCCGCACGGGCATCGCTACCGCTTCACCACCTCGATCTCGAAAAGCTTGTTCCAGTTCTTACCGGTGACAAAAATGCGTCCGGTAGCAGGATCGAACGCAATGCCGTTGAGCACATCGGTCGTCGCATCGATATCGGCCGGCGACAGCAGGCCGCCCAGGTCGATCACCCCCAATACCGCCCCGCTTTGCGGATCGATACGAATAACGTTATCGGAAGTATATACGTTGGCCCACAATTCACCGCGAACCCACTCCATTTCATTGACGTACATCACTTTGTTCCGGTCGGTATAGACCTCTATGGTGCGCAGCGGACGGAACGTAGCCGGATCGAGCACGCGTATCTTTTCCGTCCCGTCGCTCATGTAAAGCACCTCACCGTCGGTAGCCAACCCCCATCCTTCACCGCCATAATCGAACTCGCCCGTTTTATCGAACGTATTCAGGTCGTAAACCAACGCTTTGTTGTTCTGCCAGGTCAGCTGGTAGAGTTTTCCGTCCAACAGTGCGAGCCCTTCGCCGAAATACAGGTCGGACAGGTTACGGCTTCGCAATACGCGGCCGCCGGAGAGTTCCACCTGCCGCAGGGTGGATTGTCCTTCAAGGCCCGTGCTCTCGTACAGGGAACCGTCATGGAACAGCAATCCCTGGGTATAGGCCGTCCGGTCGTGCGGATAAATTCGTTTCACGCGGTGTCCGTAAAGGGCCGGAGCCGAGGCGGCCAGCACCGTAAATTCACCCGAGCGGCTCTGGCTCTCACCGCCGCGATAGGCGGTCAGCCGATACACCACCCTTCCCACCGGATATTTCGGGCCCAGATTGTACGTAAATCCTTCGGGCGCTACCGGACCGATCCTCCGGTTACCCACCGACAGGACCACACTGTCGGCAGTCATCCCTTTGCTAAGCGTATAACGGATCGGGACGCGCTCTCCCTGGGCAAACTTCGCACCGAACACCGGGGCGACCGATTCCAGCAATACCGGAGCCGGCGAGGCGGAAACCGGAGTTGAAGTTCCCTCTCTACCGGCAGGCCGGGAAGCCCCGCTTCCGACGCATGCGCTCATCAGGCAAAATGCCGCTACGGCAACCGCTACGGCCCCCGTGGCCATGCGGACAAAATTACGATCCATAGTGACAAAGGTATAAAAAATTAGTATCTTTGCTTCGCTGTCTAAAAAATCCCGACGGAAATATACAAATCCAAACAATATGCTGACACTTAAGCAAATCAGAGACGACAGGGCCTTCGCGCTCGAACGTCTGGCCGTGAAAGGGGTGGATGCCGCCGCCGCACTCGACCGCATCGAGCAGCTGGACGACTCCCGCAAGGCGCTTCAGGCCGAGTTGGATGCCAATCTGGCCCAGCAAAACGCCAACGCCAAAGAGATCGGTCAGCTCTTCAAGGCCGGCAAGCAGGCCGAAGCCGCCGCTGCAAAAGAAAAGACCGCCGCGCTGAAGGAGGTCTCCAAGCAGCTCGAAGAGAAACTGAAGCAAACCGAGGGTGAACTGAACGAAATTATCGTCACGCTGCCCAACTTCCCGCACAGCTCGGTACCGCAAGGCAAAACCGCCGCAGACAACGTGATCGTCCGCACCGGCGGAGAGACTCCCGAACTGGGTGCCGGGGCATTGCCGCACTGGGAGCTGGCTTCGAAATACGACATCATCGACTTCGAACTAGGCGTCAAGCTGACCGGAGCCGGATTTCCGGTTTACAAAGGCCAGGGCGCCGCATTGCAACGCGCACTGATCGCTTTTTTCCTCGACAACAACACATCGGCCGGTTATACCGAAGTGATGCCCCCGCTGATGGTCAACGAAGCATCCGGTTTCGGCACGGGTCAGCTGCCCGACAAGGAGGGACAGATGTACCACGCCACCGTGGATAACTTCTACCTGATTCCGACCGCAGAGGTGCCGGTAACGAACATCTACCGCGACGTAATCATCAACGAATCGGACTTCCCGATCAAACTGACGGCCTATACGCCCTGTTTTCGCCGCGAAGCCGGCTCGTACGGCAAGGATGTGCGCGGACTCAACCGCCTGCACCAGTTCGACAAGGTCGAGATCGTGCAGATCGCCCATCCCGAAACCTCTTACGAAGCTCTCGAGGGAATGGTCAAACATGTCGAAAGCATCGTGCAAAAGCTCGAACTGCCCTACCGCATCCTGCGTTTGTGCGGCGGGGATATGAGTTTCACTTCAGCGCTCACGTTCGACTTCGAAGTCTTCTCGGCCGCACAGCAGCGCTGGCTGGAGGTTTCGTCGGTTTCGAACTTCGAATCGTTCCAGGCCAACCGCCTGAAATTGCGTTACCGCGATGCGAACAAGAAGACCCGGCTCGCCCATACGCTCAACGGCAGTTCGCTGGCCCTGCCGCGCATCGTTGCCGCCCTGCTCGAAAACAACCAGACGCCCGAAGGCATCCGCATCCCGAAAGCGCTCGTGCCCTACACGCGCTTCGAAATGATCAAATAGCGCCATTCCGCAAAGCGGATTCCCAATAGAAAAGAGCGGCCGAATTTCGGCCGCTCTTTTCTATTGCCGTTCCCTGCCGCCGACCCCGCATAAAATACGGACGAAACGTCCGATTCCCGCGGTTAAACGCACTCCGAAAAGGTTTTTCGGTTTCCCAGCTGGAAAGCTTAGCAGATTTTTATTACTTTTATAAAACCGGTTCGTTCAAGAAGCCGCAAGGAAGAGGGCGACAAGGCCAGCTAGACTTTGCGACAGACGAGACCGAACCGCCAGAACCGACCTAATTGCACAAAAACTTCATCCTGTGAAAAAAGTCCTCTCCCAATGCGTGAATACGGTACATCCGTACATTTTCACGCACGTTACAAACTTGCCCCGTAGAACGTTGCTGCTGCTTTGCTCCGCACTGCTGCTATCCGGTTGCGGCAGAAACGGCTCCGACGACACGATGCCGATGCAGTGCCGCGTCGAATCGGCTCCGGACCTGCAATCACTCGCGACAGGTTTCATGAATCCCGCTCCCGAAAACCGCGCCTGGGTTTACTGGTTCGTGATGGACGGCAATTTATCGCGCGAGGGAATCAAAGCCGACCTCGAAGCGATGCAACGCGCCGGAATCGGCGGTGTCATCTTCCTCGAAGTAAATGTCGGCGTCCCGCGCGGTCCGGTAGATTTCATGAGCGACGAGTGGATCGAGCTGTTCAAATACGCGACTGAAGAGTGCGAACGGCTCGGTATCCAGCTCACGCTGATTTCCGGGCCCGGCTGGACCGGCAGCGGCGGTCCCTGGGTGAAACCCGAAAATGCGATGCACTTTATCGTAGCCGACACGATCTCCGTCACCGGGGGCGGCCATGTTTCGGTACAGCTTCCGCGCCCGCAACCGCGAAAGCCTTATTTCGGCATCGAGAACCTGACCCCGGAGATGCGCCGGCAACGGGCTGCCTACTACGAGGACCTCTTCGTGCTGGCCTATCCGAAACCGGTCGCTGCGGACAGCAGTACCCGAATCGACAACATCGAAGAAAAGGCGATCTACCTGCGCCATCCTTACTCGTCGGCTCCGAAAACAAATCCGTTCCTGCCGATGCCGGTCAACTTGCCCGACGCTCCGCAGGGCACCGTATTGGCCACGGATCAGTGCGTGGACGTAACCAGCCTGCTGGATCCGGACGGACGGCTCGAATGGGATGCCCCCGCCGGTCAATGGGTGATCTACCGCTTCGGGCGCACGCTCACGGGAGCCAACACGCGTCCCGCCCCGCTGCCGGGCGTCGGTTTCGAATGCAGCAAGATGGACACCACGGCCCTCAACCATCACCTCGACCACTTCGTAGGCCGGCTGATGGCTGCCGTGGGACATAAACCGCACGACCGGCCCGCCGGATGGAATATGCTGCACATCGACAGTTGGGAAATGGGAACCCAAAACTGGACAGACCATTTCAAAGAGATTTTCAAAGCACGCCGCGGTTACGACCTGACGCCCTACCTGCCGACGCTTTCGGGACAGATCGTGGAGAGCCGTGAAGTCTCCGAGCGCTTTCTGTGGGATTTCCGCCTGACGTCACAGGAACTCGTGCTCGAAAATCACGCCCGTCACCTGCGCGATTACGCACACCGGTACGGTTTCGGGCTGTCGATCGAGCCGTACGACATGAGTCCGAACAACGACATCGCACTGGGCGGCATCGCCGACGTGCCGATGGGCGAAACCTGGGAAGTGGACGATGTGTTCAACACTGCGTTCAGCTGTATCGAGGCGGTTTCGGCGGCCCGGATCAACAACCGGCCGATCGTCGGGGCCGAAGCGTTCACCAGTTCGCATTTCGACAAGGGCAAATTCTGGAAACTCCATCCCGGAAACATGAAAAACCAAACAGACTGGTCGTTCTGCATCGGCATCAACCGCCTGGTATTCCACCGTTATGCCCACCAGCCGTGGACGGACAAGTGGCCCGGAATGACCATGAGCGCTTACGGACTGACCTACGAACGCACCCAGACCTGGTGGGAACTCTCGCAATCGTGGCATACCTACCTCGCACGCTGCCAGTACCTGCTGCGGCAAGGCCAGGGCGTCGCCGACATCCTGTTCCTGACCCCGGAAGGGGCCCCGCACGCTTTCACGCCGCCGGTCAGCGCGATGGAAGGCTCCGACCGGCTGCCGGATAAAAAAGGCTACAACTTCGACGGATGCGATCCCGGAACGCTATTGGACAAGGCCTTCGTCCGCGACGGCAAAATATGCTTCCCGGGCGGCATGCAGTACAGCATCCTTGCTCTGCCCACGTCGGGCCGCATGACGCCGGAACTGCTTGCCAAAGTGGACAAGCTGATCCATGACGGCGCAACGGTGATCGGCTTCGCTCCCGAAAAATCGCCGAGCCTCACCGACTACCCCGCCTGCGACAAGAAACTGGCTGAACTGGCAGGCAGAATGTGGGGCGACGGCAAAACCGCCGCCGCCAAACGCACCATCGGAAAGGGCACGCTTTTCACCTGCACGGCTGCCGACACGGCCGGCATGGCGCTCGATTCGCGCGGCTACCGGACACCTTATGTCAAATACGAAACTATCGCGACCGCGCTGGCTGCTCAGGGGGTACGACCCGATTTCGAAAGCGACGTACCGCTGCGCTATATACACCGCACCTCGAACGGCATGGAAATTTACATGGTCTCGAATCCTTCTAACCAAGCCGTAAACGCAACCTGCACGTTCCGCGCGACCGATACCGGCTGTTCGTTATGGGATGCCGTACAGGGCCGCATTGCGCCGGTATCGGCGGAAACCACCGCCGACGGACGCTCCCGCATCACGCTGCCCCTGGAAGCCTGCGGATCTGTATTCGTCGTTTTCTCACCGGTTCCCCCGGCCGACATCGTCAACACAACGACCCTGTGGCCGAAACTGGAAACCGCACTGGAAGTGAAAGGTCCCTGGCAGGTGCATTTCCAGGAAGGACGGGGCGCTCCGGCAGAAGCCACGTTCCCTACCCTGACGGACTGGAGCAGGCATGCCGACCCGGGCATCCGTTATTTCAGCGGCATCGCCGATTACACGACCTCGTTCGACTTACCTGAAAGCGAACTCAGCACGCACCGGAACTGGTATATCGACCTGGGACGTACCGAAGTGATCGCACGGATCGAACTGAACGGCAAACCGGTGACCGAACTGTGGAAAACTCCTTTCGCATGCGACATCACCCCTTACCTGCAAGCGGGCCAAAACACACTGAAGGTTTCGGTGGCCAACGAATGGCCGAACCGGCTGATCGGGGACGACGCACTGCCCCAGGAGAAACGGGTGACGTTCACGACTTACAATCCGTACAAAAAAGGCACGCCGCTGTTACCGTCAGGCCTGCTGGGTCCGGTGCGGGTGGCTTGGGCGGAATAGCGCTCCACCCGTCCCCAAGGCGAAAATAGAACCTCGTTTACTGGTATGAAAATCTGATCGAATCAAAAACGTGTACCGGGATGCTATTCGGTACACGTTTTTGTTCGAATATGCTCTGCGGCACTAAAGTTGCCGCATCCGGACCGGAGATTCTTGTGCAAGGGCGAATCTTTCTTCCAGCTATAGCATCCTTCCCATTCAACCGGTAACTGCAGCTTCCTTTCCGATCTTATACATGACATACGATTCCATGAAACCATTTCCAAGCCGTTTCCTCCTGCTCCCGGCAGCTTTACTCCTGTACTGCACGAACCTGTCGCACGGGGCCGAACCCGCTGTACTGTCCGACAGCCTGTCCAAACAAACCATCCTGTTCGCACACCGCGACACCTGTGACCTGCGGATGGACATCTACCGCACGGAGACTGCACAGACGGAGCAAACCGCTCAGCCGGTTATGCTTTTCGTTTTCGGGGGCGCTTTCATGAAAGGAGAACGGGACAAACCCTATTACATACCCTACTTCCGGGAACTGGCGGCACAAGGAATTACCGCCGTCTCGATAGACTACCGGCTGGGACTGAAAGACCGTAAAATTTCGGGATTCAAGACCAAACCCCCGCCGATACGGCGATCCGAATGGCCGTGGAAGACCTCTTCAGCGCTACCGATTACCTAATCCGGCACGCCGCTGCGTTGAACATCGACACCTCATGCATCATGCTGAGCGGATCGAGCGCGGGTGCAGTCACGGTACTGCACGCGGACTATACGCTGTGCAACAGACTACCGCTATCGGAGATGTTGCCGCAGGATTTTCGCTACAAAGGAGTGCTGTCGTTCGCCGGCGCGATCTTCAGCCACGAAGGACGGCCCCGCTATCGCGCAACTCCGGCGCCGACGCTTTTTATGCACGGCGACAAGGATAAGGTGGTGCCGTACAACAAAATCCAGCTGTTCAGCAAAGGTCTGTTCGGGTCGAAATCGCTTGCGCGCAGGTTCCGCAAAGCTGGCTATCCCTACGCATTTTTCACGATGCAGGGACAAACGCACGACGTGGCGCTGACAGGCATGTACCATCCCGACGAAATCACATGGTTCGTCCGGCGCTATGTTTTCGAACATCACCGGTGGCAGATGAATGCTGAATTGGATGAACTCGACCGGCTTCCGAGGGAAGCCTATACCAAACCGTATGCGACAGATGCGAACAAATGAACGGAATGGGGTAAGTACCCGGCTAAACTGTCTTTAAACGATCATCGACCTCAACTAAAAGAGCCCGCGAAACATCCGATCTGCGCATACTGTGCGAACGACCTCAATGCAAATCAATGGTTCCGCAACCGCAGACCACGGCTGCCTATTCCGCCCCTTTTTTTATCCGGGCGAAATTGCGGTACTCGAGCGGCGTCTTGCCGGTCCTTCTCTTAAATGAAATGGAGAAATATTCCGGATTGTCGTATTTGAGATGATAGGATATCTCCTTGATGGTCGTGTTTGTCGTCGCAAGCAGCAACTTCGCTTCGTTGATCTTCAGCTCTTTCATATACTGGGCGGGAGACGTGCCCGCATATTCGCGGAACGCCTTGCGGAATCCCGAATAGCCCAGCCCTACCCGCTCGGCAACCTCCTGCGGCGAGAGATTCTCGTACACATTCTCGCGCATCACCACCTTCGCCTTATCGACCTTCCCGATGATGTCCTCATCGTGCAGGACACTGCTTTTCTGGCGGTAATACATCAGTCCGAGCAGGTGCATCACGATCCCCGAAAGGGCCGGTTGTGCGCCGATCCTGTCCTCGTTGGCAATGTCGCGGGCCTTCAGATAGAGGTCTATGATTCGTTCGTTGAGCCCGATGTCGAAAACCGGCGAACAGGCCGAAAAGTAACCCGACGCAACCAGCCGGTCGATCATCTCGCCCTTGAAACCGATCCAATACTCCTTCCAGCCCGAATTTTCGAACGGACGGTAGGTATGCCACACCCCGGGAAAAAGGAAAAACATCTTGCCTTCCTCGATCCGCTGTGAAACCCTCGGCTCTCCATAGGTAAACATTCCTTCGCCGTCGGTAATATAAAGCAACTGGAATTCGTCGAGCACGCGTCCCTCTTCCACATCGAAAAAATAACCCTGCGGGTGGTTCTGGGGCGGATAAACCTCGTCAGCGGTAATCACCTGGCTGCCGACGCCCGTCACCGTCAGTCCCCACAACTCGTCGCCGTCAGCCGGAATCAGGTATTTGATATCGCCCGTACTCATCACAGTTCCAATTTACTGACCTGCATCGTCCGGCCATCCACGACCAACAGATTCCCGGCCAATGATTCGCCCACTCCGCACAGCAGTTTGACCGTTTCGAGCGCCTGCAGCGAACCGATTACCCCCACAATCGGCGAGAGGACACCCACCACCGGTTTCTGCGACGCCCTCTCGGGATAAAGATCCCGGTAACCGCCCGCGCCCCCGGCATGGAAAACGGCCACCTGCCCCCCGACAGCCTCGGCGGTACCGTAAATCATAGGCACCTCCGCCTCCCGGCAAAAATCATCGATCACGTAACGGGCGTCATAGTTATCGGTACAATCGACCACTGCATCATGTCCGCCGAGCAATCCGGCGGCATTCGCTGCAGTCAGCCGGTCGGTCACGACACGGATATCGCACCCGGGATTGAGTCGTGACAGGCGCATCGCGGCCACTTCGGCTTTCGGCCGGCCCATATCTGCAGTCGTATAGAGTACCTGCCGTTGCAAATTACTCAACGACACCGTATCATTCTCGATCAGCGTCAGGTGGCCGACACCGGCCGCTACCAGATAATTCAGCGCCGCAGAACCGAGCCCCCCGGCACCGACAACCGCCACGCGCGCGGCAATAAGCGCCTGCTGCATCCGGTCGGTAAAACCCTCGACCAACAGGTTGCGTTCGTAACGTTCTCTTTGTGCTGCGGATAGTTCCATACGGCTGTTTGCTGACACGACAAAGATAAAAAATCCCACCGAATAACGGCAGGATTTTCATCGCTCCTTCCACCGGAGCATCCGGCGGAATTTCTTATCCGGGATCATCCGGACATCTCCTACCGGGGATAAAACCTTCTATTTCTTTTTGGTATACAGGAACCGTTTGATCTTCTGGGTCGGCGTCTTTTCAAAACCGTCCTCATTCTCGACCACCACCGAAATACGCGAAAATTTATTCACCTTCGAATTGACGTAATGCATCAGGTCCTGCTTGATGTTTTCCATCTTTTGCCCGAGGTTTTCGCGCACGGTATGGTATTTTTGCTCGAGCGCCTCCCGGTTGAAGTGCACGATAGCCACCAGTTTGCCCATATCCTCCTTGACCAAAGAATCGGCAACCAGCGCATGGCCGTTGATCACGTTCTCGATCTCCTCGGGGTAGATATTTTCACCGCTCGGGCCGAGGATCATATTCGTAAGGCGCCCTTTGATATAGAGGTAACCGTCCCTGTCGAACACCCCCAGGTCTTTCGTGCGGAACCATCCGTCCTCGGTAAACGAGTCGGCCGTCGCTTCAGGATTTTTGTAATACCCCATCATCACATTAGGGCCTTTTACGACGATCTCTCCTTCGCCCGAGCGCGGATTCACATTGTCGAGACGGGCTTCGACCCCCTCCAGCATCGGCCCCGTGGACTGATGCCGCACCATCGACGGATTAACCCCGGCCAATACGGGAGCCGTCTCGGTGAGGCCGTACCCGATCGCATAAGGGAACCGTCCCTCCAACAGGAACAGTTCGACGGTCGGATCGAGTTTCGCCCCGCCGATACCGAAGAAGCGGATACGGCCGCCGAA
>ENA-ORNW01002024-ORNW01002024.1-human-gut-metagenome-genome-assembly--contig:-NODE-2024-length-14270-cov-2.713190_pt1 | contig 14270 bp, 9 predicted proteins | sample MGYA00242121_ERZ509034 | MGnify/ENA primary metagenome ERZ509034 (study PRJEB26280, sample SAMEA2338689) | human gut metagenome | biome: human gut; feature: human-associated habitat; material: faeces... | reverse complement strand
CCGCCGCAGCAGGTATCGGCGCTGTTATAGTTGGAATCAGAAAGAAGGAAGACATTTGCGAAAGATAATAGACACATTTGGTAAATACCTTGTTGTGGCACTTATTATGATTGCGATGTTTCTATTCTACACAAGTGTAGAAAGAAAACCACTGCTTGCCAAAGACAATACTAAGTTTGTTAAGGCAGTGGTTATACAGAATGATAATGAAGACCTTCAGGCTGCCGCTGACTTAGAAAGTGGCGACAGCCAGGAGGTTGTTTTACGTATTAAATCAGGAAGCCACAAGGGAGAAGAAGTAAAAGCGTACAGTCTTAACGGATATCTGTACGGAGCCAACTGTAAGGTTGGAACAAGGGTAATAGCTAATATAAGTGAATATAATGGAAATCTCTCAGCCAATGTATATAATTATGACCGTGAACCGGAGATAATTGCGTTATTAGCAGCATTTTTCGGACTTATGTGGCTGGTTGGAGGAAAGAAAGGTTTCAATTCAGTACTCGCACTTATATTCACATTTGCAGTTGTAGTAATGATGTATATTCCGATGATGTATATAGGTGTTTCACCATTTATTGCAGCTACATTATCAGTTGTCATAATTACGCTGATAACATTTATTCTACTGGCAGATTTTCAGAAGAAATCAATTGGCGCTATGCTTGGTACAATAGCCGGAGTGGTTGTATCAGGTCTTATAGCACTTGTTTTCGGACATTTTGGACATGTAACAGGATACAATGTTGACGATATAGAGAACCTTATATATGTAGGCCAGAATTCAAAGCTTGACATAGGCGGAATGCTGTTTTCTGGAATACTGATTGCATCGTTAGGAGCTGTAATGGACGTTGCAATGTCAGTTTCATCATCATTACATGAGATTAAAGAAAACAGACCTGACATATCAGCAAGGGAAATATTCCGTTCAGGAATTAATATTGGACGAGATATGATAGGAACAATGTCTAACACACTTATTCTTGCTTATGCAGGAGGAAGTCTGGGACTTGTCATGATAATATACGCATATTCATACCAGATGCACCAGATTCTTAACATGTACTCGGTTGCAATTGAGATAATGCGTGGAATATCAGGAACAATGGGCATAATACTTACAGTGCCGATAACTTCATTGATAATGTCAGTTCTGCTGACACAGAAAGGGAAGAAGTAAGATATGAGCTTGCCGTGATGTGAGTTGGATTTCTGGCTTTTTGAGGCAGAAACCTACTAAGTGGGCAAATATATCAAGTTTAGTATGCTTTTTTCAGTTGAGATGTGGCTCTTTCAGAGAATAATTGATGGGAAAAGCCTACTAAAATGTATCTGGATAATGAATGAGTGGGTTTAATGGTTGAAATCAACGTATTAAGTTGGAAAATATACCTACGAAATCGAGAATTCACAGGAGTTTAGTGGACTTTGGTCAACAAACTGTTGCCAACAGGCCATCAATCAATTCATTTTAATTAACAGATATGCTTTAACAGAATAAAATGATATAATACTTCCAGAAACTAATGCATGTAGTTAAGGGGGATTTATGTCAGATACAGTATTAATAGAGGAAGAAAAAGATATAGAACATATAGCAACAAGGAAAGTAGCCGTCATCAGAAAAAAGATGATGGCTGCTTTTTGTGTTATGGCAGGAATTGCTATACTTATAATTGCTGTTACGACTGGATTTTATGAATTAAAATTCAGGGCACTGGCAGCAGGCTTGTATAACATAGATGAAAAATCAGGAGAATATCTGATAGATATGATGTTTTATAACAGGTATTCATTGAGTGATGTATCAAAGTATAAGAACGTAGTCAAGGAGTGCGGCTATACAGAGAATGGTGCATCATATATGTATTATAGAAGTGGTCAGTGGATAATTGCAGTGGCAGGAATAATTATAATTATAGTTGTAATGGCAGCATGTATAAGGATGATTGTAAAAATCGGACATAATGATATCTATTCATATGTTATTAATCTAGATACAGAGAACCAGCAATTAAAGAAAAAACAGAAAGCAGATGAAAGATTTCTTGTTGAGCGTAATGAGAAACTGCAGAATTTTACAGAGAATATTGCACATCAGATTAAGACACCTCTTACTGCACTCAGTCTTGCATTAGACAGATTAGAGGAGAGCGGTGAGAACAGGGAGCTTCTTGAAAGATGTTTTGAACAGATTGAAAGAATCAGGTCATTTATAAGTAAGCTGATGACAATAAGCAGAATGGAAGCAGGCAAGATAATCATGACAGAGCAGGACATTAATGTGAACAGCATGCTTTGTGATGTTGTGAACCAGCTTCCTAAGAATGACTGCAATATAACGGTGGAATGTGATGACAAAGACTATTGCATCAATGCTGATGAAGAATGGATAAGAGAAGCATTTATCAATATAATACAGAACAGCAGCGAGTTGTGCGATAAGGTTGAAGTTAAAGCTGCATGCCGTGATGACAAATGTATAGTCAATATTAAGGATAATGGAAGTGGATTTGAAGAGGACCGGATACCGTATGTATTTGACAGGTTTGAGACAACGGGAAGTGCTGCCGCAGGGCATGCCGGTATAGGACTTAACCTGTCCCGGCTCATTATTGAAGCACATCATGGAACCGTAGATGTGCGTAATAACGAGGACGGAAAGGGTGCTGTTATAAGGGTACAGATACCAAGATATGTTCTTAAGAGAAAGGCTGAATTGTAAGATACGTGTAAGGTTAGTGCATTACAATATAGAAAATGTACTGTCTGGGAGGGAATATGACCAAGATACTTATATTGGAAGATGATGATTTTATAAGGCAGCAGCTTGCAGGAATATTACAGGAAAAAGGATATTTAGTTGTGGAAGCGGCAAGCGTAGGACAGTTTAATAATATATATGAACAGGAAGAAGCTGTAATAGATGTATTCTTGTTAGATGTATATCTGCCTGATGGCAATGGATTTGATGTCTGCAGGAAGATAAGAGAACACGGAAGTCAGATAATAATATTTTTAACATCGTGTGATGATGAAGACAGTATTATTAAAGGACTTGACTGCGGCGGTGATGACTATGTTGTGAAGCCGTTCAGGGTTGCGGAGCTTGTATCAAGAATAATGGCTAATGTTAGAAGAATATCAGGTGGCACAGACATTTATAAAGATGGAACTCTTACAGTAGACTTTAAGAATAAGTCAATTATTCATGCAGATAAACAGATATGTGTGTCTCCGACAGAATTTCATGTATTAGAGATACTTATAAACAACAAGGGACTTATTGTAAGAAGAGATACATTTTTTCAGAAAATGTGGGACAGATACGGAACATTTGTAGAGGATAATACGCTGACAGTTACTGTGAGCAGGCTAAAGACAAAGCTTGGAAACCGTGAGGACGGCAGAGCTTATATAGAGACAATCCGCGGAATCGGCTACCGGTGGAAGATTAATTAAGAGAGACTTCGCAGTTGTTTGTCCATATCATATATATCCCCTGTCAGTATGAGTGTTTATAGCACAAAACTTTCAGGATGACATCGCTTAGCAGGAGTAAATGCCGCTATCTACAAAGTTTATTACAGTCCACAAAAGCAAACGCACTTCGTTTGAACGAGCTTTTGTGAACTGACCTTATGTATATAGCGGCATTAACTCCTGGACAGCTCGTCATATTCAAATTTTGTGCTATAGACACTCATACCAGCATTACACATATAAAATGGACAAAGAACTGCGAAGTCTTATAAAAATATTTGGCTGTAAGGTTTTTGTAAGGTTCGCATGATAATGTATAAGCATGGTAATAAGGTATATACATAAATCTTACAGGGGGTACTTGAATGAATGTTTTAAAGATTACTTTCAAAAGTATAAGGAGACGGTTCTCGCAGATATGGAAGGCGGCGCTTACAACACTTGTGGCGGTGTTTTTTGTGACAGCGGTTCTTATATTTCAGGAGAATATGTACCAGTGGCAGATGTCATCCAATAAGTCAAGATTCGGAGACTGGTTCATATGTGAGAGAAGTAAGAAAGAAGCTAACGAAATATTAAGCACACATAATTATCTGTGTGAGCCGGTCAGCGCGAAAAGCAGTGTGGAGTTATATGACAGTGAATGGAATGAGACGAAGTTGCATATAGGAAGCATGACAGACGATTTCATTAAGCAGGGCAGATTAAAACTTGACGAAGGCCGTATGCCACAGAATAATGATGAGATTGCAATGGATTGGAATACATTGTTAAAGCTTGGATATGCAGGGGAGTTAGGACAGAAGATAACAATATATTATTATCGTGCAGATAATATTAATTATGAGTCAGATCAAAGAATCGAAACATATACATTAGTAGGAATATTCCAGAATTATACCAATATATGGCAGAACGGGAAAATGATTCCAGGAGCATTAGTTACAGATGAGAAGTTAAACGATTTTGATTATAAAATTGATAATCTGTATCTGTATGGATTCAAGGATTCGATAAGAACAAGTGAATATGCAAATGTTTATAAGAAGATAAAGGAAGACATAAGGTGCGAGACAGTATATAATGCGGCAGTATATGATTATTCACCATGGAAGTCAGCAACAGTTTACATGTATATGTATGTTGTAGTCATGGTTATTGGAATTCTCGCATTGTCATACCAGCTTATTGAATACAGGAATACAAGACGCAAGTCGTATAATATGTTCAGCCAGATGGGAATGACTAAAGCAGGCATCCGTAAAATGTATATAACAGAGAACGCATTTATACTGATTCCGGCAGGAATTATTGGCATTCTGCTTGCACTGGCAGTAGGACACTTTACAGGACAGGCACTTGAAGCCAAGTCTGGTTATGAATTCTACAGGGTGAATATGGAGGTTATTATTAAAAGTGCCAGTTCGGTGGTGATTGCAGTTATAGTTGAGGAACTTAGCGGAATAATATCCAACATACATTTCTATAGAAAGAAAGCAGTGTCCAAGAAATGGGTAAGCAGACCGGTACATATGCGTTATAAGAAAAGCCGTATGAACAGGCATAATCTTGTAAGGTCTGTAAGTTCAAGATTTATAAGAAAAGATGGGGCTTTGATGGCTGTCGGAATAAGGCTTTTTGCATTATGTATATGTGGAGTTATTATATTTTTTGCTTTGAAGATTCAAAATGCTTTTAAAGAATATAATAGCAATGACAGTGTGCCGGATATATATGGATATATTGATGTTAATCAGGATAAAACGGCATTATTTATGAACTACTGGTATTATCTTAAGGACTATAATAATCTGCCGCTGAAGTCAATGAATTATACTGGTGAAATCACAAGCAGGAATGACATGAGTGAGTATGTCAGTAAGCAGAGAATACGATATAACATACATTTTGATAAGATAAAGGAATTAGTTGAAGCCGGAAATATGTGGGACTGGAATGATGCAATCAAGGTTAATGACAGTGACAGCATAGGAAGGTCACTTGGCTTTATTAATATGGGGCAGAGTAAATATTTAAAAGATCCTAATAATAATATTCTGGAAGGATTTTCTAAGGAATTTATTGACGAGCTGATGGAGATTAATGGAATAAATTCCGTGTCATATTCTGTATTTGAATCAGAAAGAAGCTGGTTCTGGGATTCACAGGATTATGAAAAGATGCAGACATTTACATTTCATCCTGAAAAAAGTTCATATCATAAAGAGCATCTTCCTGATTATGGAGACAGGTATTTGTTTTCTACAGAATATGCACAGCCAACCAAAGAACTATACAGCAAACTGGAGAAATATATAGATAAAGAGTATGTTGATTATGAAGCATTTAAGGAAGGAAAACAGGTGGTTTTATTCTTAAGAGATCTGCCAGAGGGTGGATATGATGACACTATTAATGCCGGAGATACACTTTATTATAATTATTACAGAGTAGATGAGAATACGTATGGTGATGAGAGTAATATAATTGATTCTTCATATTTTTCAATATTTCCTTATGATAAAGCATATAACAGGTATTTATTAGATTACAACAATACACATGATTTTAATCCTGATTATAAGCTTATGGAAAAGCTCGAAGCAGCTTATGATGCATGCGTTGCTCCACAGGTTGCTGCTGTTGTCAAAGTTACTGACGAGGTTATGGAGGATTTCAATGGAATAATTCCGACATTTGGTTATTATACCGCAATTGCAAGTATTAACATGGCACAGCAGGCGGTTGACAGACAGAAAGATATTATGGAGAGACTTATTGGAGAAGAGTTAAGCGGTGATATGGATTTTGAACTGTGTTACAACCAGATAAGCATAAAGTATGACCTGACATCAACATTTTCAGCAACCAATAATAAGATAGGTGTGTATTTCAACAATAACGATATCTCTTATAGCAGTAATGTTGATATCAAGAATACATACAGAACACAGCTTATCAACAGTATACTGCAGTATGGAATCACTATTATTGCAATGATAGTTATGCAGCTGTTAATTATGGCAATTGTTATAAGAAACCGTATTAACAGAAGAAAAGAAAAAATGATGCTTTTGCACAGTCTGGGAATGAGGCGTGGAAAGATTGTTTCAGTATGTATGCTTGAGGCACTTCGGGAATCGGTATGGTGCGTGATTACAATGCCATTGTTATTGTTAATGGAACTGCTGATGTTTACTGGATTTGTGAGGAAACTATAAAAATATGGATAGAAGGGATGGGTATATTATGAACGAGATTATGTTAAGAGCGGAGAACATTGAAAGAACTTATCATGCCGGAAGCGTTGATGTTCCGGCACTCAAGAACTGCACACTTGAGTTTGGACAGGGGGAATTTACAGCAATAATAGGAAAGAGTGGTTCAGGTAAATCAACACTTTTGAGGATTCTTGGAAGTGTTGACGAGCCGGATACCGGAAGTGTTATTATTGCCGGAAAGAAGATAACAGGAATGAAGGACAAGGAATTGTCAGAGTTCAGAAGAAGAAATATAGGATATATATATCAGGATTACAGCCTTTTTCCAGAATTCACAGCATATGAAAATGTTGTTATGCCGATTCTTATAGATGGCAAGAAGCCTGATGAGAATGAAGTTGATGATTTGTTAGAGGAATTGGGAATATCGCATTGTAAGAATAAGTTTCCATCGCAGATGTCAGGTGGTGAACAGCAGAGAGTTGCGATAGCAAGAGCGCTGATTACTCATCCGGCTGTAATCCTTGCTGATGAGCCGACTGGTAATCTTGACGCAGGAAGTGCGGGAACAGTTGCACAGATGTTATCCAAGGCAAGCCAGAAGCATAATCAGACAATAATTATGGTTACGCATGACAGACAGATGGCAGATTATGCGGATAAGATAATTACTATAGTAGATGGTGTGTGTCAGTAACATAGAAGTACATACGAAAGGGGGATTGCGTATGTCGGTATTTGGGATTACTCTGTTGAGCATTAAAAGACGTATGCCGCAGATTATCAAAGCAGCGTGTACCACGCTTGCAGCCGTGTTTTTTGTAACAGCGGTTCTTATATTTCAGGAGAATATGTACCAGTGGCAGATGTCGTCCAATAAATCAAGATTCGGGGACTGGTTTATATGTGAAGTGACATCGAAAGAACCTAATAATTCTTTAAGTGAGCATGCTTATCTTAATGCGCCGGTCAAGGCAGTTACATGTGTGGATATGTTTAATAAAGACTGGAAGATGACAGGGTACATACTTGGAAGCTTTGACGAAGCATTTGTTAAACAGGGAAGGCTTAAACTGAATGCAGGTCATCTTCCACAGGAAGATGATGAGATAGCAATGGACTGGAATACATTGCTGTCATTGGGATACACAGGCGAGATAGGAGAGACAATCACAATCAGATACTGCGAGGAAAACAGTGTATACAACAATGAGGCAAGACACGAAAAACAGTTCCGTTTGTCAGGTATATTTGCCAATTATACAAGCATATGGAAATACGGTAAGAAGATGCCAGGAGCTGTTGTAACTGAAAATGCGCTTTCAGCATTTAATACAAAATGCAAGAATTCATATCTGTATTCATTGAAAGAATCTGTCAGGGCATCAGATTATGCTATTGTTTATAAGAAGATTAAAGAGGATGCAAAGACAGAGACAGAATACAATTCGGCAGTATATGATTATCAGCCATGGAATTCGGCGGCCGTGTATGCATACATGTATATAGTTGTAATGGTAATTGGAATACTTGCACTTTCGTACCAGCTTATTGAATACAGGGGAAGAAGAAAGACGGCATATCAGAGATTCAGAAGACTTGGCATGGATAAGTCCATGATGCGGAAAATGTATATCATCGAGAATGCACTTATAATTATTCCGGCAGGTATAGCAGGACTCCTTCTGGCATTGCTCACAGGTCAGGCAATAGGAAAGGGATTAGAGATTAATAATGGCTTTCATTTCTATAAAATCACTGCCGGTATAATAATAAAAAGCGTGTGTTCCGTAATTGCGGCAATTGTTGTAGAAGAGCTGGCAGGTCTGATTGCTAATCAGTGGCAAAAAAATAAAGGCGGTAATGTTAAGAGTAAGAATAAGAAAATTGTATCTGCCAATATGGAAGGAAAGCAGTCACGCATGAAGCCATATAATCTTGCTTCGACAATCAGCCAGAGACTGATGCAAAATGATGGGGTGTTTATGATTGCAGGACTCAGGATATTTGCATTATGCATATGTGGAATACTTGTGTTCTCAGCTGTAATGATAAGAAAATCATATGCTGACTATAAGAAGAATAATGAACTTCCTGATATATATGGATACCTTGATCCGTCAGATTCTGAGTATGAAATGACTCTGTACTATTATTCATATATAAAAGGATATTATAATATACCTGAACAGGATGATATATATGGCGTCAGCGAAAGAAGCCAGCTTCTTAATAAAGCATGGAAAGAACGAAACAGGTTTAATATAAGCTTTGATGAATTAAAAAGCAAAATGAATAATTCCTTCATGAGAATTAAATATAATGATGAAGATTTACTGGAATTAGATAGGATAAATATTCACTATGGGCGTAGGTACTGTAAAAGAGGTAACACTAATCTGCTCAGCGGTTTTACTAGCGAATTCCTTGAAGAAATTGACAATATAAGCGGAATAGAATCAATATCGTATTCTGCTTATGAATCAGAAAGAAAATGGTTCTGGGATAATCAGGATTATCATAAGATGGGGCTGGATATGATATCACCAGACATGTCTAATTCAAGAGATACACCGATTACAGATTATGGTTATCGTTATATATTTTCTACGGAATATGTTAATCCGACCAAAGAACTTTATAAGAAACTTGAAAAATATATTGATAAAGAGTACAGAAACTATGATGATTTCGTCAATGGCAGACAGGTTGTGGTATTCTTACAGGATGCACCTGATGGAAGCTATGATGATACGCTTAAAGCAGGAGATACTCTTAATTACAATTATTATGAACTGCCGGTAGATGCCAGTTTCCATGTTCCAATGAGCATTGCAGATGGAAGATATGTATATCCATATGATAAAGCATTTTTCGATAAATACAATAATTCAGGCAAAATTGATCTGCATGCCCACTATTATGGCTCAGGAGGAAATATGGCAGGAGGCACAGGTACAGAAAATCCTGTAAGGGAGCAGGTTATTGATGGATATGAAGTATTATTCGGGGCATGTGTGTCACCAACAGTTGCAGCAGTTATAAAGGTTACGGATGATGTAAGAGAGGATTTTAACGGAATAATGGTTGATTATGGCTATTATACGGCACTTGCAGGAATGTCACTTGCACAGCAGGCAGTTGATAACCAGAGAAACCTTATGGAGAGAATGACGGGGGATGAGATGACTGGAGATCTTGAATTCGGTCTGCATTATAACCAGTTAAGCGTACAGTATGATCTGTCATCAGCATTTTCAGCAACTAATAATAAACTCTCTGTATATTTTGAAAATAATGATCTTGTCTACAATTCTAATGTTGATGCCAAGAATATATACAGAACACAGCTTATCAACAATATTCTTCAATATGGAATAACAATAGCAGCGTCAGTTGTAATCCAGCTTCTTATAATGGCAATCATTGTAAGAAACAGGATTGAACGCAGAAAAGAAAAATATAAGCTGCTTCATGGCCTGGGGATGAGAAGGGGAACGATAGTAAAAATCTGTATGCTTGAAGCATTAAGAGAATCAGTATGGTGCATATTCACAATGCCACTGATACTTATAATGGAACTGCTTATGTATACGAGAAAGAATCTGGTTGAATAATTAAATATTATTGTGTATTATAAGAAAAAGAGCCACTTGCTGGCTCTTTTTTTGCGGAAAGGATGAATATTAATATGAATCAGACATATATGAAGGAGCAGAAGATACTCCCATTGTTATTAAAAATGTCGCTTCCAATGGTAATATCTATGATGGTTAATTCATTGTACAATATTGTTGACAGCTTCTTTGTTGCTAAGATAAGTGAAAATGCGATGACCGCTCTGTCACTGGTATTTCCAGTACAGAATCTTATAAGCTCGGTTATGATAGGATTTGCAATAGGAATTAATGCGGTTATATCATTTTTTATGGGCGCACAGAACCAGAAGCAGGCAGATAAAGCAGCCAGTCAGGGCATGCTCCTAAGCTGCATACATGCTGTTGTGCTTACTGTGATATGCGTAGCAGGCATGCCGGTATTTCTAAAAATGTTTACAAAGGACGCAGAGATAGTTTCACTGGGACTTAAATATTCCAATATTGCATTTGCATTTTCAATAATGCTTGGAATTGAGCTTATGTTTGAGAAGGTGTTTCAGGCAGTTGGAAGAATGAATGCTTCTATGGTCTGTCTTATGACAGGCTGTATAGTTAATATTGTGCTTGACCCGATGATGATATTCGGAATAGGCCCATTTCCTGCAATGGGGATTGAGGGCGCTGCACTTGCGACAGGAATAGGTCAGACTTCGGCAGCTGTGCTATATATCATAATATATATTGTTAAGCCTATTCCGGTTAAATTCAGAAAATCAGAGATGAGGATAGAAGGTTCAATGGCAAAGAGACTTTATTCTATCGGTATGCCGGCAAGCTTAAGCCTAGCACTTCCATCTATTCTTATATCAGTGCTTAATGTAATACTTGCGGCTTACTCGGCTGTGTATGTATTCGTGCTTGGCGTGTATTACAAGCTGCAGACATTCCTTTATCTGCCAGCCAACGGAGTTGTACAGGGTATGAGACCGCTTATGGGCTATAATTACGGAGCAGGGGAGCATGAGAGAGTAAGAAAGATATATAAGACATCAATGGTACTTATATTTGCTATTATGGCAGCAGGTACAATTCTCTGTCTTGCAATACCGGGTTCACTTATCGGTCTGTTTACAAGTAATCCAGACACAATAAATGCAGGAGAGACAGCATTAAGAATCATAAGTGCCGGATTTATTGTATCAACGGTATCAGTTACTTCGGCGGGGGCACTTGAAGGACTTGGAAAAGGATTTCCATCACTTATCATATCTGTATGCAGATATGTTGCGGTAATAATTCCGGTTGCATTCATAATGTCAAAAATAGTTGGCGCTGTTGGTGTATGGCATGCTTTTTGGATTACCGAAGTGATTACATCAGTAATTTCTTATATAGTATATAAGAAAAATGTTAAATAATTATAAAAATGTATTCTTGACATTGCTTGAACTTGAAAATACAATAGTTGTATATGCAACAATTGGAGGTGCAAGTAATGTTGAGAAGAATTTTCTTATATGAAAGAATATAAGAAATACGCATGGCTGGCGCTTATATGTATAGGTGTTGAAGTTGTGCTTGAGATTATGGTGCCTAAGCTGATGGCTGACCTGATTGATATAGGTGTGACCAATTCAGATGTTCCATATATAATAAACAAAGGTATCCAGATGGCTGTATGTGCAGTTGCTGCACTTATATTAGGTGTGGGAAGTGCAAGATTTTCTGCACTTGCAGGTCAGGGACTGGGTGCTAATATAAGAAAGGCTGAGTACGAGAAACTTCAGTCTTATTCATTTTCTAATATAGACCATTTCAGTGTTTCGTCATTGGTTACACGACTCACAAGTGATGTAACTAATATTCAGAATGCTGTATCGACAGGAATGCGTCCATTTGGACGAAGTCCGGTAATGCTGATATTTGCAACGACTCTGGCATTCCGGATTAATTCAACACTGGCACTGGTCTTTCTTGTGGCATTGCCAGTTCTGGCAGTCATGCTCATCATAATAATTATTAATGTTGGTCCACGATATGGAAGAATGCAGGGAGCAGTCGACCTTGTAAACAGGTGTATAGAGGAGAATCTTACAGCAGTAAGAGTTGTTAAATCATATGTGCGTGGTGACTATGAGATTGAAAAATTTAGAAATGTTAATGATAATCTGAAAAACGAATCAGAGAAAGCATTTGGAATAGCTGTACTTAACATGCCTGCTATGCAGTTCGTTATGTATTCTACAATTCTTGGTATTCTACTTATTGGCGGAAGACTGATTAATTCAGGACAGATGATGATTGGACAGCTTACTTCTTTCTTGAGCTATGTTCTTCTGATACTTAATTCTCTTATGATGATGTCAAATGTGTTCCTTCTTATGACAAGGTCACTTGCTTCTGCAGAAAGAATTATGAAGGTAATTGACGAGCCGATTGATATAACTGATGAGAATGCAAAGGACATTGAAGTTAAGAAGGGTGAGATTGAATTTAACCATGTCTGGTTTAAATATAAGGATACCGCCAAAGAATATGTGCTGTCAGATGTTTCGTTTCATATTAATGCAGGACAGACAGTCGGAATAATCGGTCAGACAGGTTCATCAAAGACGACGCTTATCCAGCTTATTCCAAGACTTTATGATGCAAGTAAGGGTGAGATTAAGATAGATGGAATTAGTATTAAGGAATACCCGGTCAGACATTTAAGAGATGCAATCTCAGTTGTATTGCAGAAGAATACGCTGTTTTCAGGCTCACTTATTGATAACTTAAGATGGGGCGATGAAAATGCGACTCTGGATGAGATTAAAGAGGCATGCAGCATAGCGTGTGTTGATGAATTCATAGACAGGCTCCCTGGAGGACTTGATGCAGAGATGGGACAGGAAGGTGTCAATGTATCAGGAGGACAGAAGCAGAGAATATGTATTGCAAGAGCAATATTAAAGAAGCCGAAGGTTCTTATTCTTGATGATTCAACGAGTGCGGTTGATACTGCAACAGAAGGAAAGATAAGAAATGCACTTGCAAAGAAGCTGCCTGATATGACTAAGATTATAATTGCACAGAGAATATCGTCAGTGTGTCAAGCAGACCAGATAATTATTATGGACGGCGGTCGTGTGGATGCAATCGGAACACACGAAAGCCTGTTAAGGACTAATAAGATATATCAGGAAATATATGAATCACAGAAGGAAGGAGCTGATCTTTAATGGCTAAGTATGTTGGATATAAAAGACCAAAGGACACTAAAAAGACTGTTAAGCATCTCCTTTCATATCTGGGCCATTATAAATGGGCATTCCTGCTTATAGCAATTCTTGTATTTATAAGTGCAGGTGCAGGAATTATGGGAACATTTTTAATAAAGCCTGTAGTTAATAATTTTATCGTGCCGGGCAATATGAAGGGGCTTATCATTGCTGTGTGCGGAATGGGTGTCATGTATGCGTGCGGTGCGCTCTCAACGCTTGGCTACAACAGGCTTATGGTGCATACTTCCCAGAAGGTAGTAAGCGAGATTCGAATGGACCTTTTTAAGCACACACAGAAGCTTCCGTTAAAATATTTTGACAATAATACACATGGTGAGATTATGAGTCATTTCACTAATGATGTTGATACGGTTCAGGAAGCAATGAACAATAGTTTTGCCATGGTAATACAGAGCTTTCTTACACTTTTTGGAACCATAACAATGATGCTGGTATTAAGTGTAAGGCTGACTATTATTGTTGTTGTTTTTCTTATTCTTATGTTCATATTTATCAAATACAATGGTAAACGCAGCAAGAAATATTATCACAGACAGCAGAAGGAGCTTGGCAATATCAACGGTTTTGTTCAAGAAATGATGGCAGGTCAGAAAGTTGTAAAAGTTTTCTGTCATGAAGATGAGGCAATAGAAGAATTTGATGAAATCAATAATAAGCTTTATCATTCAGCTAATAATGCA
>ENA-ORNW01002018-ORNW01002018.1-human-gut-metagenome-genome-assembly--contig:-NODE-2018-length-14291-cov-15.075162_pt1 | contig 14291 bp, 13 predicted proteins | sample MGYA00242121_ERZ509034 | MGnify/ENA primary metagenome ERZ509034 (study PRJEB26280, sample SAMEA2338689) | human gut metagenome | biome: human gut; feature: human-associated habitat; material: faeces... | reverse complement strand
ATGAAATTGTAACGAGATTTTCAGTACCGATTTTTTTCTTTATCTCCGCTTTTGGTCTATTTTATAATTTAGATTTAGATGATAAATTTAATTATAAAAATTTTATGAAGCGAAGATTTAAAACAGTATTAATTCCATATCTTGTTTGGTCTGTCTTTTATATTTTGCATTATACAGTGACAAATCAAACATTGTATTTACTTCATCCATTGAATTTAATTGGCATTTTATTTTTTGGTTTAGCATGTTATCAGTTGTATTTCATGATATTATTGGTTTGGTTCTATGCTTTAATGCCACTTTGGATTTTTATAGTAAAAAGATTAAATCTTGTATTATTGGCAGTTTTATTTGTTTTTCAAATGGCAGTAGATTATTATTCAAGCTTTTTGCTGAATCCATATGGTATGCAAAATGAAATAGTTAAAGCCATTTTTATGTATCGTTTAAATTATTGGGTAATACATTATGTATTTATCTTTTTATTAGGTGGATATGTATCTGTACATTATGATGAATTTAAAGTTTTCATGAGAGATAATTTAAATAAATTAAGAGCTTTTGGTTTTATAAGCCTGATTGGTTTATTAGCATATTATTATTATTGTATTTACTATAATGGCTATTCTCCAGAAGGAGCAATAAATACAGCTCATCAATTATCTCCAGCTGGCCTTGTTTATACTTTAGGTGCAAGTTTATATTTATTTGCAGAATTTCAATATGGATTTTTAGCTAAGATTGGAACGAGTTTATTTTCTCTATTAGGTAGACATTCATATTTTGTATATTTAGCTCATCCTATAGCAATCACTTATTTAGCTTTATTTATGGCAAAGTTTAATATAGTTATGACAGCTGTTAATTCTATGATTTTTTATGTATTAGTAGTATTATTTACTTTAATCGTAGCTATAGTATTTAGAAAGCTTGGCAATACAAAATATCCAAGATTAAATGAATTGACTATAGGCGTTTATCCTAAAAAATAAGAAAAGCGGTAACACTTATTTGTGTTACCGCATTTTTTTTAATCTTTTTTGATAAAAGAGATAATGACGCCAATGATTAGACCGATAAGAGCAGGAACAATCCAGCCCATACCCATATCAAAAAATGGCAAAGTATTTTTATATACTTCGATAATAGCACTAATAGTGGCAGTGTTATTTAATCCAAAAGGTAGGGCGTTTAACATATCACCGATAGCTGCAAATAAAGTGAATAGCGTCGTTATAGAATATATATAACGATGATAGCCAAAAATTGCACTGATGAATGCTAAGAAGATGAGTGTTATAGCTAGTGGATATAATAACATGAGAATTGGAATAGCTAAGAAAATAATACTAGTTAAACCAACATTAGCAATTAAAAAGGAAATAATAGTAAAGATAAAAGCATAAGTTTTGTAGCTAAAAGAATGTGGATATAATTCACTAAATGTAGTAGAACAAGCAGTGATAAGACCAATGGAAGTTTTTAAGCAAGCTACAGTAACTGTGAGGGCTAAAAGGATATGACCAAATGAACCAAAATAATATGTGGAGATTTGAGCAAGAGCAATACCGCCATTATCAGATAAAGCAAATTGTCCTAAACTACAAGCTCCGATATAAGCTAGAAAGCTGTAGATAATACCCATGAGAATTAAGACAACAATACCAGCTTTTAAAGTGCCATAAGCAACATCTTTAGGATTTTTCAGTCCTAAATCATGAAGTGTATGAATAACGATGATACCAAAAGCAAGGGAAGCTAAAGCATCCATAGTGTTATAACCTTCAGTAAAGCCTTTAAAGAATGCTTCTTGTTGATATGCTTCCTGTACAGGCATGGCAGAAGGTGAGCCCATCGGATTGATTATAGCTGTTACCATTAAAATCGCGATAAATATTAAAAAGAGTGGATTTAAGATTTTACCGATCCAAGTAAGGATTTTTCCAGGTTTTAAAGCGAAAGCTAAAGCTAAAACGAAGAAAATAAGTGAAAAAATTGCTAAATAAATTGTTTGCATAGAAGCATCAATATGACTGGATAAACCAATTTCATAAGAAACAGCTGCTGTACGTGGAATAGCGAAAGCAGGCCCGATCGTGAGATATAAAAGTACAGTTATAAAATGGGCATAAGGCTTATTAATGCGACTAGCTAAATCAAAAAGACCTTCACTGCGAGATATACCCATAGCAATAATACCTAAAAAAGGAAGACCGATAGCAGTGAGCATAAAGCCGATATTAGCCATTAAGACATTACTGCCTGCTGCTTGTCCTAAGTGTACAGGAAATATTAAATTTCCTGCACCAAAGAACAAACCAAATAACATAGACCCAACTAAAATATATTGGGAAAGTGAAAGAGTTCGTTTCATGATAAATCCTTTCTGATTTGTCTTTATTTAATTTTATTGTTTAACTGAATAAGGAAAGTTGATCACTTTCTTGGAGACCATTTAAGCAACCATGTTCACGCAAACGTTCAATAATTGGCGTAGATAGACTGGCACGTTTTTTGAGGTCATCAATAGAGGTAAATTCGCCCTCAAGGCGAGCTTGAACAATATTGTTTGCAGCCATGGTACTGATGCCAGTAAGGGCAGTAAATGGTGGTAATAGTGATTTTTCATGTAAGATGAATTTATCCGCATTTGATTTATAAAGGTCTACTTTTTCTACAGAGAAACCACGAAGATACATTTCCCAAGCAAGTTCTAAGACGACTTGGAAGCCTTTATCTTTTACGGATAATTTTTTCTGTTTTTCAAGTTCAATGATTTCATCGAGTTTATCTCGCACGGCTAATTTACCTTTAGAGATAATATCTGCATCAAATTCGGCAGCACGAATAGAGAAATAAGCGGCATAAAAGGCAAGTGGATAGTGAACTTTGCAGAAGGCTATGCGATATGCCATCATAACATAAGCTGTGGCATGAGCACGTGGGAAGAGATATTTTATTTTTAGACAAGAATCAATATACCACTGAGGGATACCGCCATCTTTCATGACTTTAATATCATCTTCGCTGAGTCCTTTACCTTTACGCACTTTTTCCATAGTTTTAAAGGAAAATAATGGATCAATACCACTGTGAATTAAATGCATCATGATATCATCACGGCAAGAAATCGCATCAGAAACAGTGCAAGTTCCTGAGGTGATCAAGTCTTGAGCATTTTCAAGCCATACGTTAGTACCATGAGAAAATCCACTGATACGCACTAAATCACTGAATTTTTTAGGTTTAGTATCATCGAGCATTTGACGTGTGAATGGTGTTCTAAATTCAGGGATACCAAATGTACCAGATGTAGCACCTAGTTCTTCTGGTGTTACACCGAGTGCTTCGGTGGAAGAGAAGATACTCATGGTAGCTGGATCATCAAAAGGAATAGTTCTAGGATCGCGATGAGTTATATTTTCGAGCATTTTTATTACTGTAGGATCATCGTGGCCAAGTATATCTAATTTTACTAGACGGCTACTGATAGAGTGGTAATCAAAATGTGTAGTGATGGTATTTGTCGTAGTATCGTCAGCAGGTCTTTGAATTGGCGTGAAATGATGAACGTCCATATTACGAGGAATAACCATGATACCACCAGGATGTTGCCCTGTGGTGCGTTTTACACCAGTACAACCATTTACAAGGCTGTTGATATAAGCATCACGCTTTTTGATGCCTTTTTCATCAAAGAATTTTTTTACATAACCATAAGCTGTTTTATCAGCTACAGTGGCGATAGTTCCAGCACGGAAAACATTGTCTTTGCCGAATAATTCTTCAGTGTATTTATGAGCAACTGGTTGATAATCTCCCGAGAAGTTTAAGTCGATATCAGGAACTTTATCGCCATCAAATCCCATAAATACAGCAAATGGGATATCATGACCATCTTTAATCATTTTTGTACCGCAATAAGGGCAATTTTTATCTGGCATATCAAAACCACAGCCATAAGTACCATCTTCAACAAATTCGCTATGGCGACAATGAGGACAACGCCAATGTGGTGGCAGAGGATTTACTTCAGTGATATTAGTCATAGTAGCGACAAAGGAAGAACCAACTGAACCCCTAGAGCCAACGAGATAACCATCATCAAGTGATTTTTTTACTAGTTTGTGAGCGATTAAATAAAGTACGGCAAAACCATGACCAATGATGGAATTTAATTCTAGTTCTAAGCGGTCTTGTACTACTTTGGGCAGATTTTCACCGTATAATTCACGGGCTTTGGCATAGGACATATCGTGAATTTCTTGGTCAGCTCCTGGTATCATAGGTGAATATAATTCATCAGGGATAGGCTTGAAGACTTCTACCATATCTGCTATTTTACGTGGATTAGTAACGACTGCTTCATAGGCTAATTCTTCACCTAAATAGCTGAATTCTTTAAGCATTTCATCTGTTGTACGAAGATATAATGGCGGTTGCTTTTCAGCATCGTCAAAACCTTTGCCTTTCATTAAGATGGCACGATAAATACTATCTTTAGCATTTAAGAAATGAACGTCACAAGTAGCTATGAGCATCTTATTTAATTTTTTGGCAAGCTCAGCAACTTTTAGATTGATTTTGATTAAATCTTCATCAGTTTGTACTTCAGGGAAATTTTCATTGCGAATTAAAAAGGCATTATTGCCAATTGGTTGGATCTCAAGATAATCATAGAAGCTGGCGATTTCAAGTAATTTTTCATCGCTTTCTTTGTTTACAATAGCTCTGATTAATTCTCCTGCTTCACAAGCAGAACCGATGATTACCCCTTCACGTAATTCCGAGATGATTTTTTTTGGTAATCTAGGTCTTGCTTTGTAGAGATATTTTAAATGAGATAAAGATACCATTCGATAAATATTTCTAAGACCGATAGAATTTTTGGCTAACATGATAATATGATTAGCTCTTCGCTGTTGATAATCATCGCCTGTTAGATAGCCTTCGATACCATAGATTACCTTTATTTTATTATCTTTGGCAGCTTTCATCGCTTCAGGAAATGCTTGGACTACACCATGATCAGTGATAGCGATAGCAGGCCAGCCCCAGCGAGCGGCAGTAGCAATCAAATCTTTGGCAGATACAACAGCATCCATATTGCTCATATGTGTGTGAGCGTGCAATTCTACACGTTTTTCGATAGCTCTATCTTCTCTTTTGGGCAATTCTGATAGACAAATATTAAGTGGCATCATTACATAGTCATTGAGATAGGAATCAAAACGAATAGAGCCTTTTATTTTGACAATATCAGCTTTTTTCAGAGCGGACATCACTTCTTCAAAGTCTTCTTTATTTTTTAAGAATACTTTACAAGAAATACCATCAGATTCATCAGCTAGATCAAAAGTTAAAAGATTAGTTCCCGTATTGAATTCACGACTGTTGATATTGAAAATACGACCGCGTAGAACGATATTTCTCATTTCACCATCAATACTTGTGATTTCAATATGTTCTTCAGGAATATTATCAATCATCAATTTACGTTCACTTTTACGACGGAATTTTGGAGCAGAGTTATCATTATTATTTGCAGTATGTGAAGGAGTAGTATTTTTATTATTAGTATGATTTTGCGTTTTAGCTTGTTGTTGAAGTTGACGAAGATATGATTCAGGGTCAAAATCAGCTAGAGCATTAGTATTGTTATTATTTAAATTAGAAGTTTGTTGTGGTTCAATGCGACAAATAACATGACAAGGGCAATGTACCATAGCTTGAACAGCTTGAGATATAGTTTCTTCAATATTATGAGAGCGTAAAATATCTTCAATATGGTCGCCTTTGAAATCTATCATGATTTTATTGCCATCGACACTATGAGTTGCTTGATTTAATAGTGTAAATAAAGTGGGATTGCCATTGGCTGCATTTTGAACAATGATTGGCCAATGACGAGTCACTTCCTGTGGTAAGTCAACGATGTCTTGATAAAAGATAACTGTAGGAATATTGCATCTTTGCGAGATATATGACGAAGCTTTGGTTAACAATTCATCAGGAATGCCATTATAAGTTTGCATGAGGATTTCCCATGAATTATTATTTACATCAATTTCTACATGTTTGATAGTAGCTTCTTGCATGATTTTTTGTTCTTGAGCTGTTCCTGGCATACTAGCAAGAAGCTGACGAAATTTATCGCCACCATTTTGAGGTAAAATAAGATATTTTTTTGTCATGACAAACCTCATTAATTAAGAAAAGCGACCTAATTTAGGTAACTGTGTAAGACTTAAGTGAGCTGTGCTGTTAAGCAATTCCACATTGATTTTATCGTCATAAAAAGCGACGATATTTACAGCTGTATTATCTTGTCTTAAAGTCCAAATATAACGTAGTGGCATATGCAAAGCATAAGCAAGTAAAGTGCGTAAGATACCACCATGTGCTGTGATGACGATTGTTTCATCAGGGTGTTTATGCACGATATCCAATAAAGCTTCAACACCTCGTTTTTGTACTTGGGCAAAAGATTCACCATTTGGCATGGTTAAAACATCTGGAGTAGAAAACATGGTTTCGATTTCTTTAGGCCATTTTTCATGAATTTCATCATAAGTAAGACCTTCCCAAGAGCCGAAGCATACTTCACGAAGACGTTCATCTTTGATGATAGGTACGTTAAATTTATTAGCGATTATTTCTCCAGTGACGTAAGCACGTTGTAGATTACTGCTATATACTCTATCTATATGAGCGACAGGAAAATTTTCAGCTAATTTTTTAGCTTGTGAAATCCCTTCCTCGGATAATTCAACATCAGATTGTCCTTGAAATTTTCCTGAACTGTTCCAAAGTGTTCTACCATGGCGAACTAAAATAAGCTTAGTCAAAGAAAGTCCTCCTTAAAAATTAAAATAAAATCATATAATTATACAAAAGCTTGTGCTAAAACAAAAATAAATAATACTACTAATTCTCCTAATTCAGCAGTAGCCCCGTATACATCACCGGTTAAGCCACCTAATAAATTAGAAACGTAACGATTAAATAAATACATGATAATTGTAGTTAAAATAAAAGTAACAGTAGCAATAATTCCTAAAGCTAAAGAAAGTATGAGCGTGAAAATAAAAGCCATAAACATACTTTTGGGAGAAGAGTATTCATGGAAAGCTTTACCAAGACCTTCTTTGCGTGCATAAGGAAAATTGACTACAGCGATACTCATGCAACAGCGAGCGATAACAGGCATTAAAAATAAAGCAATCAAAGCATTGAAAAGTTGAATATGAGTATCAAAAGTATTTTGACTGACCAGTAAATCAGTAAACATAGTGTATTTACCAATTAAAATTAAAATCAGACAAGTAGCACCATGAGCTCCTACACGGCTATCTTTCATGATTTCTAAGATGCGTTCGCGTTTTCTGCCTGATAAAATTCCGTCCATTGTATCAGTGAAACCATCGCAGTGAAGAGCTCCCGTCAAAAAGATATTGCAAATTAAAAAGATGAACCCTATTAAGTGCTCTGATAGATGAATGTTAAAACTAGGTAATAAATAATATACCACATAACCCACTAGAACATATATTATACCTAAAATCACACCAATTAAAGGAAAAAATTTAACACTACCGCCACAAGCTTTTTCTGACCAATCCAGATTTTTCTTGATAGTGATACGCGTTAAAAATTGCAAACCTAATAAAAAATCATTCACAAATAAAATACCTCCTTAAAAATAATATGTTCGTTTCCTAAGAATTTTATGGAATTTAATTCAAAAGAAACGAACGAATGCGAATAATTTATATAATAGACGAAAAAATGTTAAATATAAATATAAAAATTATTTTATTTTTACAGGAATGCCAGAAACAACGAGATAGACTTCATCGGAAGCTTTGGCAATCTGTTGATTACAAAGCCCAGCTAAATCGCGATATTTTCTAGCAAGAGCATTTTCTGGAACTATGCCAGAACCGACTTCATTAGTTACAAATACACATGTTTTATCTGTATTTTGTGCTTGTACTGCTTCAATTAGAGCTGACATCATGTCTTTAGCTCCAGCAGATAATTGTTCCATGGTATATGTTTGGGTTTGTTCACTACAGAGATAATTGCTTAAATAAAGTGTCAAGCAATCGAATAAGATTATATCATGATGACAAAATGCTTCATTGATAGCAGTGTCTGCGTCAAATGGAGCTTCAAAAGTTTGCCATGAACTAGGACGGCGTTGTTGATGTAGTTTCACGCGATACGCCATTTCATCATCATAAATTTGTGAAGTAGCGATATAGGCAATGTCTTTGCCATGAGTCTTTACATAGTCTTCGGCAAAGCTACTTTTGCCACAGCGAGCACCGCCAGTTATTAGAATTATTTTGCCCATAATAAGGCTCCTTTGCGTATAGATTTATTTTTTAGATGAAGTATGTTATCCTAAAATATATATAAATTTTAAGTAGTAAAGAGGTAGAATTGTATGCAAGTTTTTTCCTCGCTTGTGGATATAAAGAATTTGAATTTGCAAGGTAAAAATTTGGCAGTCGCCTTAGGTACATTTGATGGTATTCATATAGGTCATCAAAATGTTATCATGCAGGCTGTTAAATTGGCTAAAGAACATCAAGGAGTAAGTGCGGTATTTACATTTAGTAATCACCCATTATCTGTAATTGCACCAACTCATAGACCACTCATCATCAATGATACTTTAGCCAAAATTAGAGATATTGAAGCTTTAGGTGTAGATATTCTATTTAATGTAGAATTTACGCCAGAACTTTGTCAGATGGAACCGGAAGCTTTTGTAAAAATGTTAAAAGATTATTTATCACCTAAATTTTTAGTTACAGGTCCTAATTATAGTTTTGGTGTAAAAGGATTGGGAACACCAGAATTATTAAAAGAACTTGGCAAGAAATATGGCTTTAAAGCATATATGCAGCATTTTATTTATTGTCGTAATAATATGGTGAGCAGTACGGCTATTCGCAAAGCCTTATTAGAAGGTGACTTAGATTGTGCTAATAAAATGTTAGGTAAACCTTTTAGCATAGATGAAGAAGTAATTCATGGTAAAAAGCGTGGTCGTTTATTGGGCTTCCCTACAGCTAATTTAGCGATAAAAGCAGAACGTGCTATGGTACCAAATGGAGTTTACGTCGTAGAGGCTTATGTGGAAGGCGAAAAATATCAAGCAGTAGCTAGTGTAGGTACAAATCCAACATTTGAAGATATAAGTCGCCGTGTGGAAGTGAACATTTTTGATTTTAGACGAGATATCTATGGTAAAATCATTCGTGTAGATTTTTTAAAAATGTTGCGTCGAGAAATCAAATTTACTTCTGTTGATGCACTATTAAATCAAATGAAAAAAGATGTAAAACAAACAAAAGATTATTTTGTAAAGGAATAGTTATAACTTATTTGGAATTTATCTTTGGCAGGAGTAGTGACAGCAGAAGTATCTATCTCTTTATCTGCCATTAAAGGATTTTCAGTTTCGTCAGTGGCATCATCAGGTAGATATTCTGTAGTATCTATAGGCAATTCAATAGGTAAATTAGTTATGCGGAAGCTTTCTAGATATTTGTCTGTAGGTTCGACTTGGATGATGATTTTTTCATTAGCTTCATTTTTATAAATATAGCATGTATTGCCTTCGAATAATTGTCTATCGGCTTTGCCAAATACTTGTTCTATTTTATAAGCAGTCATTCCAGTTTTTAATTTATCATTGTGATTGTAAGTATCATCGACAATGATCATATCAACGATTTGTTTTGTATCGTCATTTATACCGATTTTATTATTATTTTTATAAACATAATATGTGATTTTTTGCCCCCAAAGGTAGTCTTTTTCATCATAGCGTGGTGTACCAAATTGAGATATCATATCGTCATAACTGTTGCCTAGAGCTAAATGATTATAATGCAGATTATTTTTTGTAGGAGCAAAAGTCATACCCATGGAGAGGATACTGAAACAAAGACAAAGAATAATTAAATAAAGTCGCATATTAAAACCCCTTTTCGTTTAATTTTTTACAGAAAAAAGAAAAAATTTTCTGTGTTATGTATAGTATAAATGTCTCAAAAACGACTGTCAAAAATTGACAAAACACCTTAAAACCTATATAATATTTGCTGATTGCAAAAAGGTAGTGTCAGGCGTTAGCTTGGCACTTCTTCTATTATTTTTAACTATTGTACGATTTTGTATAATTGAATTGTATAACTGAAAGGAAGCATTAAAATGGCAGATAAGCGAGTAGTTTTGACCGAAGAAGGCTTGAAAAAGCTAGAAGAAAAACTTGAATATTTAAAAAGTGTCCGTCGTTTAGAAGTTGCTGACCGTTTGAAAGCAGCTATCGCACTAGGCGACCTTAGCGAAAACTCTGAATATGATGATGCTAAAAATGAACAGGCTTTCATTGAAGGTGAAATTCTCACTTTAGAAAGCCAGATTAGAAATAGTGAAATCATCAAAGCTGATGATAGCAATAAAGATGTAGTACATCTTGGTAATACTGTAGTAATCAAAGATATGGAATATGATGAAGATGAAACATATACAATCGTAGGTTCTACAGAAGCAGATACTACAGAAGGAAAAATCTCCAATGAATCTCCTGTAGGTATGGCTATTTTAGGTAAAACAGTAGGAACAGTAGTTCAAGTAAAAGTTCCAGCTGGTACTTTAGAATATAAAATTGTAGAAATTAAAAAATAAGAAGAGGAGGACTTTCGTTGGCAAAACAGCATATAGAAGAAAAACAACAAGATATTAATGAGCTCATGCAAGTGCGTCGCGACAAAATGCAGGCTTTTATAGATAAAGGGATTGAACCTTTTGGTCGTAAATATGATGTAACTCATCATGCTCAAGAACTTTTAGACCAATTTGAAACTTTGGGAGAAGAAACTGTAGTGCGTGTAGCTGGTCGTTTGATGGCTGTTCGTGGTCATGGTAAAGCTAGCTTTACTGTTGTTTCTGATCTTAGTGGAAAAATTCAAGCATATTTCCGTCTTGATAATCTCGGCGAAGAAAAATATGGTGAATTTAAATTATTAGATATCGGTGATATCATCGGTGTAGAAGGTACTTTATTTAAAACTCATCGTGGTGAAATCACTATTAAAGTATCTGATTTCTCTATTTTGGCGAAATCTCTTCGTCCATTGCCAGAAAAATTCCATGGCTTAAAAGACGTAGAAACTCGTTATCGTCAACGTTACTTAGATTTAATCGTAAATCCAGATGTACGTCAGACTTTCATCACACGTACAAAAATTATTAGATCTATTCGTAATTACTTAGATAGTCGTAATTTCTTAGAAGTTGAAACACCTGTATTAAGTCCAATCGCTGGTGGTGCAAATGCTCGTCCATTCATCACTCATCATAATGCACTTGATATTGATATGTATCTTCGTATCGCTACAGAATTATATTTAAAACGTCTCGTAGTTGGCGGTTTTGAACGTGTTTATGAAATCGGTCGTGTTTTCCGTAATGAAGGTATCGACGTAAGACATAATCCAGAATTTACATCCATTGAAGTATATCAGGCATATGCGGATTTCAATGAATTAATAGATTTAGCAGAAGGTATTATTAGACAGGCTGCTATAGATGCTTGTGGCACTACTAAAATTACTTATGAAGGTACAGAAATTGATTTAAACAGTTTCCGCCGTGTTACAATGAACGATATCGTTTTAGAAAAAACAGGTAAAGACTTCAGCAAAGCTCAGACTTTAGAAGAAGCTAAAGCAATGGCAAATGAATTAGAAGTTCCTTGTGAAGGTAAACATTCTATTGGCGAAGTTTTATATGAAGTATTTGACGAAAAAGTTGAATCTACATTAATTCAGCCTACAATTGTAACTCAATATCCAACAGAAGTTTCTCCACTTGCAAAACGCAATAAAGAAAATCCTGCATTCACTGACCGTTTTGAAATGTTCGTTTATGGTCGTGAACTTGGAAATGCATTCTCCGAGCTTAATGATCCAATCGATCAGGAACAACGCTTTATCGATCAGCAAAAAGCTCGTGAAGATGGTGATGATGAAGCTCATATGATGGACCATGACTATATCACAGCTCTTGAATATGGTCTTCCACCAACATGTGGTCTTGGTATCGGTATTGACCGTTTAGTAATGTTCTTAACAGACAGCTCTTCTATTCGTGATGTACTTTTATTCCCAACAATGAAACCAATTGAAAATTAATTATAAGATATAAAAAAAGGCAGAACATGAAACATTTAAGTTTTTTGTTCTGTCTTTTTATTATAAAGGTTTTATAATAGATTTCATTAATTTTTCTATTTTATTATTATTTACTAACATAGATTCGATAGAAGCTATCATATATTCATTTTTATTTATTTGGTTTAAATCAAGTTTGTATTTGGCATTTTTGGCTAAATGATAAAAAAATTCTCTTTGTGTTCTACCATTACCTTCACGAAATGGATGTAAAGCATTTATATCACCAAATAAATCAGCGGCTTTTTGGCAAAATTCATCTATTGATAGGTTTTTTTAATAATTATTAGTTTTTAATTTTTGGAATATATCATTTGCATAAGAATTAATATTTTCAACTGGACAAAAAAAGGCTTTTCCTTTAGAAATATTTACATTTCTTGTGGTACCAGCCCATTTGTAGATATCTTGAAAAATATATTTATGCATATATTTTAAAGTATTAAAAGAAAAAATATGAAAAGTTTTTTCTCGTAATTCAATAATTCTAATAGCAGTATATCGACGTTCTTCTTTGTTTAATGTAAGTTCATCTTTTATGCCAAATTTATTTTGTAATACATATTCGTCCAAATTAAAACATACTTTTAAAAAGCTCTCTAGCTTCTGATGTAGAAATTTCTCCTGAAGCAATTTTAGCAAAGATTTTTTGTTCATCTTTAGTATAAATAAAACCTTCTAATTCACAACTTTTTATAGCAGAAGCAACATTTTCAGCAAGTTCTTTATTAATCATTTTAGGTATTCCTTTCAGTATTTTAGAACTTATTTTATATTGATATTATAGCATATTAGATATTAAAAGCTCTTATAAATATTTATAAGAGCTTTTTAAAATTAACTTATGATTAGGGCTAAGCTGATAAAGAGTAATACAATACCTTGAATATAGCCCATTATTTTATTGAAGTTTTTTACATTTAAAATATAGTCACGGACTTTGCCCGCACAGATAGCGACTAGTGAGAATATTATAAGTGTTTGTAAGCCAAAGACAAAGCCTAAAAATGCGATTTGAAGGCTGACGCTATCGGAGTTTAAATTAACAAATTGAGGCAAAAAAGCTAAGAAAAATAATAATACTTTAGGGTTTAAAACATTCATGATAAGCCCACGGCGATATAATTTAAAAAAGGAAGTGCTATTATTTACAGCATTTAATTTTAAATTTCCTTGAGCGTGAAAAGCTCCCCAAGCAAGATATAATAAATAAGCAGCACCAATGTATTTTAATGTGGCGAAGGCAACTGGTGATTGTTGAATGATAGCAGCAACACCGATAATTACAAGTGTTGTATGAAATATAAGACCAGTAGTTAATCCTAGGGCTAAACTAATACCTGATTTTGTGCCATCAGCTAGACTTTTGGCAAGTAAATACATGATATCTGGCCCAGGGGCTAAAGTCAGTAATATTGAAGCTATTAAAAAGTATAAAAAAGTTGTTAATTCCATAGATAAACACCTCGATATGTATAAAATAAAACCGCACTTAAATTAATAAGTGCGGTTTAGTATTAGTATTTATAAATTAACGAGCTAATACTTTGGCACCATCTAATACATTAAATCCTAATTTTGTAAAGAAGGATGCATGAAAATCATCTGGAGCAAAAGCAAAGAGATAAGGATAGTTTTCATATTTAGCTTTTATTTGAGCGATTAATTCATCATTAATGCCTTTACCACGATAGTTTGGAGCAACAACGAGATAACGAACATAAGCTGTCATTTTACCATCATCAACTACAGTAGCAAGAGCAGCAAGTTCATTTGTATCTTTATCCCAAGCGGAAACAACAGTTCCTGCATTATTAATAGCTTTAATTAATGTTTCTTCGTATTTAGCATCAGTATTGCCAGATACTGTGAAGAAATCTAAAAGTGTTTTAGCATCAAAATTTTTTTCTTGAGAGTAAGTAATATTCATATTATAAATCACCTTTCTTTATCTTTATGGATTGTTTTAATAACGATTTTAATTCAGCTTTTTTATTGAGATTTGATGAAGCGTCTTTAGCAAGTTCAGTTAACATT
>ENA-ORNW01002015-ORNW01002015.1-human-gut-metagenome-genome-assembly--contig:-NODE-2015-length-14307-cov-2.463935_pt1 | contig 14307 bp, 10 predicted proteins | sample MGYA00242121_ERZ509034 | MGnify/ENA primary metagenome ERZ509034 (study PRJEB26280, sample SAMEA2338689) | human gut metagenome | biome: human gut; feature: human-associated habitat; material: faeces... | reverse complement strand
AACTGAGACGATTACAATTTTACCGTAAAAGGTTACCATAGCTGCAAATATCCCTCCTAATACCGGAATGGTCAGGGTTACTTTTCCAATTACCTGTGCATAGGAAACCGGGGAAATATCCTCCGCTTCATTTGCATCTCCTTTGGTAATCAGCTGACCGGACACCACCTGATTCTTCACCACACGATGGGTAATGATAATTCCCGCATCTGTATCGCTCCGATATGCCACAACTTCACCTTCCATAAGTTCTGCCGGTACTTCTTCCCTGACATAAATAAGACTTCCTACCGGAATCGCCGGTTCCATGCTTCCGGTTACAACTGTATAAATATCAAACCCTGCAAGCCTTGGTAATGTCAATGGTATGCAAATCAGAATCACCAATATCAGAAGAGATACTCCTATCATACTACAGATTCTGGCTATTGTCCTCTTTTTTCTTTTTGTTTTTCCCATTCGTTAATGCCTCTGCTCTGACATTCATTTTCTTTCTTCGTAATGCAAAAGCAGTAAGAGCCACAAGTCCTGCAACTGCCGCTGATGCTACACCAATCAGCAATGGCATATTTCCTGCCGGTCTTTTGGTCTTCTCATCCTTTTGCTGCATATCTGCTAACGGAGTTTCCTCATCATCAAGATTTACCAGTTCCTGCGGAGTCTCTTCATCCGGAATATTTACATTTCCATCTGCCTTGATTATTATCCGCATTGGCATCATCTGCTGCATTCGCATTGTTTGCTGCATTTGCATTGTTTGCTGCATTCGCATTGTTTGCTGCATTTGCATTGTTTGCCGCATTTGCATCATTTCCGGCATTTGCACTGTTTGCCGCACTCTGTGTATCCGTCGTGTATACAAACGTAAAAATGTTTTCCGCTTCATTGCTGCTTAAGGTTTTCGTCAGATTATATGCCTGCGGATGATAATTTTCAAAATATTTAAACGCCACCACCGGCTGGTCACCCACTGCACCATAGAAGGTCTCACTGTCTGAAAGTGCATTTCCATTGGCATCCTGATAATTCACAGTATATGCTACCATATTTCCCGCAATTGCATATGCTGCTACATACTCCTGATCAGATTCTACCACAAAGGCAGATTTTCCAACAGTATTATTATCCCTTCCGCTCTCCCGGATTCCACCAATATAATATTTTCCATCTTCCTTTAGCTGAATACAGGACTGTGCCCGAACCATAACCCGGTCACCATATTTCAGTCCACTGATTTTTATTTTTTCTCCCTGGCTTTCCTTTTCAATCTGATAAGAAGAACCTGTTATATGATTGTCTACCGTAATTCCATTCGTATCTGAAAAATATCCCTGATTTCCAGAGCATAACGTTACTGTATAGGTATATTCTGTTTCATTTCCACCAACTTTTGCCCATGCCTGTACCGGAAATGCCAGTGTAAGTAATGTTGTAAATAAAATACTTCCGTGAAGAATACGTTCCATTCTTTCTTTTATTTTATTCTTCATCCCTTACTCCTCCTTTTCCAACCGATTTTCAGCTGCCTCATCTTCTTTTCGTGTCCTCTTCACTCTCACAACAAAAAGGACGACTAAAACAAGTCCTGCCGCCAGAGCAAGTGCTGAAAAAAGAAGCACCTGATTATTATCACCCGTTTTAATAACGACATGATTCGACAATGGTGTTGAACCACTGGATAATAATTCTACCGCAAAATTCATCTGCAATTTTGCCAGGGTATCCTGATAGGTATTTCCCTGTGTCTCACCTTCCAGCTTTACGGTTAGTGCAATCTCTGCTTTTTCACCTTTCGCAAGCTCATCCAGATAGAAATAATCTTTCATTGCATTGGTTGCCTGGTGAAGACCTTCACCACTTTCTCCTACCGTATCTCCACCTACATTTTCACTGCTGTATAAAATACGGTTACTTCCATCCGGAGCCGTAAAAGAAAGTATGTACGAATATGCTCCTCCGGAAGCCACACTCTGTGAATCCTCAAGGCTCTGTAATACCTGATTTGTCATATACCACTGCGTATCCCCATCATAGGTATTCTTTAACTCCAGTCTGATATTTACCGTATCTCCCGGCTGAAGCTGATATATCGCATCATCAATATCTGCATTTTTAAATGTGCTGTTTAATTTTTCTCCATCAAACGTTACGTTCCAGTCATCACCGCCGGAAAACTCTTCTGCCTGTACCTGAACAGGGGCTGCTGCAACCAGAGCCAGAGCTGCCATGATACCAATCCATTTTCTCTTCATCTCAGTCTCCTCCTTACTGCAGTAATGTCAGATTTCCATTGGAATCAACAGAAACATCAACTCCCCAGGCACTCTTAATCGCATCCTGCGCATTGTGTGTCTGTACGGCATCCACTTCTGCCTCTACATGAAAGGAAACCCCATTATAATTAAATGTTGTAGTAGTGGTCTTAAGTCCATTTTCCTCCGTTGTATGCTCCGTTACCTTTGACGTAATGGAATTATCAATCTTTAAAGTATCAGAAAATGCCGGTGTACTCTCACCCACCTTCAATACCGATGGCCAGTAAAGAACAGTTCTCTCCTCCGTAGATGCATTTTCATCCACAATCCAGCCATTCTGGGTCAGGTTTAATTCAATCAAACTCGGAGCAAGTGTTGTTTCCTTGCTTCCATCCTCATTCTTCCAGCTCTTATAAATTCTCACACGGACATATTCATCAATATTGCCACTGTTTTTTACGGAAAGTGCTTCCTTATAATTTCTTCCGGCTACCAGCTTTCCATCGGTCTCATCCAGCATATCTGTAAGAAGTGCTCCCTGATTTTGCTTCCAGGCATCATCACTTCCTGCATAATCACGGCTGCTGATATCCTTAGAACCCTTGGCAGATTCTTCCACCAGAGTCACTCCGATATCATACATTTCCATCTGTGCGGTATAATTCTCACTATAGTAAGTAAGTGCTGCTCTCGCACTTCCAACTGCACTTCCTGCCAGAAGAAGTACTGCTGCACCCAATAATAAAAAGGTTCCTTTTCTTCCCTTCATTACTTTTTTCAATCGGCTCATTCTTCACCAGCCTCCCTTGCATCTGCAGTTCCTATATCTGTCCTGGTATCTGCAATCCGGTTCCAGTCTGCATATGGTGTTCCATCCTCTTCATAGAGAACTGGTGTACACTCCTGAACGACCACTACATTAAAACTCTCTTTATATTCCTCCGGTATTGCTATCTGGGCTAAAAGTTCTTCTGTATTGCCACTTACCGGAACAATATCACTATAATACCAATAGCCATCTTCGCCCTGATTCCATGACGAGCCGGACATAGTTAATGTAATCTGACTTCCTGCGAATACCTTTACTCTGACAAAGCAATCACTTTCTCCTGTATTTGTAAGTACGATATGCTTCTCCATATTTTCAACTTTTTCTTCTATTGTAGTTTCATTACCAAGTGTAATCGGATATCCTCCTTCCGCTTCCACATAAGTTGTAAAATACGCCATTGCCGGTGGCACTGCTGCCCCTGCAAGGAATACCAATGCTGCTGCAGTCAGCCAGAACACTTTTGTTTTTTTCTTCATCATCTTATATTCCAGCCTCCTTTAGTCTTTCTTTACACTATTATCCGGTAATTGTGTCCACTGCCATCCCTCATCTTCATCATAATCGAAATGATTGGTCACTCCGTAGCCCGGATTCAATCCGTGGTCATATGTATTATCAAACTCCACTGTTACGATTTCATCCGCACTGATTTCTGCTGTCTGCTGTGGCTCACTTACCAGTCTATAACCAGCCCCACTATATACCTCTGTCACAGTAACTTTTGCACCTGCCGGAATATGATCTGCAATTGCCGCTTTCGTTCCTGCCGATGAATGTGTGGTCGATACTACATTACTGTATACCGTATTACCATTTTCATCTACTGCTTCTATCGAAAATACAAAGGTTACCTCTTTCATTGTCTCATTATAGTTATCAAGATTTTTCTGTATAAGAAGACTTCCATACCGTGGAGAACGTTCCGGTTTTAGATTTGCTGTAACCTCATAAATCCATTTGTTTTCTGCGCCTGCAGAATGAAATGCCTGATTATCCGGCAACGCAATCAGACCTGGATTAAAATTATACTCATAAAAACCGGTTGATGCAGATTCAACCACAACAAGATATATCCCAGAATTCAGTTCTTTCTCTCCTGTTCCATCCGTAATCGTGCATTCTGTATCCGGGGTTTTATCCGAAGCGAGCTCCGCTGCCTTCGCTGTCATCTCTTCCCATGTAACATCTCCATTTACCGCATCTTTTACAGAGAGGGATTTAAATTCTGATGTTTCGCTGTACTCTCCTGCTGCATCCACAGTCGCTACCTGATATATTTTAGCATGCAGTTCCATCCCATTCAGTTCTTCCGTATATTCTTCGCCCTTCGGCACAGATAAAGTCAAAGTACAAGGTTCTGCCGGATCTATTACATTGGTGGCATATGCAGATGCCACATGTAATCCTGCTGCTGCCAAAAACAATGTCAGTAATCCCGCAATATACCCTTTCTTTATTTTTAACTTTTTCATTTTCCACCCTCCTTAGAACCTCTTGAAGCTTTTCTATCTCGAATAATCTTTATCAAAACTGTAATCAGAATTGCTGCTGCAACTGCCAGTATTGCATATAACATATAATAATCTTTCACCGTCTGAAGCATAGATTCATTGGCTATTGCCTTCTCATCATCCTCTCCATTATACGGGACACTGTGACCACGTACCAGCAGTCTATGGCTGTTTACACCATATGGGGTGCAGGTGAAAAGTGTTACATAATCTTCCCCTTCGACATTCTTCATTGCCTCTGTCAAAGTATCCGTATCATCCTTTTCTACCATCGGCAGAATCTGATCCACTTCATATGCAAGCACCTTATCCAGTACATGCACATAGAATTTATCACCTTCTACAAGCTGGTCAATATCGGTAAAAAGTTTCGCACTTGGCAGTCCGCGGTGTGCTGCCAGTACACTATGTTTTCCCTCACCACCAACCGGAAGACTGGTTCCGGACATATGACCTGCGCCAATCTGTAATACTGCCTCCGAAGTTCCATGATAAATCGGAAGTCTCTGTTCTATTTTCGGGATGGAAATATATCCCATAATCCCATTATCTCCCGGATTTAATACGGACCAGTATTTACTTCCTCTCATATTCTGTTCTTCCTGCGAAAATGCATCCCCATCGAAGGTATTATTACCTATCTGGGAATTATATTCCTCTGCCATCTCCCAGAGCTTCTGATAGTCTACTTCATCCAGATCTGCAACAGTTTCTTCATAACTGGCAATTGCCCTGCTCTGATGGTATTTATTCCATTGATCTGCCACAGTCGGATATGCAAAGATTCCCAGTCCGACCAGGAAAACCAGTCCAAGCAGAATTCCAGGTAATTTCTGCTTCCATTTCTGTTTCATTCCCTACTCCTTTTTCCTCTTCCAGCTAAACCGCTGCCAAATCAAAAGTCCCAGTAAAATCCAGAACAGTAATATAATCGCAACTACAATTGCAACTGCAGAAGTATTGACAAGATATCCATCTGCCATCACAAAGTTACCGCTTTCCTCCTGTGAAATCCGCTCACCCCTTACCAGCAGCCGATGAGAATTGATTCCATATGGAGTGCAGGTCATTAATGTACAATAATCTTTTCCCTCTTCAATTGTAAGATTATTAATTTCCTGTGGTTCTACAATTTTAATCTGATCCACCTGATAAGTCAGTTTACGATCCAATACGGTAACGGTAAAGGTATCTCCTGATTCCATTTTATCCAGATTTGTAAAAAGTCTTGCAGACGGAAGTCCTCTGTGTGCAGAAAGAACACTATGTGTGCCTTCTCCTCCAACCGGCAAACTACTGCCCTCTAAATGGCCTGCTGCAACCTGTAATACTCCTTCCGAAGTTCCATGATAAATCGGGAGTTCCACACCTAACTTTTCAATTGTAACATAACCCATGATGCCGGTGCCGGAAATATCAAGAATGCTGTTATAATCGCCTGCCTCTGCATAATTCAGAAATGGACGGTTCACATCCTTTAATTTTTCATTGTAGGTATCAGCTTTTTTTAACATTGTGTCTTTTTCTTCTTCTGTCAGTGATTTTACGGCATTACTATAAGACGCAACGGCTCTTGACTGGACTTTTGAATTCCAGTAAGAACTAATTGGCGGATACAGCATCACGGAGAGACCTATGATAAAAACAAACACTAACATTACATTCAGTTTATCTTTCTTAAATAATTTCTTTAATGTCCTCTTCATAGATTTCTCCCTAATGCTGTCAAAGTCCCAGCGAGCGGGAATTTTCTTCCAGTCTCGTTCGTGTATAAACCGGCGGTTCACCGGGAATTCCCGGTGAATTACCGCCGTTCATCTTAAAATTCTAGTTTTTTGCAGTACGTTTTCTTGTGATTAACAATACAGCTGCTACAATCATGATAATTGCACCTACGGTATAGAAAATCTTAGTACCGATACCACCGGTTGCAGGAAGTTCAGTTCCACTTAAGTTCTGTACATCCGTAGATACAGCACCTGTTCTTAAAGTTGCTGTAAAGATTGCTTCTGTTCCTTCTGAAACAACCTTTCCAGAAGCATCTTTTACTACTAATGTCTTTAATTCCGGATTATCTGATGTTGTATCATAGGTTGCTTCTACTGAAAATACAAGATCATCTGCTTTATTATATCCTGCCGGAACAGTTGTCTCAACCAATTTATACCGGCCTGCATCTACACCTTTGAAATAGAAGGTTGTTACTCCTGTAATCTCATTTCCAACTGCAACATAATCACCTGTAGTGCTGTCTAATTTGTAAAGGGTAAATCCTGCACCCTCAAGAGGAGCATTGTTACCGTCTACCTTATTTGCAATTAAATTATATGTAAATACAATAACTTTATCTTCTGGAGTTACACCTGTGCCATCCCCATAAGGATTGTTGCTGTATTCCAGTTTGGATACGTTGGTGTTTCCACCTTCACCGATTACTGCATTTTCATTCAGTTTTGCGGTGTAATTTACAACTACTTTACTTCCAGCTTTTACTGCTTTGATATTCTTTAAATCTGCAAAACGAACTTCAAAAGTGCAGCCATCATCTAAATCTTCTGTAACTACTTCATAGCCGGTTGTTACTGCTGTTCCGTCCACTGTTACAGTTACAGAATCTGCATTGAAAGTAAGTCCGTCAGACATGGTATCATGGAATGCATAATAATAACTTCCATATTTATCATATTTTGCATCTACCGTACCGGTTAACTGGAATGGTACGTTATCTCCGATATCATAATCTGCTGCATCCTGCCAGTCACTCTCTGCACCGGTAGAGTCATTTTTCTCTTTTACTTTCTTTTCAAGTTCCGGTCTGTCTTCCTTTGTTGTTACAGTTACGCTGTCATTTCCAGCTGTGTCTAACATAACAAGGGAATAGGTATCACCTTCATCACCTGTTTTTGTTTCTGCAATCAGGTAATAACCCTGATCAACACCGCTAAATTTATCATCGGATGTTTTTGCTTCCGGCTCTAATGTCTTGATTTTTGCAAATACTGCATCTGCAAATGCACGAATACCATCTGCATCTAATCCTGAAATGTAATTAATTACATCCTTATCTTCTGTTTTTCCTGTTACTTCTTTCAATGCTGCTGCATACTTATCATTTAATGTGTATGCAAATTTTCCTTCACCACCATCTGTAGCATTCAGTAATCTGTATGCCGCATATTCAGAACCTGCTGCGCCATTTGTAATTGTAATGTCTGCTGCATAAACAGTAACACCCATTGCGAATGCCATAACCATTGCAACCATTGCTGCAAAAAGTTTTTTCAATTTTTTCATCTTCTTTCTCCTTCTTTGACCTTTTAATATATTTGATACCTGAAACGGATTTCCTCAAAAGGGGGCTTTATATGCCTGCACCCCTTTCTCTTTTCCGTCTCATCCGGTATCCATACAACAGGGATGACATAAGCATAATTGCTGCACCACCTATAGTATAAACAGTAGTACCTGTTCCTCCCGTTGCCGGAAGTTCATAACCGTATTCCTGATTCTTAACCTGAATCGAAATACTATCAAGATTATCATAATAGGTAAAGGTATATTTATTTTCTTTGCTTAATTCTGTACCCTTCTGACCTATTCCAACTAACTCATAACCATTTACCAGTTTTTCTTTCACCGTGTAGACCTGACCATCTTCCAACGCTTTATTACCATTCTGGTCTGTAATGGTCTTCAATGCAACCGATCCACCCTGGCATACGGCAAATTCTGTAATATAATCAGCTTCATCCGTTGAGTCACCTTTATATAATACAAAAGTAAAGGTTTTCATCTGATCATATGGAAGTTCATTTCCATATGCATCCAGAACGTCTTTCTCAATTACCGGTTTCTTATAAATCTTTACTCCGACCTTCGGAGGCTCTGCCCGCAGTGTTTTTTCATTTCCGTTTACTTCTGCCGTATACTGGTATGCGAAGCTGTTCCATGCAGTCTCACCCGGGTTTGCATTCTCTCCTACTACTCCATTATATTTCACGGTAAGAATACAGCCCTTCTTTAATGCAAAGGTATCTGCCATCTTTATACGGAAGGACACATCATCTGACTGCCAGAAGGAATGCCACTGTTCTGTTGAAGTACCCGACATATCAGCTTCAGTAAAGCTTACCAGATTTGAAAATTCCACAAAATAATCCACGCCTTCTTCCAGCTGCCGTTTTGTGCCGCTCTCCTCAGTTACCCAGAGTTCCAGTCCTTCGGCATATGCAACAGAGAATTCACTTCCTCGTTTTTCTTTCTGGTTCAGTACTCCGGTATCATTTATATGTGGCATACTGTCTACAATAACCATCTGTGTAAAGGAGTTATTGCTGACATTTTCAATATTGTTGGTGTAAATCACATCTTTTCCATCTTCATCCAGATAAATGTAATTCTTTCCTTCCAGTCCAAGATAGCCGCTTCCCCGGTTATCTGAATTACCGGTTTCCTCTACCGTTTTCCATGAGAATGAACCATAATCACCCAATGCATAAACGCAATCAGAAGCTTTTACTCCAATATATTTTCCACTGTCATCCGTCACCAGTTCTCCCGTTTTTACACTGTTATCATCAAACGGATCATCCGGCAGGAGATATGCAGTATTTTCATAAATCTTGTTCTCATATACTGTATTTCTGGTATATACCGTAAACTCCGCTTTTCCACCTGCAGGAATCTGATATTCTTTTCCCTCCAGATACAGTGAAAACTCGTGGGTCGCATTATCCGGTATCAGCTTCCATACTTCTTCAGACAAATCATACTTATGAAGTACATTATCATCCTCATCATAAATGGTCAGTACAAAAGCATTTTTGTTAAGTCCAAGGTCAAGGGTTTTATTGGTTGCCTCTTCTTTCGACAATATATGGAACGGAGACTGAACAGAATCTTTCATTGTATAATCGCAAATTGGAATGGTTCCATCGTTGCGTAACTCCAACAGCCACTTTGTCGTTACATTCGGCTGTATATTGTCCTTCTCTTCCAATTCAACAGCATCTTCCACATTTTTACCAGATGGTATATAGGACACTGCTTTCTTGGTAATTCCCGGAACAATTACATCCTTTGGTGTTATCGTTACAGATGACGAAATAACACGCTTTTCTCCTACAATTCCTTTATCTTCCGATGTGCCGTTATTCTGTCTGGAATCATCCCTGGTTCCTCTCATTGTAATGTCATTCGGATTCTCACGATATTCCACATCCTTATCTACCAATAAATCCACGGTATTGGTAATTGGAACATCTAATTCCACGTCTTTACTTACCTTGCACATCACAAAGAATGAAAGATTCTTTCCTGCCGGCAAATCATAACCTTTGCCCTCGGCTCCAATCGTAAAGGTAACCATATGATTTTCCTTATCATCATTGGTCATTGCAATGGTAACATCCCTTACCAGACTTCTGCCATCGATATTGGTTACCTGCGCCATGTTCCAGTCGTTTGACTTAATTGGTTCACTATAGCTCTTTTCAATCTGAACCGGAAGCGTATATCCCAGGCTCGGACGTATTCCAACATATTCCAGACCATCCGCCATATGATCTTCCAATGTATCAATATGAACCGGATCTTCTCCTGTATTTGTTACTGTAATATTGTAAATCACATAATTTCCGAGATAATTTCCTTCATTTACACTCTTAGAGAATATGGACTTATCTTTTAACTGGCTGGTCTTCCACTGATGGAACTGATCCAGAATTGCCCACACACTCTTCTGCACATCCACTGCCTGATCCAGTTTCTTTTTTCCTTCCGGCTCCCCTTTTACCGTTACTGTATCCTTCATTCCGTTTACGGTTGCACTATTGGTATAAGTAAAGGTTCCCGTCTGTTCATTCTCTTTATCATCCATATAAATGTAAGCATTGAATTCTTTTTCAATCACTTCACCCGGTGACATGGTGCCAATCTTCCAGATTAAACGGATTCCTTTATGTGCACTGATATTTATTCCATTGCTCTTGCCAATCCAGTATCTCTTTATCTGCACATATTCACCATTTATCTTTGTATAATAAGTTCCCCAGTCAGATGTATTTTCTACATACTCTTTCCAGCTGATACCAGCCTCTACCAGTTCCTCATCATTCTTTGGATATCTGGAATTTAACGTTCCTGCCTGCTTTGCCTTATAAATCTTGTATTCATCCGAAGGAAAGACATGATATGGCATATCATCTGTCAATGACAGTCCGCCTTTCTTATATGCGGCATCTCCATCAGCATTTGTAATCGTTATGCTGTATTTAAATAATTCCTCTGCTTTAAAGGTTTCTCCACCTTCCCCGCCATTAACCTTCTTATCTACGGTAATTGGATTTTCCACTTCAATGGTTTCTCCGGTGCTTTCGCCGGATGAGTTGCTGGTGATATGATTTACAAGGTCATAATCCGCTGCTTCCGGCAATTCATTCAGGTCTACCTTACATACATATTTAATCATTACTTTCTCTTTGGCATTCAGTCTGCCCAAAGAAAATGTCAGCTTCTTGCCATCCACCTGAAGTCCTACATAGCGGCTGCCGCCTACTGCATTGGATGACTCTGCCACGAAGTCCGTTGCACTTTCGGTTACCTGATTTCCATTCTTATCTATGATATATTGGAACACCAGTCCCTTTGGCAGCGTATCCTCTAAAATCTGTTCAATGGTTTGATAGTCTTCTTTATTTTCGATAGTTACAGTATAAGTAACCAAATCGCCATTTTTTACATTTTTCTTATCACTGCTCTTGTCAATGGTAAGCTCCGGTTTCTTATAAATAACGGTAATGGTTGAATCTTTGCCTTTATAGGACGCTTTGTTGTGAATGGAGGTATTGTTTGGATATTTTGCCAGTTCCTCCTGGCTCTTCACATTAACCGCAAATGTAAATTCTGCTTTCTCACCGGCTTTCAATGTACCCGGTGCCCAGCTTATTGTGCGGGTTTCTTCGTCATATTCCGCGCCCTGATTCCGGATTGCCTGTATCTGCTCCGCAGTCAGCACCAGATGCTCCGGCAGTTTATCTGTCACCTTATAAACGCTTCCATCTGAAGCTTCTCCTTTAATCGGATTGTTTCCAGTATTTTCTACCGTAATCGTATAATTAATGGTATCACCGGCAATTACTTCTTTCTTATCTGCCGTCTTAACAATTTTAAAGTCCTCTTTTATTTCCGGTCTTGACTTTACATCTGCGGATAATTTTGTGTGATCATATTCTTTATAAGGAACAGATTCAAAATCAACATGATTTGTAATTACATCCTCTTTTACTTTTTCTGCGGCTACTGTAATGTAATTATCTGTTAATACTAATTTTGATACATCCAGACTTGCGCTTACATTCAGATGCTCCTGTTCTCTTGTTGGCACACCATCTGTCATATACTGGTTCGGCACACTAATCTTATATGTAACGGTTTTTCCATCCAATGTCAGGCTTGTAACGGTTCCTCCCTGAAGATCAGTAAACTGGAAAATCACATTTCCATTGCTATCCACAACGGAAACACCATCTTCACTGACCTTGGTTCCTTCCGGAAAGCTGATTCCATCCGGTAATGTCAATACATCGCTCAACTCTACATGGTCTGTCCAGATTGCTCCCGTATCACCAACTCCGCATGGATTCATACTGTTTGCAGTGATTCTATAATCTAATGTTCCTTCCAGCTTATTGATCTTTCCATTCACCGGAATAATTTCCTTACTGACAGTTTTTTTCAAATCCTGCCAGAGATTCGTTCCATGCCAGATCAATTCTGCCGGTTCAGAAATCACATCATTGTCTTTCTGATCCGGAATCTCCGGTGTCAATGTTACCTTGGAATCTTTTTCCATAATTCCATTTAAGGAATTAAACTGCAAATCGAAGGAAACGGTTGAACCTGCAGGCGGTTCAAACTCTATGTAAGTCTCATCATCCTCTTCTACCAGTTTTACTTCCAGTGTTTCTTCTGTTGTTTCACTGACCGCTTTATAGGTAACCTGCATAACATCACTTTCTTCAAAACCGGTCAATGTAACTCCTTCCGGTAAATCACTAATCCGGATACGAACCGGTACCAGCTCTGTATCTGTCGGATTTGAGTTGGTTGCACTCACGGTTGCATACAGAATCTGTCCATTTTTCCCATCATCCGGACTCTTCTGTGAAACGCTCAAGTTAATACGCTCACTAATCGTGCCTCCGGCTGACGTCTGCTCTGTTTCCTTATTTCCTGTTGCTGCAAGTCCCGGAAGAATCAGTCCCCAGACTACACCCACTGCCACAAGAACGCAGCATATCCCCAGTAAAATTTTTGTTCTTCTGCGGATTTTTCTCTTTTCTTCTGCTTTCTTTACATGTTTTCTTACATTTTCCTGCATATCCCTATCTCTCCCTATTTAAGGAATCCCATTTTACTCAATGGCCAGAATCGAAAAGCCACCTTTCCAATTATCTGTTCTTCTGCCACACACCCAATGGCTGAACTCCGGCTGTCAACCGATACTGAACGATGGTCTCCCATCACAAAATATTTGCCTTCCGGCACCTGATAAGGAAAATCAATATCACATTCCCCTAAATCTTTCTTTATTGCATATGGTTCATCTAATTTTTCACCATTTACATATACATTGCCGTCTTCGTCTATATCTATGTAATCACCTGGTGTTCCTATGACTCTTTTCACAAGTATCTTACTCTGATAGTAAAAGCTTATGATATCTCCCTGTTTGATTTTTGTGGTTTTCTTTATTACTACCAGCTCACCATTCTCTAATGCCGGTTCCATGCTCTTACCAGAAACCTGCAATACCGGTACTAATCTTGTTGCAATCAATACTGAAATTGCTGCCACCACAAGCAGTATTCCAATCGCACTGAAAAGATGTCTCTTCTTCTCTCTGCAGGCCTGTTCCGCCTGTATACATTGAAGTGCCGCATCTAATTCTATTTTCTTGTCCTTATTCCCGTCATTTTCTTCTGTAGTTTCCTGCAAATCCTTCTGGAGTCCCTCTATAATTTCAATCAACTCCCAGCGTTTCAGCTTGCGGAAATCCTTATCTGCCACAAACTGCACCCCCTGTTATTCTTTTGCTGCCCTTATTATGACCTTCCCCTGTCTTTTCATTCATGTGATTTTTCTTTTGTGTTGAATGTAAGTATATATATTTTTTGTATAGAATTATGTCATATTCTGGCATATAGATTTGATTTTTTCAAACGAAATAATCAGACTAATTTTCGTCTTGAAGATTATATTTTCTTTGATTATATTTTCTTTTTTTCATTGAGTCAATACTTTCTATCAAAAATGAACCAAAAGTACCACAAAATCTCTCAAAAATTGTGTCGTTTTCAGGATTTTTAATTTGATATCGTTCTTATAAAGTAAAAAAAGAGACGTAACTTACACTTCTGTAAATTACATCTCTTTTATTTTACCTAATCGTCAGATTCTTCTGCCCAATCAGCTAATCTTATTTATAAAGCTCAACTAATCTTAACAGATGTTCATAACGAGCCTTTGCAGCTTCCTCGGAAGCCTTGAACAGTCTTTCTGCTCTCTCCGGGAATGCTCTGGTCAGACGGCTGTAACGTGTCTCATTATTCAGGAAATCCTGATAAGAACCGTCGCCCGGCTTGGATGTCAGAGTGAACGGATTCTTGCCCTCTGCCTTGAGCTGCGGATTGAAGGAGAAGAGGTTCCA
>ENA-ORNW01002013-ORNW01002013.1-human-gut-metagenome-genome-assembly--contig:-NODE-2013-length-14317-cov-31.143037_pt1 | contig 14317 bp, 11 predicted proteins | sample MGYA00242121_ERZ509034 | MGnify/ENA primary metagenome ERZ509034 (study PRJEB26280, sample SAMEA2338689) | human gut metagenome | biome: human gut; feature: human-associated habitat; material: faeces... | reverse complement strand
TACGGGCCGACAGCGGCGCCTGCCGGGCGATGGCCTCCATGGCGGACACATCCGTTCCCGCCGTCTCGTCCCGGACGTCGGAGGCCCACAGGTTCTCCCGGTCCCGGGCATGGGCCTGCTCCGCCCCCCGGTCCCACAGATAGCGGTACCAGTTGGCGTCGAAGTTCAGCAGCACCCCGCCGGGCTTCAGCACCCGGGACCACTGGCCATAGGCCCGCTCCGGGTCCCGGAGGTTCCAGGTCACGTTCCGGGTGACCACCACGTCGAAGGAGTCCGCCGGAAAGGTCAGCTCCTCGGCGTTCATCTGCCGGAAGCGGATGCACCCGGCCAAAGCCCCGGCGTTGCGCCGGGCCTCCTCCAGCATGGAGGCCGTGTAGTCCACCGCCGTCACCTGATAGCCCAGCTCCGCCAGAATGATGGCAAAAAAGCCCGGCCCGGTGCCCACGTCCAGCACCCGGATCTCATCCGGGCGCTTCCCTGGGTGGTTTCCGGCGATTTTCCCGGCGATCACGCCCCGCCACACGGCCTTCTGATCGGTGGCCAGCTCCTCCCGGTTGACGGCGGAGTAGCCGGAGGCCCGATGGGTCCAGTAATGGATATTTTCTTCCTCATAGGTAGCAAATGTACGCATAATGTGCTCCTCTCTTTCCGTCAGGGCTTCCGGGCCGCAATGCCGAACATGGGCGCGTGCTCCAGGTCCAGGGGCCCCAGAATCCGCCGCCCCACCCGGGTGTCCACCCGGCAGTCCGCAAAGCCGATGCCCTCCAGCACCTCCCGGTCCCAGGCCGGGCGGGCCCGGCCCACGTCCATGGTCAGGGTGATCTCGTCGTTTTCCCGCTGCAGCCGGTCGGTCATGCCCACATGGCCATAGGGGCTGTCCGCCGGCACCCGGCGGTTCTGGGTGCTGCGGCTGCGGACGTTGGCGGCGTAGTCCGCGTCGAAGTTCAGCAGCACCCCGCCGGGCTTCAGCACCCGGAACCACTGGTCATAGGCCCGCTCCGGGTCCGGCAGCGTCCAGGTGAGGTTCCGGCTGATAACGGCGTCAAAGCATCCGTCCTCATAGTCCAGGGCCTGAGCGTCCATCTCCCGGAACGTGATGTCCAGCCCCCGCTGGGCCGCCAGGGCCCGGGCCTCCTCCAGCATGGCCGGGGTCAGATCCACCCCCTCCACCCGGTGTCCGGCCTGGGCCAGCAGCACCGCGAAAAAGCCCGTCCCCGTTCCGACATCCAGAACCTTTAGTTTTCCGTTTTCCGGTAGGTGCTTTTCCAATTCCCGGAACCACTTCCGGCCCATCTCGTCCTCCAATTCGTTTCTCCGGACGGTTCCGAAGTCGTGGGACCGCTGGGTCCAGTAGCGCTGCACTCTCTTTTCCAATTCCGAAATCATGGCCATGCTTCCTTTTCTGGTTTCCGTTTGCGGCTATGGTGCGCCGCATTTTTCTATATTGTAACGGCTTCCGCCCCGCTGCGGAAGCCTCCCGGGGGGATAAAATTTCAGGAATTCGGAGCAGAGGGATGGTGGCGGCCGAGACCGGCGTGCCGGGTGTGCCGATCAGGATGGCGGTGATGGAGCCGCCGTAAATCGCGCCGAAGGAGATGGCCAGCAGCATGGAAATACCGGCCGCGGGGTCCATGCCATAGGTAAAGGGCAGCAGCAGCGTCACGCCCATCACCGAGGTCAGGCCCGGCATTGCGCCGATCATGATGCCGCCCATAGTACCGGCGATCATCATCAGGAGATACTGAGGAGACAGCAGCTCACCCAGCGCTGTAATTACTCCCATATAAAGCTCCGTTCTAACTCATATCAGCCCAACAGGCCGGAAAGGATTCCGTTGGGCAGAGGGACCTTCAGGAACATACCGAAGATGGCATACAGCACCACAGGCGCCAGGATCGACACGGCCAGCATCAGCGGCCACGCCTTTTTGAACGGCTCGTTGAGCAGCAGGGCCATCATCACAAACACGACCCAAATGCTGTCCAGCACGAAGCCAAGAATTTTCAGCAGAACAAAATAGGCCACGGCGGCGGCAATGCCGATCAGCAGCTTCTTGCTGAACAGCTCCGCTTTTTCACTGCCGCCCTTGCGGAGCTCCTGGATGATCAGAAGGACGCCGCACACTGCCGGGCCCACACAAACGGCCTTGGGGAAAGCGCCGGGGCCGATCTCCGTCTGACCCGGCAGCATCTTGAAAGTACCGGCGTAAAAGAAGAAAAATGCGGCAACCGCTATCAGAACCACGGAGAATACAATATTCAGCTTTTTCATAAGTTCTCCTTTCGAGTGTGGGCGGTACACACCCCTGTGCGTACCGCCCACTTGAGTCGGTTAAGACGATCAGTTCGCAGAATTCAGATAAGCGTTGATGATCTTCTCAAAGTTGCCGGACATGCTGTCCAGAATGTCGTTGGTCTCCTGAGCGTTCAGGGGCATGTAGGTCATGTTGGCAGCCTCGATCTTCTCGCGGCAGGCATCGCTGTTGATGACCTTCTCAAAGCCGTCGCACAGAGCCTTCTTCACGTCGTCGGGGGTATCCTTGTTGACGCACAGGCCGCGCAGAGCCACGATGGTCAGATCCACGCCGACCTCCTGGAAGGTGGGCACGTCAGGATAGGCCTCCAGGCGCTCGGTGTTGGCCACAGCCAGGACCTTCAGCTCGCCGCTGGCGATGTTGGAGGCAGCCTCGGCGGCGGAGCAGGTCACGGCGTCCACATGGCCGCTCAGAACGGCGGTGAGGGCGGAAGCAGCGCCGTCAAAGGGGACGTGGTTGAAGCTGGCGCCGGTTTCCAGCTCGATACCGATGGCAGCCAGGTGCCAGATGTCGCCCATGCCGGAGTTGGCCAGCTGGACGGTGCCGGGCTTCTCCTTGGCCTCAGCCAGGAAGTCCTGGATGGTGTTCCAGCGGGAGTCAGCGCGGACGATGATGGCGGCAGGCTCGCCGTTGATGACGCAGATGGGATCAAAGGCGTCGCGGGTGGTCTCGGCGGGAGCCAGGCCCAGCAGAGGCAGCGTGATCAGGTCCACGGAGCAGGTGCCCAGGGTGTAGCCGTCAGCGGCGGCGTTCAGAGCCTCGGTCAGGCCCACGGTACCGGAGCCGCCGGTCTTATTCTCCACATTGATGGTCTGGCCGAAGGTGTCCTTGCCGCACTCGGCCAGGATCCGCAGGGCCAGGTCCGTACCGCCGCCTGCGCCGTAGGGGCAGACAATGGTCATGGTTTTGGTGGGGAAGGCGGTGGAATCCGTATTGTTGTTGTTATCGCTGGGCTTGCTGCCGCAGGCCACCAGCGTAAGAATCATCACAGAGGCAAGAACCAGGGACAAAAACTTTTTCACAAAGCTGGATTTCATTGCTTGATCCTCCTAATTATGTATGTGGGGTTGATAGCTTTCCTTCCGGCTGCTGCCGGATCAGTCCATGTCGGCCAGGAGCTTTTCGACCTTCTTCTTGTTGGCCGCATCCAGCTCGCCCAGGGGCTTGCGGAGCAGACCGGCGAAGTCCAGGCCCTGAGCCTGCAGGGTGTACTTGCAGATCTCCTGCCAGTGGGGCACGCCGTCGACCTTGTCGTGGAAGAAGTAGTCGATATAGGGCTGGATGTTGTTCTGGGCCTTGATGGCGCCCTGAATATCACCGGCCTGGGCAGCGTCCAGGATGGCGCGGCACTGCTTGGGCAGAACGGCGGGGAAGCCGGACAGCCAGCCGTCAGCGCCAACCAGCAGACCCTCCAGGGCGCAGTAGTCGTGGCCATAGAACACGTTCAGCTTGTCGCCCAGGTGGAACTTCAGCTCATGGACGCGGTTGGGATCGCCGTGGGCAGCCTTGATGTCCTGGATGGTGCCGTCGTTGACCAGCTCCTCGATCTCGGGAACGGTCATCTCATAGCCGGCGAACCAGGGGTTGTTATAGATCATCATGCGGATATCCAGCGCGGCGCGGATGTCGCGGAAGGGCTGCATAACGGCCTTCTTGTGGGGATTGAGGTAGTAGGGCAGGATCACCATCACGCCGTCGGCGCCGCAGTCCTGGGCATACTTGCTCATCTTGATGGTGTTCAGGGTGTCGTACCGGCCGGTACCGCAGATCAGGGGCACCTGATCATTCAGGAAGGACGCCACATGGCCGATGATCTCGCGCTGCTCCTCCATGTTCATGGCGACGTTCTCGCCGGTGCTGCCGCAGATGGAGATGGACTGTGCGCCGTTGTCCAGCAGCCAGGTCAGATACTTCTCCATGCCCTTCTTGTTATAGGTCTGGTCAGCGTTCCAGATGGTCATGGACGCAGGGCAAATACCATAAGGCTTCTTGGCGGTTTCTTTCACTTTCATGATAATTCTTCCTTTCCCATTTTTATCTGTTGAATTTTTATGTAACCTGCTTCGCAGGAAGGGATAAGAAAAATTTTTAATTTTTAATTTTTTATGGTCTGAAAAAAGATATCCCTTTCCGATGGCTCAAGGTTATCCCATTGTGCAGTGGAGCGGATAACGGCGCGGCGGTCCGGAGCTTGTTCCGGACCGCCGTCAACTCATGGTTGGGGATATCGTTTCGTTTATGCGTGCATTTTGATCAGGATTTTCTGGCAGGCGCCCTGGATATGCTCCTCAATGATGCTGTGGGCCCGGGAGAAATCCCCCGCCCGCAGGGCATCGAGCACCATCTCATGGTCGCCGGAGGCACTCTCCTGCTGCACCCGGGTGTGGCTGGCCAGCAGATAGTTGGCCACAATGAACTGGCCCTGGATCCGGTCATAGACCTCGCTGAGACACCGGTTCCCGGCCTGCTCCACCAGCACCCGGTGGAAGTCCAGGTCCGTGCGGCGGGCACTGACCATATCGTCCGTTTCGTTGGAGAGGATGCACTCCCTGGCCAGACGGTCCAGCGTCTGATAGTCCACCGGCAGCGCCTTGCGCTGAATGTCCGTCAGAGCCTGATGCTCCAGCAGCAAGCGTATCTCGATGATGTCGCACACTTCCTTCTCGCTGAAGGTCGGCACGGAGAAATGTCCCTTGCTGGAAAACACCACCATGCCCTGGGTATGCATCCGCTTCAGAGCCTGCTGCACCGGCGTCCGGCTGACGCCGTAGCGCTCGGCCAGCTCGTCCAGGTTCAGGGCCTGGCCCGGTAACCAGTTTCCCCGCAGGATCTCCTCCAGAAATGCCTCGTGGATCGTCACGTCCAGATTCTTCTTCAGTGCCATATAATTCACCATTCATCCTTGTTTTTTGTCTCTCTGCTTTACATGCCTATCATACAGCCTTTTTCTGTAAAAAGCAATACACAAAGCTTACAATTTAATTTTTAATTTTTTATTAGAAATGTAAAAAGGGAGTCAGTGAAAGTCCTTGCAAAATCCCCGCCTCAGTAGATGAGGCGGGGATTTTGGGAAAAATCTTGGGCTTACGGCAGGAGCTTGTCCCACCAATCCGACCAGGAGCCGAAGCGGGTGTCGCTGCCGTCATCGTCGTCATCGCCAGGGATGATGGGGAAGATAGAGGGCTTCTTGTTGTGCACCGGGCACAGCTCGCCCTCCTCCTTGCCGGTGAGGGTCTGGAGCAGGTACTCGTCGTCCTGGGCCTTGATGTCCTTGATGATCTCACGGGGCCAATCCAGGGCGGCGATCTCCACCACGCTGCTGGCAGGGCAGTATTCCGTGGCCAGGTGCTTGCCGTCCTTGCAGTAGCGCACCATCTTGTGGACGTTGCAGCTTTGGGTGGGGGCGGTGTCTGCCGCCACGGTGACGGTGGTGACGCGATTGCCCCGCAGATCGTGGGTGCAGGCGTCGGTGGCCAGCAGGCCGCTGTCCTGGCAGACGGTGACCTGGACCAGGCCGGAGCAGCTGTTGAAGTCCTTGTTCTCCAGGCCGTCGTGGATGCGGCGCATGACCTCACGCCACAGCACGGCGGAGGGGTTGCCCAGGGACTCGGAGAACCGCTCGTTGGACTTGTAGCCCGTCCAGACAGCGGCGCTGTAATACGGGGAGAATCCCGCGAAGTAACGGTCGCGGTTTTCATCGGTGGTACCGGTCTTGCCGGCGATGGTCATGCCGGAGAACCGGGCCTCGCCGCCGGTGCCGCTGGTGATGACGCTCTTGAGGGTCTGGCGGATGATATAGGCGGTGGTGGCTTTCATGGCCACGTTGGACTCCTTGTTGTTCTCGCAGACCAGGTTGCCCTGGGAGTCCTCCACCCGATAGAAGGTCCGGGGCGGGGTGTACACGCCGTCGTTGACGAAGGCGCCGTAGGCCGCCGCCATCTCCTCGGTGGTGACGCCGTATTCATAGCCGCCCAGGCCCATGTTGCCGGATTGCTGGCTGTCGGCCTGGGTCAGGGTGGTGAAGCCCAGCTTCTCCACCATGAAGGTGTAGGACTGATAGGTGCCCAGCTTCTCCACCGTGCGCACGGCGCAGGTGTTCAGAGAGCGGACCAGGGCGGTATAGAAGGAGGTCAGGCCCCGGAAGCCGCTGCCGGAGTTGGAGGGCCATGCGCCGTAGCCGGGCAGGTCCCGGACGGGATAGTCGTCGATGGCGGAGGCGGCGGTGATGGTGCCGTTATCCAGAGCCGGAGCGTACACGGACACGGGCTTGGTGGCAGAACCCGGCTGACGGGCCGACGTGGCCCAGTTCCAGCCCCGGTCCACCTCCTTAGCGCCGGTGCCGCCCACCATGGCCACCACATCCCCGGTGTAGGGGTCCACAATGGTGATGGCCGCCTGGAGGGGCTCGCCCTTGGAGTCGGTGTAGTTCGCATAGTTGGTGTTTTCAAACACGGACTCCGCAATATCCTGGATCTTGGGGTTCTGGGTGGTATAGATCTTGTAGCCGCCGTTATAGACCTTGCTGACGGCCTTTTCAAAGGCGGTGCGGACATAGCCGTCGGCATCCGCGGGGTCGTCGGTCAGGCCAAAGACCTCCACAAACTTCTCGGCCACATCGGTGATGACCTCGTCGGTGAAGTAGGAGTTGTTGGCGGTGCTGACCACGGCGGGCTTTTCGTCCTCCTCCTGGGGCCCCACATAGTTGCCCAGGTTGGTGTAGCCGTTGGTGAATACCACCTCCTCGGCTTTGGCGGCGTCATAGGTGGCCTGGTCGATCTTTTCCTGGGCCAGCATGGCGTCCAGCACGTCCAGCTGCCGGTTGCGGTTCTGCTCCCGGGTCCAGTCGCTGCGCAGGGGGTCATACTGGGAGGGGTTGTTGGTGATGCTGATGAGACACGCGCACTCAGCCAGGGTCAGCTCGGACACGTCCTTGTGGAAGTATGTCCGGGAGGCGGTCTGCACACCGTAGCACTGGTTGCCCAGGTAGATGGTGTTCAGGTACATCTCCAGAATCTCGTCCTTGGAATAGTCCTTTTCCAGGGCCAGAGCCCGGTACACCTCCGTCACCTTGCGCTTGACGGTGTTCTCGTTGTTGCCGGTGACGTTCTTGATGAGCTGCTGGGTGATGGTGGAGCCGCCCTGGGTATTGCCGTTGGTGAGGGTACGGAACACGGCCCGGACAGTGCCGTGCCAGTCCACGCCGTGGTGGCTCTCGAAGCGCTTGTCCTCGATGGCGATGGTGGCATTGCGGAGGTTCTTGGGGATGGAATCAAAATCCACCCAGATGCGGTTTTCGTCGCCGAACAGGGTCTGGTACATGACCAGCTCCTTGGTATCCGGATCCTGATAGTACAGCTCCGTGGACACCTTCTGGTCGTACTCGGACATGTCCACCTCCACATGCCCCTTCAGGGACGTGTTGACGTAGGTCATGAAGATCCCCACGAAGATGGCGGAGGTCAGCACGGTGACCAGGAGGATGGTACCAAGGACGATGCCGATGGTCTGCCCCACACGGCGGCCCTTTCCGGACTTTTTCCCTGTTTTGGCGCTCTGCTCTGTCTTTTTCGGCTGGTTGTCTTTGTTCATAGACAGGGCACCTTCCTTTCTCTGTTACTGGTGTATGCGCCGCACCGATCGCGGCATGGATGAGAAAACATTCTATTCCATAATAAAAACCATTGTACCATACCTGTCAACTGCTGAAAATTGTCATTTGATAAATATTTCGAATTATTACATGGATTTTACGCGGAAAAACCGAAAAAATCCTCCTGTTCTCTCACCATTTGGCCGCAAATTCACCTCTCCGTTCCCTCCAAACCCCTCCCCCGGCGGACTCTTGACGGATCCCCTCCCCTGTCGTATAATCAGTGGGCCGCCGAAGGGCGGTCAATTCTCAGAAAGCCTGGTGCAAGCTGTGTTTATCCATCGACTGCGGGGCCAGATGTCCGAATCCATGCTGACAGCCTCCTTCATCATCGTATCCGGCGGCCTTCAGGACGCCTATACCTATCTCTGCCGGGGCGGCGTTTTTGCCAACGCCCAGACCGGCAACATTGTGCTGTTCAGCGCCTATCTGTTTGAGGGGGCCTGGAACCACTGCCTGCGGTATCTGATCCCCGTTCTGTCCTTTATGGCGGGAATTTTCGCGGCGGAATGCATCCACCGCCGCTTCAAGCACATGGAAAGGGTCCACTGGCGTCAGCTGATTATCCTGGCGGAGATCGCCGTGCTGTTTGCGGTGGGCTTTATGCCCCAGTCACTGAACACTGTGGCCAATTCCCTGGTGTCCTTCTCCTGCGCCATGCAGCTGCAGACCTTCCGCAAGGTCCGTGGCCACGCCTACGCCAGCACCATGTGCATCGGCAACATGCGCAGCGGCACAGAGGCCCTGTGCGCCTATTTCCACACCCATGAGCCGGAGGCCCTGCGCAATGCCCTGACATATTTCGGCGTCATCGGCCTGTTCGCCCTGGGTGCCGGTCTGGGAGCCCTGCTGACCGGCGCATCCGCCGTCCGGGGAATCTGGGTGTCCTGCGCCCTGCTGACCGTCAGCTTCCTGGTCATGTTCATCCACGAGGAGCGCCGGGCCTGAGCATCCGCTCATCGCATAAATATATCCCCCGGCGCGTCTGCGCCGGGGGATATGTTTAGACTTTCTATTGCCGTTATGCCCTTACCACTCCAGGTTCTTTCCGGTCTCCTTGTCGAAAACGTGGGCCACGTTGCCGCCGAAGATCATGTTGACCTCGCTGCCCATGGGGAAGTGGGCGGCGGCGCCGTTGGTGGGAACAATGACGATCACGTCCTTGCCCTCGGCCGCCACATGCAGGTGCACGGAGGAGCCCATCATCTCGGACACGTCCACGGTGCCCTTGATGCCGTCGGCGCAGAGCATCAGGTGGTCCGGGCGCACGCCCAGGGTCACGTCCTGCTCCGCCACGTTGTGCTCGGCCAGGCGCTGCTGCTTCTCGTCGGACAGCTCCACGGTGACGCCGCCTACGGTGACGGCATACCTGCCGCTCTGCCGGGTCAGCTTCGCGTCGAAGAAGTTCATCTGGGGCATGCCGATGAAGCCCGCCACGAACAGGTTGGCCGGGTGGTCGAACACCTCCTGGGGGGTGCCGATCTGCTGGATGAAGCCGTCCTTCATGATGACGATCCGGTCGCCCAGGGTCATGGCCTCGGTCTGGTCATGGGTGACGTAGATAAACGTGGTGTCGATGCGCTCCCGCAGCTTGATGATCTCGGCCCGCATCTGGTTGCGGAGCTTGGCGTCCAGGTTGGACAGGGGCTCGTCCATCAGGAACACGGCGGGGTCCCGGACGATGGCCCGGCCAATGGCCACACGCTGCCGCTGGCCGCCGGACAGAGCCTTGGGCTTGCGGTCCAGATACTGGGTGATGTCCAGAATTTCGGCGGCCTCACGGACCTTCTTGTCGATCTCGTCCTTGGGCAGCTTCTTCAGCTTCAGGGAGAAGGCCATGTTTTCATACACGGTCATGTGGGGATACAGGGCATAGCTCTGGAACACCATGGCGATGTCCCGGTCCTTGGGCTCCACGTCGTTCATCAGCTTGCCGCCGATGGTCAGCTCGCCGCCGGAGATGTCCTCCAGACCGGCGATCATCCGCAGGGTGGTGGACTTGCCGCAGCCGGAGGGGCCCACCAGCACGATGAACTCCTTGTCCGCAATGTGCAGGTTGAAATCCTGCACCGCCACCACGCCCTCGTCGGTGATCTGCAGATTGCCCTTTTTCTGGGGCTCGCCCTTTTTGGTCTTCTTGCTCTCCGCGTTGGGGTACACCTTCTTGAGGTTTTTCAGAATGACCTCTGCCATAATATACAGACTGTAACCGTTCTGCCTCCGCATGGAACGGTCTCGCGCCCGGCGAAGCCGCAGCGCCTTACGGCAGGTCTCCACACTGCCGCACCGCCAGTCTCAGCGGAACCTGGTTCCTCCTTTGTTTTTCCGGCAGGGGGCCAAAAAGTGGAGTGGCCGCCGCCGGTTGGAATAGGATACGTTTATTTTACCACCCCTTGCCGCCCTTTGGCAACCGCCTTTGGTCAAAATTTTCCGCAATTCACTGCCTTTATAGGAAAACTCTGCAAAAACGCCGTCATCGCCCGTTCTTTTTTCTGTTATAAGAAATGATTATTGTATTTTCAGATTTTGTCTATTGTAAAAGGATGCGAATTATGTTAGGATACTGTGTGCCTGTTAGTGCACACATTATAGATAAAGTGTTCTTCGTGCAAGGACAGGCAAATTGTTTTTTAAGGAGCGGGATAACATGCACAAAGCGTTCAAAGCCTGCCCGCTGTTCTGCTGGCCCTGGTTATGACGGTCAGCCTGGTCAACGGCGCACTGGCAGCCGTCGTCCGCAATGACGACGACACCATCAGCTACGAGCCCCTGGAGCAGGGTGTTTACTCCAAGGGCGGCTACACCATCGACAAGGTCTCCCACCCCACGCTGGGTGCCGGAGAGGTAGACGGTATCCTGACCGGCGACCTGCAGGACCGGGGCCAGAGCTACTCCTGGTCCATGGCCGAGGCCGGTGACTATGTCTACATCGGCACCTGCTACAACTCCACCTACTACATCTATCACAACAACGTCAAGACGTCCCTGGACGCCATGAAGAAGGAGGGCAAGCTGGACCAGAACGTGGACACCAGCCGGGCCGCGGCAGATTTTGTGAAGGTCATGTTCGGCACGGACACCTTCGATGAAACCCCCATGTCCCAGTGGACCCCCGTGATCATGGCTGTGAACCGCTACACCGGCGAGGCCCAGGTGATCTTCCGGGAGCGGGACATTCTCAAGGATTACCCCGACATCTTCCCCGGCTATCCCCCTTATCTCAAGGGCGTGAACTATCTGGCCGGCTATCGCATGGCCTTTGAGTTCAAGGGCAAGATCTATTTTGCCGGCATGGGCAACCCCACCGCCACCCTCATCGAGGTGGACCCCGAGACCAACGAGTGCTCCATCGCCTATCACAACATCAACTACACCCAGGGCGTGTCCAACGGCGTTCACGGCCTGCTGGTGTTTGACGACGAGATCTATATGTGCCTGGCCTCCGACAACTACGACGGCAAGGGTACCCCCGGCGGCATCATCGTGGCCAGCTCCGATCCCACCGCGGGTCTGAGCTCCTGGCGGCGTGTGGCAGATCAGGACGACTTTGACGGCCTGCCCGCCGTTATGAAGACCGACGGCCTCAACGGCGGCGGTATCTGGGACATCATCGAGTATAACGGCTCCATGTACGTCACCGTGGTCACCGACAAGTCCATCGACGGCCACATCAACAAGCAGGGCTTCGCCATGTATCGCGGCGACAAGCATGAGGACGGCAGCTTCACCTGGACCCAGGTCATCGGTGACCACGGCACCAGCGGCTACGACTTCGGCCTGGGCATCAACTACTCCATGAGCTGCAACATGTGGGTGTACAACGGCTATCTGTACCTGGGCACCTACAACGATCCCATGCTGGACCTGGCGGAGGTCCCCGCCTCCGGCAACTTCGAGCTGCTGTACAACGATCTGGACCATTCCATCTATCTGTACCGCATGGACGCCGACGGCAACTTCCAGCAGGTGGCCGGTAAGGACGACAACCCCTATTTCCCCGACGGCCCCATCGGCAACCTGGGCGCGGGGCTGGGCAACAACTCCAACCAGTATGTCTGGCGCTACGGCGAGCACAACGGTGAGCTGTACATCGGCACCTATGACACCTCCACTCTGACCTATCAGTTCACCCAGATCACCGACGGTCAGGTAGCCAATATGGACTATGCCGACATCAGCGGCCGGGCCGATATGCTGAAGGACGCCGTGCTGGAGGTTCTGCAGCAGCACGACAACAAGTATCTGAACTGGTTCCTGGATACCTTCCTGTTTAACAAGTACACCGCCTCCCTGTTCCAGCAGCTGGCAGGCTTTGCCACGGACATGTCCGCCGACAAGAACCCCGTGCCCGGTTACCGGAACATGCTGGAGGAGTATGAGGCCTTCAAGCAGAAGGTGTTCGATGGCCTGGGCATCAAGCTGGACAGTGCCAACTTCGCCCGGGAGTATGCCCAGGTCACCGGCGTGGCTATGTGCAGCGCCGACACCCAGGGCCTGAAGGATGACCTGAAAAGCGCCGTGAAGGCCATCTTTGCCGCCCTGGACAAGGCCGTGTATGACGACACGATCCACAACTTTGTGTACTACTTCGGCTGCAACTACTATGCCCAGCAGAGCGAGAACGGCTTTGACCTGCTGGTGTCCAAGGACGGCGTGAATTTCGACGCCATCACCCGGGATGGCTTCGGCGACGGCTCCAACCACGGCCTGCGCACCATCTGCTCCACCGAGAACGGCGTGTATATGGGCACCGCCAATCCCTACTACGGCACCCAGCTGTGGCGCATGTACAGCGCCGAGGACAAGCCCCTGGTGAAGGAGCATACGCATCAGTGGTCCGATACCTGGTCCTCCGACGGCGAGAATCACTGGCATGACTGCCTGGCTGACGGCTGCACCGTTACGGATAACGCCCAGAAGGACGGCTTTGGTGCCCACACCTTCGTGGATGGCGTCTGCTCCGTCTGCGGCTATCAGCAAACCGGCAGCGGCTCCGGCGGTGACGCCGGAGGAAGCGGCCAGCCCGGTCAGCCCAGTCAGCCCGGTCAGCCCAGTCAGCCCGGTCAGCCCAGTCAGCCCGGTCAGCCCGGCCAACCCGGTCAGCCCGGTCAGGGCGGCGACTCCGGCAATACCGGCAATACCGGCAATACCGGCAATACCGGCAATACCGGCAATACCGGCAACACCGGCAACACCGGCAACGCTGGCAACACCGGCAACGCTGGCAGCAACAGTCCCAAAACCGGCGACATGGGCGTGGCCCTGTGGTCCACCCTGGCCGGTCTGTGCGGCTGCGGGCTGATTGCCGTGGCTGTCAAGTCCCGCTATAAGGGCAAGCGCGTGGCCTGATTCCCCTTAAATTTATCAAGGCTCCCGGCCAACCGGCCGGGAGCCTTATTTTATGGAAAAGCCCTTTTCATTTCCCGCCGCCTGCGATATAATAATGTATTATTGTATCCTGGAGGTGCCGCATATGGAGAAGACCCGCCGCGAGATCATGGACCGGGTATATCTCACCTATCTGCCTGCCAAAAAGTTCAAAACCAGCTGCCTGTCCGCCCAGTTCATCACCCCCCTGCGCCGGGAAACGGCGTCCTATGGGGCGCTGCTGCCGCTGGTGCTCCAGCGGGGCACCATGAGCTGCCCGGATATCCAGCAGCTGTCCGCCGCCATGGACCGGCTCTACGGCGCACAGATCAACCCCACCATCCGCAAGCGGGCGGAGTGCCAGTGCATCGGCTTTGTGGCCTCGGTAATGGACGACAGCTTCGCCCCCCAGGGAGAAAAGCTGCTGGAGCCCACCGCCGCCCTGCTGGGGGAGCTGCTGCTGGACCCCGTCACCCGCAACGGCCGGTATCTGGCGGAATATGTGGACAGCGAGCGGGCCAATCTGCTGGACAGCATCCGTTCCATCCGCAACGACAAGCGGGACTGGGCGGACCTGCGGCTTTTGCAGGAGATGTGCCGCTATGAGCCCTACGGCGTCAGCCGCCTGGGCGACGAGGCTGCCGCCGCCGCCATCAACAACCAGAAGCTCCATGCCTACAGCCGGCAGATGATGGCCGCCTCCCGGCTGGAGCTGTTCTACTGCGGCAGCGCCCCCATCTCACGGGTGGAGGACGCCCTGCTGGAGGCCTTCGCCGCCCTGCTGCGGGACGAAGTGGACACCATGGCCATCAAGTAAACACTGCGCATAAAAAAACTGCCTCGGAAGGTTCCGAGGCAGTTTTTTCTGGTTTAGTAGGTGTCCGTCTCGTCGGTGTCCACGACGCCTTTTTGGAGGTTTTCGCCGATGAGCTTGTCGATGAGGGCACGGGTCTTGGTACAGCTCTTGGGGACGCTGCAATAGTAGA
>ENA-ORNW01001996-ORNW01001996.1-human-gut-metagenome-genome-assembly--contig:-NODE-1996-length-14409-cov-2.036993_pt1 | contig 14409 bp, 9 predicted proteins | sample MGYA00242121_ERZ509034 | MGnify/ENA primary metagenome ERZ509034 (study PRJEB26280, sample SAMEA2338689) | human gut metagenome | biome: human gut; feature: human-associated habitat; material: faeces... | reverse complement strand
TGGATGAGATTTTTAAGAATTACTATAAGGTAGAGGAACGAACCCTCTTGCGTTTATATACGGAAGACCGTGCGTTTCGCGGATATAATTACGCCTTGAATGAGATCGCCGTGCTGAAGCGTGATAGTTCCTCGATGATTACGATTCATACATTCTTGAATGGGGAATATCTGACTTCTTATCAGGCGGATGGTTTGGTAGTGGCTACACCTACCGGTTCCACGGCCTATTCGATGAGCGTAAATGGGCCGATTATCGTCCCGCAAAGTAATAGCATTGTCTTGAGTCCGGTCGCTCCGCATTCCTTGAACGTGCGTCCGTTGGTGATTCCGGATTCAGATATAATAACGCTTCGGGTAGAGAGCCGGAATAAATATTTTCTGATCTCTTTGGATGGACGTTCGGAAATATTCCCGGCAGGTATCGAATTAAAGATGAGCAAGGCCGATTATACGACGAAAGTCATCAAGCGCTATAACCATACTTTTTATCAGACGCTTCGGGAAAAATTAATGTGGGGGGCAGATGTGCGAATGAAATAATATTGTGTGCGTCCAGTCTTTGTCCAAATAGTAGCGGATAGTATTGTATTTTGTAAGCTGTTGATAAATAGACTTTTCCGTATGGATAAACTGAGCGTATCTTATGGATTTTGTCCAGTTTTTCTATTATGGGGTAAAAAATAGGGGGTATTCGATGTCCAGCTATGTCCTCTATTTGTCCAGTGCCCTTTTTTGACACACGCTTTTTAACTCTTTACTTTTGTCGGCAGATTAAATCTAGCTTAATGGAAGTATTTTCAATTATTATTCCTGTCTACAATCGTCCGGAGGAGATAGACGATTTATTAAACAGCCTTACCCGGCAGACATATGTACATTTTGAGGTTATCGTAGTGGACGACGGTTCTTCTATACCTTGTGAGCCCATAGTCAATGCCTATAATAACCGCTTGAGGATTCGCTATTTCTATATAGAGAATTCAGGTCCAGGCTTGGCTCGCAATCAAGGGGTACGTTATGCGGAAGGAGAGATCGTGATTGTCTTGGATTCGGATTGTATCGTTCCGGCCAGCTATCTGGAACAAGTACACGAGTCCTTAATGCGTTATAAGGTGGATGCCTTTGGTGGTGCTGACAGGGCGCATTCTTCTTTTTCCGCTATACAGAAAGCGGTCAATTACTCGATGACTTCTTTTTTTACGACAGGAGGGATCCGAGGAAGCCGGAGGCATTTAGATGCATTCTATCCCCGGAGTTTTAATATGGGAATGCGGAAAGAGGTGTATGAAGCCTTGGGTGGTTTCTCTGATATGCGTTATGGAGAGGATATAGATTTTAGTATCCGGATTTTTGCGGCAGGCTATAAATGCCGTTATTTTCCGGGCGCTTGGGTCTATCATAAGCGAAGAACAAATTTCGTCCAGTTTTTCCGGCAAGTATGGCATTCGGGGTACGCTAGGATTATCTTGTACCAGAAGTACCCGGAATCATTGAAATGGGTACATTGCCTGCCGGCCTTATTTGTGGTAGGTCTGCTGGGGGTATGTATTTCCGCTTTTTTCGTTCCAAAGGTATGGGGGCTATTGTTATTTTATATTTCGCTGATCTTTTTTGACGCTTTAGTGAGAAATAAGAACGGAATCGTTGCGTTGTTATCTATCATAGCGGCTTTTGTCCAATTGATCGGATATGGGACAGGCTTTTTGGAAGCGATTTGGAGAGAGGGAATTCTAAGAAAGAAGTATTAAGATAATAAATACTATTTATATGAAGTTTGCGCTGCACACATCTACTGCCATAAGCTCGGTTCTAAAGGAGCCGGAGCATTTCTATGTAGATATTTATTATCTGATCATTTTAATCATCGTCGCTTTTACCCTGCTTCTGTTATCTTTTTTGCGTTATCACCTTTATAAGACAAAAAAGGAGAAAGAACTGAGAGAAATAGCGAGTCTTGTGGATAAAAATGAAATCTTGATACAACGTTATAGTCGTGAGATGTCGCACATCAAGGAGCAATTGGAAGCGAAGGAGAAATGTTTGAAGGAATACCAGCATGCGGCTCAGTGGAAAGCGCATCGTGACGTGGAATCCTTGATCAAGGAAAAGGAGCGTTTGGCGAAGTGTTTGCTGGAACAGTTGGATACGTTCAAGAAGCTGAAGATACTTTCTAAATCGGAAACGATATTGCCGGATTCAGATTGGAGAAACTTGATCGAGATCGTAAATACTCTTTATGATGATTTTATAAGTCGTTTACGTGTCGCTTATCCGGATTTGACGGAGGATGCCATTCGTTTTTGTTGCTTGATCAAATTGCGGCTAACTTCGGCGGAGCTGATGTCAGTCTTGAATGTGACGAAGGATGCTATCTATAAACGCAAATTTCGTTTGAAAAAAGAATTGATGCCAGATGATGATACTCGTTCCCTCGACGATTTCTTGGGAAGCTATTAGATCTGAACGAATAGTTTTCTTGTTAATAACTATGTTTTAGGGCATGATTTCGTTAAATCGAGTTAAGCGAATGAATTTTGCAAATAATTCAGTATGCTACATAACATAAAACCACCTATATTTGTACTGTGTTTTTCATGGTATTAGATTTAAGGTTAACAATTGAGATTGGACGGATAGCCTTTTTTTGTATAGAGGCATGAATACACGAATTTTTGAGAACACTGCTTAAGCGCCCCTTTCCGAGGGTAACATCCATACTTTCAAAGTAAGCTAATTTCATCGGCAAAGTAAGTTAACTTGCTTTGGTATTTCAGTTAACTTACTTTGTCAATGAAGCTAACTGTATTTTTATGATCTTTTTCGGTTATTCTTTGTCTGTTTCGATTTTGTATACAATTGATGTGTTTTTGTACGCTTTTAGTTTAGTTATGCATTTAATAGTCAATTTTTTATTATATAATTTTGTCTTGTGTTTTTTTATGATTTCCTTGGTTAGCTGTTAGCACCAATTGATATATAAGGTTTGATGGCTAATAGAAGAGGGGGTAAGGAAAGAAAAATATCAAACGAATATACTTGGGACCTTAACGGACAGAACAAAATATAATATTATTCTGTTGATTGTTGTTGGAGGTAAGATTTCGTATTCCCTTAATTTATAAGAGTATATGCAAGAGAATAGGTATAATACATGTGATCGTTTTTTAGGCGGATTAGAAAAAGACTTTATTATTACGGAACAGATTGAAGATAGTCCATTGACTTCAGAACCTTCTTTTTTGGATTACGGGATAATAGCAGTATGTAATAGAGGTAGTGCGATCATTCATTTGCTTGATAATAAGCATGTATGGAATAAGAATGAATTGATTTTCTTATTTCCGAGACAGTTATGCTCAATGCGGAACGTGAGTGAGGACTTCTCGGCGAAGTTTATCATCATACCACATGTACTACATGGGGATGTATTAAGTTCCTTACGTCATTTTGATCCGGGATTTCATTTTTTCGTGAAGGATCATTTTTACTATAATATAGAGGATAATAATGGTATTGAGCGTTTTCAATCATTTTGCAAATTGATAGAGAATGAGCTTGAGCGGTATCGGGGTAATGGGCTTCTGAGGGAGCGGATTATATGTTACTTGGGGATTTTTTACATGGATGTTTACGACTATTATGTGAAAGTGCGTAAGAAAATCCCTTTCAGGACTAGTTTGAGAAAAGAGCAATTGATCTATGATTTCTGTAGTCTCGTGGCAGAGAATTTCAAGAATCACAAGAATGTCGGATTTTATGCGGATAAATTGAATATAACGACAACTTATTTAAGTGCGATCATGAATGAAAGGTGTGGCATTTCAGCCAAGGAGTTTTTATCTATCTATATAGTGTTAGAGGTAAAGTCGTTGCTACGTGACTCTCGATTAAATATACAGGAGATCGCTATATTGACTAATTTTCCGTCTCAATCGACATTGAATCGCTTTTTTCGTCAACGGACGGGAATGACTCTTTCTCAATATCGAAAACATATATTTTCAACATAATTATGTTTGATTTTCATATTATTTCTATAACTTTAAACTTCTGCTGCAATCGTTATTATAGTTCATTTGTTGTATAAATAATAGAGGAGATTGCTTGATTGATTTAAAGTTGGGAATTAGTGGTTATAATTTAATATGACGATGGGACAATGTAATAAAATGCTAGAGGAAATGAGCTTTAATGCCCTATTCCAGAAATTACCTGTTGGAATTGAAGTTTATGACGAGAGGGGGCAGCTAGTGGATCTCAATAGGACGGACGAGAATTTGTTCGCTATAAGCCGGAAGGATATTATGGGAATAAATCTTTTCGAGAATCCTAATTTTCCAGAGGACAAGATCGCTCGTCTGAAACAGGGAGAAATGGTTGTGTTCGATTGTAATTATGAATTTGATAATATACAAACGAATGAGTACTATAACATAGACCCAAAAAAGGAAGGTACAAATTTACGTCTGTCTATTAAATGTGTGCCGTTGAAAGGAGAGGCTGGAGAGATCTGTGGATATGTACTAATGTTTACGGATGAGACGGAAGAATATCAAAAGTCGGAGAAAGTAGAGGAACTGTTCACGAAGTTGAAAACGGTTATGCGTTGCAGTGATTCCTTGCTGTGGGAATATGATGTTAAAACCGATAAGATGCATATCGATCTGGATTTACGTGTTTTAGGTAATAAATCCAGATTGAGAGCAAGTAACTTGACAACGAAAAAAGATTTTTGTGAGATCGTACATCCGGAAGATCGGGAAAGGGTACTTGTACAAGGCTTTGAAAAGATTGTTATGGGTGAGATCGGTGAATATAGTATTCAATACCGACAGCTTTTTGAGGGGCAATATGTTTGGGTGAGAGCGTATGCGTACCCTTATAAATATGATGAGGCGGGAAGACCTGCGAAAATCCTTTATTACTTGATGGACATAACGGATGAGATCGCCATGCAAGATAAATTGCGCTGGGCGGAACGAGAGCGTCAACGGAAAGAATATGAGTTAGTTAAGGCTAAAGAGGCGAATCGGCTTAAGTCTATGTTCTTGGCGAATATGAGTCATGAGATCCGCACGCCTTTAAATGCTATTGTTGGTTTCGCGAATATACTGGCAGAGACCAAGGAGATAGAGGAGGAGGAACGAGAGTTTTATGTGGATATCATTGACAAGAATAGTGAATTGCTTCTGCAATTGATTGAGGATATCCTTGATTTCTCAAAGATTGAGGCGGGAACCTTTGACATTACGAAGAGAAATTTCGATTTTAAGGAGATCTGTGAGGAAACCTATGCGGTACATGCCTTGAAGATTCCGAAAAACGTTCGATTTGTTTTCGATCGGGGCTCACAACCCGTGACTGTTTTCTCAGATCCGAAACGAGTCGTACAGGTTATTTCTAATTTCTTGACAAATGCGATTAAGTTTACTTCGGAAGGTGAGATCAAATTAGCCTATAAGGTATCGAATGATGAAATACGAGTTTCGGTCTCGGATACGGGAATGGGAATCTCGGAGGAAGATTGTAGAACTATATTCGATCGTTTTGTTAAGTTGAACGCTTGCAAACAAGGTACCGGATTAGGATTGGCGATTTGCAAAAATATTATCGAGAACCTAGGGGGACGAATCGGGGTAGAATCTACATTGGGAGTAGGTTCCACTTTTTGGTTTACCTTGCCTTTGAAGGAGATTAAAGAGAATGAACCTAAGTTCTAAGGGGATATATATTATTTTACGGATATGTTTTAAAGCATGGTTTTGTTGAATCTGGTTAAGGAAATGAGATTTGCAAATAAAACATTATGCTACATAACATAAAACCTCTATATTTGCACTGTGTTTTTCATGGTATTAGATTTAAGGTTAACAATTGAGATTGGCTGTCCGTGATGGATAGCCTTTTTTGTTTCAAAAAATCATAACCATGAGATTTTAGGAGTGTAGCTGAAGGTTTTTTCGTAAATTTGCGCTCCGTTTGTAATACTAGATCCTGTATTTAAGTGTATGAAAAGAGTATTCTGTCCAAAATGTGATAATCAGTTGTCTTTTGATGAGACCAAATATCCGGAAGGGAAGGTATTAGCCTTCGTCTGTCCGCAGTGTGGAGCGCAATTTAAGATTAAATTGGGCCGAAAGGTGGTGAAGACGGCTACCGGTGAGGAAAAAGAGGTGAAGGAACCGGATTTCTCTTGCGGTTATATTACCATTATCGAGAATGGTTTTGCTTTTAAGCAAGATCTACCATTAGTGATGGGAGATAATGTGATTGGTCGCCGTAATAAGGATACGGAAGGTGTAGATGTCCCTATTATCACGAGCGATCCAAGTATGGGGCGTAAGCATTGTGTGATTAATGTAAAGAAAGACACTAATGGCAAGTTCGTTTATATGGTGCGTGACTTTCCTAGCTTGACCGGGACTTTTGTGAAAAATGTATTGGTCGGTAAAAAAGAACAAGTACGTATCGGGGAAGGTACGATCGTAACGATTGGCGCTACTACTTTTATCTTACATTCGGCGAACGAGGGAGAAGAAGAGGAATAAATATAAAAAACTTCAGAGGCTGTTCCCGTTTATGATCTCGATCTTTAACTTCGGGTCGGAATGATGGCAGATAAGGGATTTTGGCGTTTGTTTTGGGAGTGAGTTATAAGATATATGCTCATTCCGGGATACAGCTCTGAAGTATCACTGAGAAAACAAGGCTCATAGGTATTAAGATTAAGCCGATTAACATAAAGAAATGAAAAGAACCGAAAGAATAGTTGTATTAACTATGGTTAAAATAGGCTCTTAGGGTTTGTTTTTCTAGAAATTAGCTAACTTTTTGTGTGGTTTTTGAAATGTTAATGAGCACGAGGTTAAATAGAAATATGGACAGTCATGGAGCAGGTTTCTAAACAACAGCCGGTAAATAAAACAGCATTCCGGGTATTGGTGGCGTTAAGCGTTACGCATTGTTTGAATGATTCGTTGCAATCCGTTATCTCGGCGGTTTATCCACTTTTCAAGGATGATTTAGCGTTGAGCTTCGCCCAAATCGGGTTGATTACGCTTGTTTATCAATTATCCGCTTCTGTTTTCCAGCCTATAACCGGTTTGGTTTTTGATAAGCGTCCCGTGGCTTGGTCGTTACCTATTGGTATGAGTTTTACGTTGGTCGGCTTGTTGAATCTCGCTTTTTCCTCTACGCTCCATTGGGTCTTGATCTCCGTATTTTTGATAGGTATCGGGTCTTCGGTTTTGCATCCGGAAGCGTCCCGGATTACCTCGCTAGCGTCGGGAGGGCGTAGGGGATTGGCACAATCGCTTTTTCAAGTGGGTGGTAATTTGGGCGGATCGTTAGGTCCGCTACTGGTTGCTTTATTGGTGGCGCCTTATGGACGGACTCATATCGCTTTGTTTTCTATACTGGCATTCGTCGCTATTTTGGTGATGATTCCTATCTGCCGTTGGTATAAGGCGTATTTGAGTCGGGTGAAATGGCAGAAGAAGTCGGGTGAGACGCATGTGGAGATGCCTCTTTCTTTGGGAAAAACAGTCTTTTCGATCTCGATATTGCTGACCTTGATTTTCTCTAAATATATCTATATGGCTAATTTGAATAGCTACTATACCTTTTACTTGATCCATAAATTTGGGGTGAGTGTACAGACTTCGCAGATCTGTTTGTTCGTCTTCCTGATCGCTACGGCCATGGGAACTTTGGCGGGTGGTCCTATCGGTGATAAGATAGGACGGAAATATGTGATTTGGGGATCGATTCTAGGGGCAGCCCCATTTAGCTTGTTGATGCCGCATGTGGGATTCGTTTGGACGATCGTGCTTAGTTTTTGCGTGGGGTTGGTCTTATCATCGGCGTTCCCGGCTATTTTGTTGTATGCGCAAGAGTTGCTTCCTTATAAATTAGGTCTTATCTCGGGACTTTTCTTTGGATTTGCTTTCGGTGTGGCGGGTATAGCCTCGGCCGTATTAGGAAATATGGCGGATCATTATGGAATAGAGGCTGTCTACAACGTATGTGGCTTCATGCCTCTTTTAGGACTGGTTACTTGGTTCCTTCCCAACTTGAAAAAGAAGTAAAAACAATCCTCCCTTTTTCGCTGTTATTACTCCAACTGAACGTCAATTACTAAATGAGTTTATGGTGAGTAATATAGTATCTTACAGTATTCTTTTGCTGTATCTTCTTCCATGCGCTTCATGGAGCCAAGGGAACGATGTGGATTTAAGCTTGGAACAATCTCTCGACCTGCTTCATAAGGAAAATAAAAGCTTGAAAATAGCCGGGAAAGAAGTGGAATGGGCTCGGAATGAGCATCAAAAGCTAAACGCTTTTTGGTATCCGTCGGTGAACGCCGCGGGTGCTTTCGTACATATGTCGAATCCGATAGAGGTACGGCAGTCGCTGAGTAAATATACGGAACCGGCGAAGGAGTTTGTCCATAATTATATCCCGGATAATGAGTTGATCATGTCGGTATTGGATAAGATCGGGCAAGGTACTTTCTCGCTTCCGCTAATCTCCCAAAACATCACTTCTATAGACGCTACGGTGACGTGGCCTGTTTTCACGGGAGGAAAACGTATCTACGCGAACAAGATCGGAAAGACGATGGTCTCTATAGCGGAGGTGAATAGGAGCCAAGTGGATGCTAACCAACAATCCTTATTGATCGAGGCTTATTTCGGGCTTCGTCTGGGACAAAGCGTGGTGGACGTAAAAACAGAAGTGTACAATTCTTTGAAAACCCATTATGACCAAGCCCTTAAATTAGAGCAAAACGGGATGATCAATCGGGCCGAGCGTCTGTTCGCTCAGGTGAGTATGGACGAGGCGAAACGAGAACTGGAATCGGCCCGTAAGGATTTAGCGGTCGCCGTTTAAAAGCTTGATTAATATGGAGGAGGGGAGCGACGTACGTACCACGACTCCTTTATTTATTAATGAGGCGCTTCCTCCGGCCCAATACTTCAAGGATCTGGTTCCGATGAATAATTATATAGTCAATCAATTGAAATTGCAGCAGGTTGTAGCCGATAATCAACTAAAGATCGGCCGGTCCGCTTATGTCCCGAATATCGCTTTATTCGGCAAACAGACTTTGTACGCTGATGGACTGGATAATATTTGTTGCCTCGTACGATGGTAGGAGTTGGTTTTACGTGGAATATTTTTGATGGCTTGAACCGGGAGAAAACCATCCGGCAGGCAAAGATCGCTAGTCAGTCGCTTCGTTTGGGTAAGGAGAAGGCGATTACGGATCTGGAGGTCGGTATCGATAAATTCTACAGCCAGCTACAAAATGCCTTGGACAATGTAAAAGCTTTGGATACGACGATCGAGATGAGCCGGGAACTGGTCCGGGTGCGGAAGAAATCTTTCCAAGAGGGAATGGCTACTTCTACGGAGGTAGTCGATGCTGAGGTTATGCTGGCGAAGGTGAAGACCGCTTTTCTTTTGGCTTATTATCAGTATGATGTAGCCTTGATTAATCTGCTGTCTGTCTGCGGTACGCCGGAGCAGTTCCACCAATACAAGATGGAGGGAAAGACCGAGGAGCTTTTGGGGAATTGAAAATTGAGAATTGAAAATTGAAAATTTAGGAGTTATGGATAAAACTAAGAGATATTTGAGTGTGGCCTTCGTCGCAGTCTTGGCGATTGTTATAGTTGTCTCGTTGATCGGGATGATCTTGTTGAAAAAGAAGCCGGTGATCTTGCAAGGGCAGATCGAGGCAACGGAAATACGTATCTCCGGTAAGTTACCGGGGCGTATCGATACCTTTCTGGTAAAAGAGGGACAGAATGTACGCCAAGGCGATACCTTGGTAGTCATCAATAGTCCGGAGGCGTTGGCTAAATATCAACAGGTGAACGCCATGGAGAACATAGCGAAGTATCAGCACCAGAAAGTGGATGAGGGTACACGAAAGCAAATCATCGCTTCCTTGCAACAATTGTGGAATAAATCCAAATCGGATTTACAATTGGCGAAGATTACCTATGATCGGGTGAATGCCTTGTATAAAGATAGCGTGGTAACCTCACAGCGTAAAGATGAGGTGGAGGCCATGTATAAAGCGGCTGAGGCCGCCGAACGTGCCGCTTATAGCCAATATCAAATGGCGGTAGACGGGGCGCAGATACAAGATAAGGAGAGCGCCCGCTCGTTGGTGACGGCGGCGCAAGGAACCGTGGAGGAGGTGGCGGCTCTCTTACAGGACGCTCGGTTGACGGCTCCGGAATCGGGACAAATCTCCGCTATCTTCCCGAAACGGGGAGAGTTGGTTGGGGCCGGGATGCCAATCATGAACTTAGTCGTATTAGATGACGTGCATGTGGTATTGAACGTACGTGAGGATCGTTTGCCTTTATTTAAGATGGGAGGAACGTTTGTCGCCGATGTACCGGCGATCGATAAGAAGGATATTGAGTTCAAGATCAATTATATCAGTCCGTTGGGCAGTTTCGCTACTTGGAAATCTACCAAGCAGACAGGTAGCTATGACTTGCGGACCTTCGAGATACATGCCTTACCGGTGGAGAAGGTGGAGGGATTGCGTCCCGGTATGTCCGTACTCTATCAACTCCCTTGATACTATCCAGTTGTAGAGACGGGGCACGCCCCGTCTCTACAACTAAATAATTTATTGTCGCTATGCTAAAGAAGAGTCCTTTCTATATGGTTTTACGTCGGGAACTGGATCGCATGGTTTCCCGGAGGTTATACTTCGGGGTGTGTATCGTGCTGCCTCTGTTCTGTATATTCTTCATGTCTACGATTTTCGGAAGCGGGCAGATGGAGAACATACCGATAGCGGTAGTGGACCAAGACAACACCTCCATGTCCCGGGAGATCATCCGGCAGGTAGAGGCGGTACCGACTTTCCGGGTAACCCGGCATTATACGGACCAAGAGACCGCTCGCCATGCTACCCAAGCAAAAGAAATCTACGGTTATCTAGTGATCCCCAATCAGTTTGAGGCGGATGCCACGGCGGGGCGTGACGCTACTTTATCGTATTATTACCACTATGCCTTGTTGAGCGTGGGCGGTGAGGTACGTGGGGCCTTCGAGACCCTGCTGCGTACGCTTTCCCTCGCCCCGGTGGTTGTGCAAGCTACGGCGATGGGGCTGGGGGAGAATCAGATAACCACCTTCCTATTACCGGTACGATCCAGTAGCCACCCGCTGTTCAACCCGGATCTGGATTATTCCGTTTATCTGAGCAATCCTTTTTTCTTTGTCTTTTTCCAAGTGATCATTTTGCTGGTTACGGTGTACGCTATCGGTAGCGAGATCAAGTTCCGGACAGGCGATGAGTGGCTGGAGGCGGCACGGATGAACATGTTCGTGGCGGTGGTGGGCAAACTGCTCCCTTATACGATTATCTTTTGTATCATGAGCGTCTTCGCTAACTATATCATGTTCGGGGTCATGCATATTCCTTTCGCTTGCGGTTTCTGGCCATTGAACTTGACGGCGATCTTATTCGTGGTCGCTACGCAAGCGTTGGCGGTATTCCTGTTCTCGTTGTTTCCCGCTATAGCGATCGTGATTAGCGTGGTGTCGATGGTCGGTTCGCTGGGGGCTACTTTATGCGGCGTTACTTTCCCGGTCGATTCCATGTACGCTCCCGTACATTTCGCCTCGTACCTGTTTCCGGTACGGCATTTCGTGGAGATCAACCAGAACTTATTGTATGGCGATTACGGATTCCCTTATACATGGGTAAACGTAAGTTCGTTGTTTGCGTTTATGTTATTGGCATTGGCACTATTGCCACATTTGAAAACCGCTATTTTAAGTCATAAATATGAGAACATCCGATAATATGAAAGGAACCTTGGCGGATATCGCTTCCTTGGTCAAGGACGAGTTTAAGACGATCTCCACGAGCTACGCTATCTTGCTCGTCTTGGTAGGAGGTATATTTCTCTATGGCCTGCTGTATAATTATATGTATGCCCCGGATCTGGTGCGTAACGCCCCGGTGGTAGTCGTCGATGACTCAAAGACCGACTTGAGCCGGGAGTACATCCGTTTGCTGAACGCCACTCCGCAAGTCTCGGTAATCGCCGATGGTTTGAATTACGCCGAGGCGCAGGAGTGGATGAAGGAGGGGGATGCCGTAGGTATCTTGTATCTTCCCTCTGATTTCGAGACCCGGGTGGCACGAGGGAATGAGTCCCTGTTTATCATGTACCAGACGACAAGCGCCTTCCTATATTATATGGCGATGCAGGAGGCTTCCAGCGGTGCCATGTTGGCGTTGAACGATCGGTATCGTCCGGAGATGTTGGTGTTCTTGCCCCAGCAAGACGCTTCCAAGATCGTTTCGGCGCAACCCATATCAGTGGTCGGGACGGCGTTGTATAATTTTACGGAAGGATATGGAACCTATTTGATCCCGGCGGTATTGATCGTCATTATGTTCCAGACCTTGTTGATGGTGATCGGTATGATAAGCGGGGAAGAGCGGGATTCGGGTACCATCGTTCGTTTCGCCTCCGAGGGATTATCCTTTGGCCGGATCGCTAGGGTGATAATCAGCAAGACCTTTGTGTATTGCGTATTGTATACGATTTTCGCTTTGTTCTTGTTGGGCTTGATACCGCTATTGTTTGGCCTGCCGGATATCGGTAATTATCTGAACACCTTGATCCTGCTGATACCCTTCCTGCTGGCTACCAGCTTCTTTGGGCTGGCCGCCTCTTATTTCTTTACGGACTCGGAGGCTCCGTTATTGATGATCGCCTTCTTCTCGGTAGGCTTGATCTTCCTTTCCGGAGTCTCTTATCCCTTGGAATTGATGCCTTGGTATTGGCAAATGGCCCATTATATCATTCCGGCGGCTCCCGCTACGCTGGCCTATGTACAGCTCAACTCGATGGGAGCGTCGATTGAGCAAGTCGGTGTGGAGTACGTGACGTTGTGGGTGCAATGTGTCGTTTATTTCCTCTTGGCTTGCTGGGTGTACCGGCGGAATATCTTAAAGGCGAGCCGTGCCTTGTCGTCATTGTAGCTCCCGTATCCTCACGTCGATACCGCTACCTTTCAAGGCATCTTTCAACTCGCCGATCTTCGTATCCCCGTAATGGTAAGGGTATAGGATTTTAGGCGAGAACATCTTGGCCGCTTTCGCCGCTTGCGGGACGGTCATGGTATAAGGCTGGTTGACGGGAAGGAAAGCGATATCGATGTCTTTCAGGTCTTTCATCTCCGGGATGTCTTCCGTATCGCCGGCTATATAGACTCTTAGTCCGTCGAACGTGAGGATATAGCCATTATCCCGGTGGCGGGGGTGATATTTATCCCGGCCGGGCGTGGTGTTATAGGCGGGGACGGCCTCTATCTTCATATAGCTGATGGAGGTATCCGTATCGCCGTTTTTTAGGACCTTCCCTTTTCCCAGTTTCTTTTGGCTGTTCTCGTTGGCGATGATTTCCGTACCGCTTTTCTCGACGGCTTGTATCGCTTTCGGGTCCAGATGGTCGCCATGCTCGTGGGTAATCAAGATGATATCGGCTTTCGGGAAAGTCGTATAATCGGCGTATTCGGAGACAGGATCTACCTGTATCGAATGATTGTCGTACGTAAGCATCAGGCTGCCGTGCTTGATGAACGTGATGATCAGTTCTTTTCCGCTCTTGGTCTTGAAAGAATCCGAGGCGAAGTTACTAGCGGAGGCTAAGCTCGCCATGAATAAACTACACATAAGCATACATGATTTTAGTCTCATAATCTCGCGGTTTTTTTAGTGTTTCCGCGAATATACTCATAATAGATTAATTCCCTAATTTGTTCGCCTATCCGGTATAAATATTTACATTTGCGACGTATATTCTGATAACATGAAAACGAAATGAGAAGAATTGTTCTGTTGATTACGATTTGTTGCCAAGTATTTTGGGTGGCGGCGCAAAAGAAAGCGCCCAAATGGATGGATAAGCAACGAAAGGCGGTGGTTACCGTCACTACTTATGGAAAAGATAACCAGAAGAAAGCGTCCGGTACGGGATTTTTCATTACCGAGACCGGTGAGGCGTTGTCCGGCTATTCCTTGTTTAAGGACGCAGCGAGGGCGACCGTGACCGACGCCGACGGAAAAGAATATCCGGTAAGCCGCATCTTGGGGGCTGATGAATTATATGATGTGATCAAGTTCAAGGTAGAGGTTCCGAAGAAAGCTGTGTTCTTGCCGATCGCCCGTGAGCCGATCTCGCAAGGAGTTATCGCTTATCTGATGCCTTACTCGACCGGTAAGATCACGAAGTTCGGGGAAGGACCGGTCTCGGAGGTCAGTAAGTTGAAGGAGCCGTTCAGCTATTATAAATTGTCGATGGCGCTGGAGAGCGGGCAGGTAAACGCTCCTGTATTGACGGCGGACGGCGAGGTG
>ENA-ORNW01001984-ORNW01001984.1-human-gut-metagenome-genome-assembly--contig:-NODE-1984-length-14449-cov-14.980200_pt1 | contig 14449 bp, 13 predicted proteins | sample MGYA00242121_ERZ509034 | MGnify/ENA primary metagenome ERZ509034 (study PRJEB26280, sample SAMEA2338689) | human gut metagenome | biome: human gut; feature: human-associated habitat; material: faeces... | reverse complement strand
CCTGCTTTTGTACCAGCACGTTCTACAGCTTGTTCGATATTTTCAGTAGTTACTACACCAAAAATAGTAGGTACACCTGTGCTCATTCCTACTTGAGCTACACCTTTAGATACTTCATTACATACATAATCATAATGAGTAGTTGACCCACGAATAACAGCACCTAAGCAGATAACAGCATCATATTTTCCTGTTTGTGCTAATTTTTTAGCTACTACAGGAATTTCAAATGCACCTGGTACCCAAGCAACATCAATATCATCTTCATTTGTTTCATGACGACGAAGTGTATCGATTGCCCCAGATAATAATTTACTTGTGATAAACTCATTGAAACGAGCCACTACAATACCAATTTTTAAATCTTTACCATTTAAATATCCTTCTAATATATTAGCCATTAAAAAAACCTCTTTTCTTTATACTTAATGTTTGTATTAAAAGATTATTATTTAATATCTATTTATTATTTTAATAGATGTCCCATTTTTTCTTTTTTCACTTTCAAATAACCTGCATCATATTTATTTGCAGGAATTTGAAGTGGTACTCTTTCTACGATTTCTAAACCGAAACCTTCAAGACCTGCTCTTTTAGCCGGATTATTAGTTAATAAACGTATGCTAGATAAACCTAAATCTTCTAAGATTTGAGCACCAATACCGTATTCACGTTCATCAGGAGCAAAACCCAATAAAACATTTGCTTCAATTGTATCTTTACCTTGGTCTTGAAGTGCATACGCTCTGATTTTATTGGCAAGACCTATGCCACGACCTTCTTGACGAAGATATAATAATACACCTTCACCAGCTTCTTCAATTTTTTGCATTGCTAAATGAAGTTGATCGCCACAATCGCAACGCATAGAACCTAATACATCACCTGTTAAACATTCAGAATGAACGCGTACTAATACATTCTTTTTGTTCCTTACATCGCCTTTGACAATAGCTAAATGACATTTTCCATCTAATTTACTTTCATAAGCCATTACTCTAAAATGACCAAATTTATTTGGAAAATCTGCTTCAGCTACTTTTTCTACCATTTTTTCTGTAGTTTTACGATATTCTACTAATTGAGCTACAGTTATAAATACTAAATCATGTTTTTTCGCAAATTCAATCAAGTCTGGAGTACGAGCCATATGACCGTCTTCCTTCATGATTTCACAGCAAAGACCTGCTGGTTTCAAACCTGCTAATTTTGCTAAATCTACAGTAGCTTCTGTATGACCAATACGGCAAAGTACACCACCTTCTTTAGCACGAAGAGGGAACATATGACCTGGACGGCGTAAATCTTCTGGTTTTACATTATCATCGATTAAAACTTCAACTGTTCTAGCTCTTTCAAAAGCAGAAATACCTGTAGTTGTATCCACAGCATCAACAGATACAGTGAAAGCTGTTTCATGATTATCTGTATTATGACTAACCATTTGATTTAAACCAGCTTTATCAATGAGTTCACCAGACATTGGCACACAGATTAAACCTTTAGCATGAGTAGCCATGAAATTGATGATTTCTGGAGTTGCTTTTTCAGCAGCTACGATTAAATCGCCTTCATTTTCACGGTCTTCATCATCTGTTACTAATACCATTTTACCTTGTTTAAATGCTTCAATAGCTTCTTCAACTGTATTGTATTTAAATTCCATATCTCTATACCTCATTTCTTAAAAACCATTTTCACGTAAAAAATCTAAACTCAATGATGATGATTTTGGTTTATCTTGTTTAAAACTCAATAATCTTTCTACATATTTACCCACGACATCATTTTCTACATTAATTATTGAACCCACTGACTTATCAAGTAGAGTTGTAACTTCAGATGTATGTGGTATTAGCGATACTGTAAAATTATCTTCACCTAAATGTGCTACAGTAAGACTTACTCCATCTAAAGCAACAGAACCTTCAGAAATGATATATTTTAAAATTCTATCATTAGCTGTTAAAGTGACACGTGTAGCATTATCATCTTTTTTCATTTCAATAATTTTAGCAGTGCCATCAATATGACCACTTACAATATGACCGCCTAATCTACTTGATAAAGTCAAAGCTCTTTCTAAATTAACTTTATCGCCAATTTTTAATAAACCCATATTTGTCTTACGCATAGACTCGGGCATAACATCTGCTATAAAATAATCGCCAGCTAAAAAAGTAACTGTCAAACATACACCATTTACAGCAATACTATCACCTAATTGTGTATTTGCTAAAACTTTCTTGGCTTTAATAGATAATTTTATAGAATGAGTGCCTTTTGCTATAGCCTTTACAACACCGATTTCTTCTACGATACCTGTAAACACTGTATCACACCCTATCTTTTACACTCTACCTATGATTAAAATATCTTCATCTAATTTTTCTACTTGTATATCTTTCAAAGATAGTGCTTCTTGTAAATTTAAAATACCTGTTCCTGCTACAGGAGTTTTTGCTTCTTTACCGCCAACAATTTTTGGAGCAATAAAGAAATATACTTTATCTACTAATTTTTTTGCAACAAAACTTCCGTTTAAAGTAGCACCGCCTTCAACTAAGATGCTACAAATATTTTTCTGTCCCAAAATATCTAATAATTTTTCTATATCTACTTTATCATTTTCATCTTTATCTACTACAATGACATCAACATCTTGAGCTTGTAGTTTCAAAATTTTATCTTTATCCGCTTTATCTGTAGTAGCAACAATGGTTTTTGCTGATTTATCTTGCACTACATTAGCATTTATATCAATTTTTAGATTGCTATCCACAATAATTCTAATTGGATTTTTTCCGCCATCTACTCTAGCAGTGAGCATAGGATTATCTTCTATCACAGTATTAATTCCCACCATGATGCCATCATAAATATCACGTAATTTATAACCATATGCTCTTGATGTTTCATTTGTTATCCATTTTGATTGACCTGTTGCTGTCGCAATTTTTCCATCTAAAGTCATAGCTGCTTTTAATACCACAAATGGTTTTTTATGCTCAATCCATTTAAAGAACACTTCATTTTGTTTACGCAATTCATCTTGTAAAAATCCATATTCTACATAAATACCTGCATCTTCTAAAATCTTAAAACCTTTGCCTGCAACTTTAGGATTTACATCCAATAGACCGCCATATACATTTTTTACCTTTGCTTCTACCAAAGCTTTAGCACATGGTGGCGTTTTTCCATAATGAGCACATGGTTCTAATGTCACATATACATCAGCACCTTGAGCTAATTCTCCTGCTTGATTCAATGCGTGAACTTCAGCATGTGGTGTACCTGCCTTTCTATGCCAGCCACAACCCACAACTCGATTATCTTTGACAATCACAGCACCGACTAAAGGATTAGGAGAAGTTCTCCCGATTGCATTTCCTGCTAACTGCATGGCAAGTCTCATATATTTTTCATCGTAACTCAAAAAATCACCATTCTTTCTGTTCATTCTTTGGTCATATTTTTAAAGAATTAAACAAAAAAGGCTGTTAAATGCAATGCAATTAACAGCCTAATCAGCTTCATATTTATTATAAATTAATTATTTATATCATTTTACTTTAATAAACTAATTTATAACTATACATCTTTTCTCATCCAGACTTTACTGTCGGCTTTGGAATTTCACCAAATCATGCAAATAAATGCTCGCGGGCTTTACCGCCGGTAGGGAATTTCGCCCTGCCCCAAAGACTGCTTTATTTAGTTACAAAAACATCATAGCACTTTACTATGAATAAATCAATATTTATTATTTCAAATCTATCACATCTAAATCATCAGGTACATACAAATTACCATAATAATATTGTTTACCTTCATTTGTATATAATTCTTTGCGTTCATTTATATGTTTATCTTCTGTATGATACAATACTAAATTTTTAACTTGCAATTTTTCTGCTAATTCACAAGCTTCTTTTACTGTACTATGATGCTTTTCATATGGTTTGAAAATATCTCTATCACCGTACAAACAAAACGCTTCTGATAATAAATAATCAGCATTTTGAGCATAAATTTCACAGATTTCATTATAAGGCTCATCACCTAAACAACATAAATTCATACCATCTGCAAATTCCGCACTAAAGCCAAATTGTTTTTCTTTTGTAGATAAAATATCAAAGAAAATAACCTGCATATCTAATATTTCTCTTTGATCACCATCTTCAACTACATCAAAAATAATATTTTTGCCAATTTGTGCTAAATCTTTCTTTTTCAAAGTTAAATTTGCAATAGTTTCTACTACCATTTTTACTTTATCATGACAATAGATATGCAATTTACCTTCATATTTTCCTTGATTTATCAATGTAGCTATTTTGCGTACTACCCAAATTACACCAAGTACATGGTCTGTATGAGCATGTGTAACGAATAAATGATGTATTTTCGTCATATCAACTTTAGCTTTTTCTAATTGAGCTAAAATACCATTTCCACCACCAGCATCAACTAAAAAATACTCATTCTTTGTATTTATAGCAAAACATGTATTAAAACATTTAGTAACCATTGCATTGCCTGTTCCTAATAATATTAATTTTCTCATCTTTAGCACCTCTATTGATTGTGATAGCTGTTATTATTTATTATACCACAAAAGCATATTTCTAGTGTTTATTTTACTATTTTATATATTTACACATGATAAAATCCATATTTTAACGTATTTCACTTTTATTATTTTTTATTTATCATTGAAGATATTCATATAATAATAATTTATTGTTTACTAATATGTCTATTTTGTAGTAAACTTAATTAAGTTAGTAATTCGAAATATGCAGGTGATATAATTTGTTGACAACAAACAAAATGTTTTTCATTATTAAGAAAGATTTATCATCGCTAGAAAATTTATTACATGAGACGGTTACATCTCCTGTTGACCTTATAACTGATATCGGAAATCATCTTATAAGCTCTGGTGGGAAACGCATCCGACCCGCATTATATCTTCTAGCGACTAAAAGCAATCCTAATTTAGATAAAGATTATGTATTGCCTCTGGCTATGGCACTTGAAATGATTCATACTGCCTCACTTGTTCATGATGATGTATTAGATAAAGCTTCTACTCGCCGTGGCATGGCAACAGCTAATGCTAAATGGGGAAATAATATTGCTGTACTCACTGGAGATTATCTTTTTGCTAAGGCATTTGCTGCTATTGCCAAAAATGACTATGGTACACGTATTTCTGAACGTTTAGCTACTATTGTATGTGATTTAAGTGAAGGCGAAATTTTACAAAATCATTTTGGTTATAGTATACCTGATTCTATGGATATATATTATGATCGTATCGCCAAAAAAACAGCTAATTTCATCGCTACTAGCTGTGAAATTGGTGCTATTATAGCCAAACTTTCTGAAGCAGAAATATCTGCTCTTCGTGAATACGGCTATTGTATTGGTATGGCTTTCCAAATAGTTGATGATATTTTAGACTTAACATCTGATTCCAAAAAAATTGGCAAACCTGCTGGTAATGATATTTTACAAGGTGTAATCACACTTCCTGTAATTCATGCTTACAATCACAGTCCTAATAAAGACGAGTTAAAAAATATCATCGAAAATCGTCAAATGAGTTTAGATGAATTAAATCGTGCTATTTCCATTGTCAAAGAATCTGATAGTATTGATTTTGCTAGACAAACTGTTGCAGAATTTTTAACACGAGCTAAAAATATTTTACCTGATAGTTTACCAAAATCAGTAAGAAATTCTTTCATTGAAATAGCTGACTTTATTGGTAATCGTGATTATTAAAATAATTTAATTCTAACTGAGGTGACTTAAATGTTTGGTATTGGTTTTCCTGAGCTTATTCTCATCTTAATTATCGGCCTTATTGTCTTTGGTCCTGGTAAATTACCAGAAATCGGTCGTGCTGTAGGTAAAGGCTTACAAGAATTTAAAAAAGCCACTTCGGACTTAACAAACACTGTTAACAATCCTACCAATAATGCTTCTATTACACCTACACCACCTAATCCGGCTAATCCAGAGCAACCAGCCGTAGCTCCTGTATTTATGAAGGAAACTACACCTAGTGAAAAAGTTGCTACAACTGCTCAAAAAACAGAAACTACGACTGAAGTAAAAGCTCCTATTAATAACGAGAATAATGAAAAATCTACTAAATAAATATTTAAATATTTTTATAAACAGATATTTAGTTCATTAGCTTATTTATTAAATAAAATAAAAATAAAGGTGATTTAAATGTATAGTATTGGTATTCCTGAACTCATATTAATTTTGGTTATTGCTTTGGTAGTATTTGGTCCTGGCAAATTACCAGAAATTGGTAAAGCTGTAGGCAAAAGTCTTCGTGAATTTCGTTCTGCTTCTACAGAAGATACAACAAAAACTATCGATGTTAAAAATGAAGATGAAAAAAAAGATAAAAAGTGAGGTAGCGATTTATGTCTCAAGATATGAACGAACATACTTCTGCTAATACTGTCACTGCTCCTACTTCAGAAAATCTTCCTTCAACTGAAGTCAGCGAACAAACAAATACAAATAATGGCAGTATGTCCATTATTGCTCATCTTACGGAACTAAGAAAACGCCTTATTCGTTCACTAATCGCTATAGGTATTGGTAGCTGTGTTGCTTATTATTTTATTGAAGACATAATGCACATCTTAACAGGCCCTGCTGGAAAGCTTTATTATATGCAACCAGCAGAGGCATTTTTTACTTATATAAAAGTTGCTTTATTTGTCGGATTTTTACTTGCCCTACCTGTAGTCTTATATCAAATATGGCGATTTATCTTACCTGCCCTCATCGGCATGGAAAGATATCTAATTTCTGTTATAGTTCCAGTTTCTTTAATTTTATTCTTATCTGGTTTAGCATTTTCCTTCTTCTTTGTTATGCCTGCCGGAATAAAATTTTTAATGGGTTTTAGTACAGAAGAATTACAACCTATGTTTTCGCTAAAGCAATATTTTGATTTTGTCATCGCATTTCTATTGCCATTTGGTTTCATATTTGAAATGCCTCTAGCCATTATCTTGTTAGCTAAAGTAGGTATTGTTTCTTCAAAATTCTTAGCAAAACAACAACGCATTGTTATCTTCTTGACCTTTGTCATTGGTGCTATCATTTCACCAACTCCAGATATATTTTCACAATCTATGATTGCTATACCTATGATTTTACTTTATGAAATAAGTTATGTCATAGTTCGTTTTGCTATGAAAAAATAAATATATTAATTTTAAATATGCAATGTAAAATAAAGGAGCGATTTTTTTGGCTTTTTATGATTTAAGAGAATTTATCAATGCTCTAGAGTCTCGTGGTATGCTCAAACGCATCAAAACTCCTGTTGATTGTAATTTAGAAATCACTGAAATTACCGACCGCGTTTCTAAAATGGAAGGTAAAAAAAATGTGGCTCTACTATTTGAAAATGTAAAAGGCTATGATATGCCTGTTCTCATGAACGCATTTGGTAGTATGGAACGCTTAGCTCTAGCTTTTGGCGTAGATGATATTGAAGAAATTCCTAATGAACTTCGTGAAATCTTGAAATTACCTTATATTTCTCTTCAAAATAAAATGGATTTAATCCATATTATTCCCACTGCAAAACGAGCTATCAATTTCCCTAAATACGTAAAAAAAGCACCTTGTCAGGAAGTAGTTATCACAGATAATCCTACTTTAGATAAGTTCCCTATTTTAAAATGTTGGCCACAAGACGGTGGGCCATTCATTACTTTACCACTTGTATTTACTCGCAATCCAAAAACAGGTAAACGCAATGTCGGTATGTATCGTTTACAAAAATATGATGGACAAACAACAGGTATGCATTGGCATTTACACAAAGACGGTGCTAGCAATTATCGTGCTTATAAAGAAATGGGCAAAGATAAAATTGAAGTTGCCGTTGCCATCGGTACAGATCCTGTTATCACATACGCAGCTACTGCTCCACTTCCTCGCGACATCGATGAAATGGTATTTGCAGGTTTTTTACGTAAAAAATCTGTCGAAATGGTAAAATGTAAAACTGTAGATGTTGAAGTACCTGCTTGCAGTGAGATCGTACTTGAAGGATATGTAAATATTGGTGAAACTCGTCGTGAAGGTCCATTTGGTGACCACACTGGTTATTATTCCTTAGCTGATGATTATCCAGTATTCCATATCACATGTATAACGCATCGCAAAAATCCTATCTATGCCGCTACTATAGTTGGTAAACCTCCTATGGAAGATTGCTTCTTAGCCAAAGCTACAGAACGTATTTTCTTACCATTATTACAGCAAACATTACCAGAAATCCGCGATATTAACTTCCCACTTGAAGGTGTATTCCATGATTGTGTAATGGTTTCCATCAAAAAAACATATCCTCAACAAGCCAAAAAAGTAATGCATGCTATTTGGGGTATGGGACAAATGATGTTCACCAAAATGATCATTGTCGTTGATGAACACGTTGATGTTCAAAAAGAAAAAGAAGTTTGGTGGCGTGTATTCAATAATATTGACGCAAAACAAGATATTGTAATGGTTGATGGTCCACTTGATGCCTTAGACCACTCTTCACCAATGGCAAAATGGGGTACAAAAATAGGTATTGATGCTACAAAAACATGGCCAGAAGAAGGACATACTCGTGAATGGCCAGATGAAATTACCATGTCTGACGATATTAAAAAAATTGTAGATGCAAAATGGCAGGAACTCGGTCTTGAGTAAATTATCTGCTCATATTAATAATATAGCTCTCCATCATTCTGTATTTGCCCTACCCTTTGCTTATATGGGACTTTTCCTTGCAGCAAAGGGTATCCCTACATTTCATGATTTTTTATGGGTAACACTTGCAATGATTGGAGCTAGAAGCTCTGCTTTAGCTATGGACAATCTAGTCGATTTAAAATTTGATAAACAACAAAATCGCATGTCTAAACGCCCATTAGTTACTGGAGCAATTAAACCTATTGAAGTTATTATTTTAATCATCGTCAGTCTATTTATATTTTTATTTTCCGCAAGTCAACTTGCACCAATCTGTTTAAAATTAACACCTATTTGCTTATTTTTCTTATTATTTTATCCTTATACAAAGAGATTTACTTTTCTTTGTCACTATTTTTTAGGTGTAGCTTTAGCCATGGCACCTGCAGGTGGTTATATCGCTGTCACAGGTGAATTGCCTTTTGGCATCATCTTATTAAGTGGTGGTGTTTGTTTATGGATTGGCAGTTTCGATGTTATCTATGGTAGCCAAGATCGCCAATTTGATTTAGACCACAAACTTCATTCTATGGCAACACAGTTTGGTGTAGCTAATGCTCATAAAATAGCTGCTTTTTTCCATTTCGTTTCTATTTTATGCTTTATTGGTGCTGGTATTTACTTTAATTTATCCTTTATCTATTATATTGGAGTATTCATAGCTATCTTAACTTTAATCTATCAACATAGCCTTATTACTCCATATGATTTCAGTCGCTTGACTCAAGTTTATTTCATGCGTAATGGCATTGTTTCTATTGTCATATTTATATTTACGCTGATTGATATTCTAAGTTAATAAAAGAGGTGTTATCCTTGAGTGCACAAATTTTATCTGGTAAAGTATTTGCCAGCCAATTTAAAGAAGAAGCTAAACAAGAAGCTTTATCCCTCAAAGAAAAATATAATGTGACCCCTGGTCTTGCTGTCATCATCGTTGGCTCTAATCCAGCTTCTAAAGTATATGTTGCTAATAAACATCGTACTTGCGAAGAAATCGGCATCTATTCTGAAGTAATTGAAATGCCTGAAACTACTACGAAAAAAGAGCTCATCGCTAAAATTGATGAACTAAACAATCGACAAGATATCCATGGTATATTAGTTCAATTACCTCTTCCTGAAGCTATTGCCAAAGAAGAAGCTGATATATTAAATGCTATTATGCCAATAAAAGATGTCGATGGCTTCCATCCTGTAAATGTAGGTAAACTCATGACAGGTCAAAAAGATTGTATGATTCCTTGTACACCTCATGGTTGCCTAAAAATGCTCCAAGCAGCTAATATCAATATAGATGGTGCTCATGCTGTTATCGTTGGTCGCAGTAATATTGTGGGTAAACCTATGGGACAATTATTACTCGCTCAAAATGCTACAGTTACTATCTGTCATTCACATACTCACAACCTCAAAGAAATTTGTCGTTCTGCTGATATTTTAGTGGCAGCTGTGGGCAGACCTCATTTTATTACCGCTGATATGATAAAACCTGGTGCTACTGTAATTGATGTTGGTATCAACCGCATTGCACCTAAAAAATTAGTTGGTGATGTAGACTTTGATAATGCTGTAGAAGTAGCTGGTGCTATCACACCTGTTCCAGGTGGCGTAGGTCTTCTCACTATAGCTATGCTCATGCAAAATACTATCAATGCTGCAAAATTACAACTTGCTAAATAAATTTGCCTTTGTTATAATAAAAGCATAATTTCATAAATAGTATGGAACTGACGGATTTTAGTGGAATTAACCACATGAACCGTACTATTATCAAAAAGTCGACCGTCTGGGCATAATAATATATGCTCAGACGTTTTTTTATGCCTAAGCATATGTTTGGCAAAATTTATATTGCCTTTTTCCAAAATATATAATACTATCAAATTAGTTTAATTATTGGAGGTACTAAACCACATGAAAACAGACGTGCAAATTGCTCAAGAAGCTATTATGGAACCTATTGGTAAAATTGCTCAACATCTTGAAATTCCAGAAGATGAACTTGAATTATACGGAAAATATAAAGCTAAAATTTCTTTAAACTATTGGAACACAACTCTCCAACAAAAAGAAAATGGTAAACTTATTCTTGTAACAGCAATTAATCCAACTCCTGCTGGTGAAGGTAAAACAACTACTAGCATTGGTCTTGGCGATGCTCTTCATAAACTTGGCAAAAAAACTGCAATCGCTCTTCGTGAACCTTCCTTAGGTCCATGCTTTGGTATGAAAGGCGGTGCAGCTGGCGGTGGTTATGCTCAAGTAGTGCCAATGGAAGATATCAATCTTCATTTCACTGGCGATTTCCATGCTATAACATCTGCTCACAATTTACTTGCTGCTGTTATCGATAACCATATCCAACAGGGCAATGCTCTTGATTTAGATGTTCGTCGCATCACTTGGAAACGCGTTGTTGATTTAAATGACCGTGCTCTTCGCAATATCATCTGTGGTTTAGGTGGTAAAGCTCATGGCGTACCACGCGAAACTGGTTTTGATATCACTGTTGCATCTGAAATGATGGCTATTTTATGCTTGACTTCTGACCTTGAAGATATGAAAAAACGTCTTGGCAATATCATCATCGGTTACACTAGAAGCGGTCGTCCTGTTCGCGCTGAAGAATTAAATGTAACAGGTGCTTTAACTTTATTATTCAAAGATGCAATTAAACCAAACCTTGTACAAACTCTTGAAGGTACTCCTGCTCTTATCCATGGTGGTCCTTTTGCTAATATCGCTCATGGTTGCAATAGTGTAATGGCTACTAAATACGCTTTAAAAATGGCTGATTATACTGTTACTGAAGCAGGTTTTGGTGCTGACCTTGGTGCTGAAAAATTCCTTGATATCAAATGTCGTTTCACTGGATTTAAACCTGATGCAGTAGTAATCGTTGCTACTATTCGCGCTTTAAAAATGCATGGCGGACTTGCAAAAACTGAACTTGCTACTGAAAATATCAAAGCACTCAAAAAAGGTATGACTAACCTTGCTAAACATATTGAAAACATTCAAAAATTCGGTTTACCAATTGTTGTAGCTATAAATGCATTCCCTACTGATACAGAAAATGAACTTCAAGAATTAAAAGCTCTTTGCGAATCTATGGGCGCTTCTGTAAGCATTTCCGAAGCTTGGGCAAAAGGTGGCGAAGGTGCTATCGACCTTGCTCAAAAAGTTATTGAAGCAACTGAAAAACCTTCTAACTTCCAATACATGTATGACGTAAATGATTCTATCAAAGATAAAATCAATGCAATCGCTACAAAAATCTATGGTGCTGATGGCGTAAACTACACACCTGCTGTAGAAAAAACTATCGCTGAATTTGAAGCTGAAGGTCTTGATAAAATGCCAATCTGCATGGCAAAAACTCAATATTCCTTAAGTGATGACCAATTCAAATTAGGTGCACCAACAGGATTTAAAATCACTGTTCGCGAACTTCGCATCAGTGCTGGCGCAGGCTTTATCGTAGCCTTAACAGGTAATATCTTAACAATGCCTGGTCTTCCTAAAAAACCTGCTGCTGAAAATATGGATATCGATATTAACGGAAAAATTACTGGTTTATTCTAATTTTCTACGTTAATTATTAATTAAAAATTAAAACCCCAAAAGTTTGTTTAAATTAACTTTTGGGGTTTATTTTATCCTCTTTTATTAAATTTAGTCATATTTTTTAACAATTTAAGATTGATAATCATAGCGATAATGGCAAAAACTGCACCACCTAAACCAACAAAAGGCATAGATGCAAAATTTATGATTATTCCACCACAAGCCGAGCCTAGCGCTATACCTGTATTAAACGATACAGGATTTAATGCAGAAGCTAAAGTTATAGCTTCTGGTTTTTCTCTTGTTGCTGTTTTCAAAAAATGTAATTGTGCTGGTGAATTTTGCAAATACATAATTACACCCATTATTAAAATATTTATCAATCCTAAATACAAATTATAACTAGTAAAAGCAATTGCAAATAAACAAATAGCTTGTAAAAAATACACTATTGGCATTTTTTTCATGCCACCTAAACCAGCAATTCTTCCTGAAATTAAATTACTGATAATTGTACTGATACCAAATAAACTCAATACTACACTAGTCATCGCCACTGGTATCTGTACATATTGCTGTAAAATAGGCGTCATATATGTATAAAACACGTAACTACCAGCTGCACTACAAATTACTATAAACATACAATAATTTATACGCATACTCTTTAATAAAGCAAACTGGCTTATCAAATTTGATTTTTTACCCTTACCTACATTAGGTAAATAATGCCATAATAAAAACAAAATAAAAATACTAATTATGGATAATAGTAAAAATGTCATTCTCCAATTGACCATCTGACAAATAATTGTACCAATAGGCACACCAAAAACAGACGCAATACTAAAACCCGAGAAAATCCAACTGATGACTTTTGGTTGATACTGTACTGATGCTATCTCCGAAGCAAATGTCATTGATATAGATAAAATTGTTCCTGATATAATAGCCGTTATAATTCTAGCTAATACTAAAATATAATAATTGGGTGCAAAAGCACACAAAAAATTACCCAAAATAAAAGTAATTGTCAAAACCAATAAAGTGTAATATCGATTATATGAACTTAATCCTGCTGTAAAAAAAGGTGTTCCTATAGCATACGCAAAAGCAAAAACTGAAATTAAATTTCCTGCCATAGCTAAAGTACAATTTATATCATCTGCGATATTAGGTAAAATACCTACAATGATAAACTCACTCGTTCCTAAAATAAAACTTAACAATACTAAAGATATTACAGATCCCTTATCATATGTAGTTGTTGACATAAAATCCTTACACTCCTTTTAATATATACTTAGATATAAAATTATACTCCAAAAAATAAAAAAATCTATATTTAAACAGAATTTTTTATTAAAAATGCATATAAATAAAATTAATTTTATTCTTGACATGAATTTAATATTTGTTATAATAAAGCTATCAATTGAATAAGCATTGTGGAACTGACGGATTTTAGTGGAATTAACCACATGAACCGCATTGCTATAGAAAAGTCGACCGTCTGGGCAAAGAAAATTTTTGCCTAGATGGTCTTTTTGTTTTTAGGCATAAGTTTTCTTGTATTTTATAATTTTTTATTTTTACGAAAGGAAGATTATATAATGAAAAACAGATGGCTTATCGCATTATCCGCAATTGGTATTCATATTTGTATTGGTAGTGTTTATGCTTGGAGCGTACTCACTAAGCCTATCATGGCTCAAATGGGCTTTAGTCTTCAAGAAACTACATGGACATTTTCTATTGCAATTTTATTTTTAGGTTTATCCGCTGGTTTTTTAGGAACATTTGTTGAAAAAAAAGGTCCTCGCATCAGTGGTCTTACTGCTACTACCTTTTTCGGTATAGGTATGTTTGGCACTGCTTTAGCTCTATATTTACAAAATCTTGCATTATTATATATCTGCTATGGAGTAATAGGTGGTATTGGTCTTGGTATCGGATATATCACACCAGTTTCTACGCTTGTAAAATATTTCCCTAAAAAACGTGGATTTGCAACTGGTCTTGCTATCATGGGATTTGGTTTTGCTAGTTTAATTGCTGGCCCTATCATGCAAATTCT
>ENA-ORNW01001973-ORNW01001973.1-human-gut-metagenome-genome-assembly--contig:-NODE-1973-length-14481-cov-3.394565_pt1 | contig 14481 bp, 12 predicted proteins | sample MGYA00242121_ERZ509034 | MGnify/ENA primary metagenome ERZ509034 (study PRJEB26280, sample SAMEA2338689) | human gut metagenome | biome: human gut; feature: human-associated habitat; material: faeces... | reverse complement strand
CCAAAATAAGTTGCGGTGGAATAGGGACTGTTTGCCGGGTTTATTGGGCCCAGCAGTCCGTATTTCACCGCAACTGATGAGGAGGATGTGGCTAGGCGACGGGCTTTGCGCGGCGTATGGCTGGGAACATCACCGTGATGGCGAGGATGACGCCCACGACGGCAATCGCCCCGCCCACAAAGCCGATCCAGGCGATACCGGGACCCGAAACCACGGCTCCGCCGATCGCGGTACCCGTGCCGATACCGAGGTTGAACAGGCCCGAGAAGATCGACATGGCGACGGCCGACGAATCTGCCGGCGTGTGCTTGATGAGCTCGGCCTGAAACGCCACGTTAAAGGCCGTGGCGCAGCAACCCCACAGTGCGCAGACGGCAAGCACTGTCACGAGCGACGATGCGGCCGGCCCCATGAGCAGCAGGGCCACCGGCACGCCGGAGAGCGTGATAGCCAAGAACGGGAAGCGATGCCCATCGAACAGGCGGCCAAACAGCCAGCTTCCGAGCAAACCAGAGCAGCCAAACGCCGTCAGCGTCATGGTAATGGCACCCGCATCGACGTGCGCGACCTGCGCCAGGAAGGGCTCGATATAGCTGTAGCTTGCGTAATAGCCGGTCGCCATGAAGACCGTGACTGCATAGAGCGCGATGAGGAGCGGGTTCTTGAGCAGCTCGGGCAGCTGTTTGACAGTAAAGCGCTCACCCGTCGGCATGGCCGGGAACACCGCTGCCTGGTAGACGACCGCGATGGCTGAGAGGCCCCCGACCACGGCAAACGTCATGCGCCAGCCCACGGCCAAGCCAATGGCGCGACCGAGAGGCAGGCCAAAGATCTGCGCGATGGACGAGCCCGTGGCGATCATGCTGATGGCGAGCGCGCCGTGGCGAGTGTCGACCAGGCGCGAGGCCATAATCGAGGCGACTGACCAGAACACGGCATGTGCGCAAGCGACCACCAGGCGCGCGCAGACCAGGATGGGATAGGTCGGCGCCACAGCGGACAGGAACTGACCGAGCGAGAACACGGCCAGCACGCCCAGCAGCATCCGCTTGAACTCAAAGCGCGAGGCGAACACCATGAGCGGCAGCGACAGCAGCATGACGCCCCAGGCATAGACCGAGATCATGATGCCCGCCTGGGCCTCGGTGAGCGAGAACGACGCGGCGATATCAGTCAAAAGGCCGATGGGCATAAACTCCGACGTGTTGAACACGAACGCACAGCAGGTGAGCCCGACGAGTGGGAGCCACTGCTTGAGCGTGATGCCGTCTTGCCTTGTCTGAGTCATATATAACGTCTCCAATCGTTTTGAGCGGAGGCGATTATATAGCAACGGCCCCGCATCCGTCAGTACAGATGCGGGGCCGAAAACAATTCGATACACAGAGGTTGCGCCGTCAATTCATAACTAAGCCAACCCCAGCAATATGCCCGCCGAATGCACGACAAACGCCACGATCCAGGCAACGGCGACCTGAAACGCGAATACAGCCACGGCATAGCGCGCGCCCAACTCGCTCTTGACGGCGCCGATGGCTGCCACACAAGGCGGGTACAGCAACGTAAAGACCAAGAACACGTAGGCGGTAAACGGCGAAAACATGGTCGACAGCGCCGCGGGCGACGTTGCGCCCAAAAGCACCGTGAGCGTCGAGATGACGCTCTCCTTGGCAATGAGCCCCGTGACGAGCGCCGTCGAGGCGCGCCAGTCGCCAAAGCCGAGCGGGGCCAACACCGGCGCGATGATGCTACCCAGACCGGCAAGCAGGCTTTGCGACTGGTCGGCGACCACGTTAAAGCGGATGTCGAACGTCTGAAGGAACCAGATGACCACGGTCGCGGCAAAGATAATGGTAAAGGCCTTGGTGATGAAGTCCTTGGCCTTATCCCATGCCAGCATCACCGTCGTCTTGACGCTCGGCAGGCGGTAATTGGGGAGCTCCATGATAAACGGCACCGGGTCGCCCTTAAATGCCGTGCGGTTGAGCACCAAAGCCGCGATGCAGCCGACCACGATACCGATCAGATAGAGCGAGACCATGGCGGGAACCGTCGCCTGCGGGAAGAATGCTCCGCACAGCAAGCCGTAAACCGGCAACTTGGCTGAGCAGCTCATAAACGGCGTGAGCATGACCGTCATCTTGCGGTCGTGCTCGGATGGGAGCGTACGGGTCGACATGATAGCCGGCACGGTGCAGCCAAAACCGACGAGCATGGGCACGAAGCTGCGGCCCGACAGGCCAAAGCGACGCAACACCTTATCCATGACAAAGGCCACGCGCGCCATGTATCCGGAGTCTTCCAGAATGGAGAGGAACAAAAAGAGCACGACGATAATCGGCAGGAAGGTCAGCACACTGCCCACGCCCGTAAGCACGCCGTCGACAGCCAGCGAGCGCACCACGTCGTTGGTACCGAACGCCTTGAGGCCCGCATCGGCCGAGGCGATGATGGCAGCGATACCGTCCTCCATGAGTCCCTGCAACGCCGCGCCGATCACGCCAAACGTCAGCCAAAAGACGAGGCCCATGATCACCAGAAACGCCGGAATGGCTGTGTAACGACCTGTCAGGATGCGGTCAATCTTGACGGAGCGCACGTGCTCGCGGCTCTCGTGCGGCTTGACGACGCAACGCCCGCACACGTCGCCGATAAAGCTAAAACGCATATCGGCCAGCGCAGATAGGCGGTCGGTGCCGGCCTCGCCCTCCATCTGGGTGATGATGTGCTCGATAGCGTCGAGCTCATTGCGATCCAAGTGAAGCGCCTCGGTTACCAGCTCATCGCCCTCGACCAGCTTGGTCGCCGCAAAGCGCACCGGGATGTGCGCCGTCACGGCATGGTCCTCGATCAGGTTAGCAATACCGTGGATGCAGCGATGCAGCGCGCCGCCGTCCGGACCGTCGGGCGCGCAAAAGTCCAGGCGACCAGGGCGCTCGCGGAACCGCGCCACGTGCAGGGCGTGGTCCACCAGCTCGCCGATGCCCTCGTTGCGGGCAGCGCTAATGGGGACAACGGGCACGCCCAACAGGCTCTCGAGCAAGTTGACGTCTACGGCGCCGCCGTTGGCGGTCACCTCGTCCATCATGTTGAGCGCGATGACCATAGGACGGTCAAGCTCCATGAGCTGCAGTGTCAGGTACAGGTTGCGCTCGATGTTGGTAGCGTCAATGATGTCGATGATGGCGTCCGGACGCTCGTCGAGGATGAACTGACGGCTCACGACCTCTTCGCCTGTGTACGGCGACAGGGAGTAAATGCCAGGCAGGTCGGTAACGCTCGCCTCGGGATGGTTACGGATGGTGCCATCTTTGCGGTCGACCGTCACGCCGGGAAAGTTACCGACGTGCTGGTTGGAGCCCGTCAGCTGGTTGAATAACGTGGTCTTGCCGCAGTTTTGGTTGCCGGCGAGGGCAAAGTGCAGCGGCGCGCCCTCGGGCACGGCCGTCTTTGCCGCACGGGGCGAATACGTCCCCTCGCCCAGGGCCGGATGCTCCGTCGTGCCGATTGCGGCGTTAGCGCGCGGACCTGTATCGGTGTCGTGAATACCCACGAGCTCGATGCGAGCGGCATCGTCCTTGCGCAGTGTCAACTCGTAGCCACGCAGGCGGATCTCGAGCGGATCGCCCATGGGGGCGTACTTCATCATGGTGACTTCGGTGCCCGGCGTTAGGCCCATGTCCAAAATATGCTGTCGGAGTGCCTGATCGTCCGATGCCACCGATGCGACAACGGCGTCTTTTCCGATCTCGAGCGTATCGAGCTTCACGTCCGTGTTCCTCCCCCGACGCCCACAGGGCGTTGCATTTATGTTCACCATGGCTAACCGTTTGCCATGGCTAACCAATTTTAAACTTACATGATAGCGTGAACACACAACGACGTTCAATCAGCAAATTGGCGCAATGGGGACAGGCAGGAGAGTTCAGGGCCATAGTTTCCCGATGAGGCCTCTCGGGGAAACTACATCCCAGAATTCCGGCTCGAAACGGGATATGGTTTCCCAAACAGGCCTCTTACGGAAAATGCATCCCGGAATCCCCGCTCGAAACGGGACGCGCTTTCCCAGTCGAGGCCCTATGGGAAACTGCGTCCCACCTTGAAAGGCAAAACTGGGGCGCAGTTTCCGGGCGGGGCATCAAAAACGAAGTTGCGGTGGAATAGTTCCTGGATGGGCTGGTTGATGCCCCAGATAGGAACTATTTCACCGCAAGTTATTGAAGGGCTTGGATGCCGGGACTCTTACAGATGGCGCTCGAGGAAGCGGAAGGCCAGGCGGATCCAGGGACGGACGGAAACCTGCTTGTCCTCGTTGTCGACCGCGGTGTTGGCGTTGCCGAGCGAAAGGCCGTGACCACCTTGGTCAAAGACGTGCATCTCGCAAGGGACGCCCTCCTCTGCCATGCGTTGGGCAAACGGATAGACCTGCGCGATCGGCGCCGTTTTGTCGTCGGACACGCCCCACACAAAGGTCGGTGGCATCTGACGCGAAACATGCGTGGTGGGGCAGATGTCGGCCAGATGCTCGTCAGTTGCCTCGCCGCCCGTCACCATCGACAGGTAGTCGTTGAGCAAATCGCGCCCCGTCTTGCCGCCCGTCTTGGGCACACGCAAGTCAATGCGCGGATCGCGCGTCTGCATGTCGCGCACATAGGCAAAGTCGAGCAATGGATAGCCCAGCACCACGGCATCGGGACGAATGTCGTCCGGACGCGCCCCGGCAAGTGCCGCAAAGGGGCCGGTCTTCCACTGTGTTGCCAGCGAGGCGCAAATCATGCCGCCAGCAGAAAAGCCCACGACGCACACGCGCTTAGGATCGACATGCCACTCGTCGGCGTTGGCGCGCACCGTGGCGACCATCTTGGCAAGATCTGCCTGGGGGTGCGGAAAGCTCACGTCACCCGTAGAACTCGTGACATAGTTGAGCACAAAGGCCTGGTAACCGTGATCCAAAAACGCAAACGCCACAGGATCCTGCTCATGCGGAGCGATATGCGTAAACGCACCTCCGCCACAGATAATCACCGCGGGGCGGCGGCCATTCGGTTTATCGGGCAACGGCTCGGCACCCAAATACGTAAACGTCGCCGGATAATCCTCGGTCGGCTCCTCGCCCCACAGCGCATGGTTCTCGACAATCATATGTGCTCCCTTCGCGCAAATTAAGCGCCCTTGTTTTTTGCCTTCAAGCGTACCCCACTTGAACCCGTGGCGCAGAAACACTCCGGCAATAAGTTTCCCTTCAACTGATATATCACATAATCCCAGTTCAGAGGTATCTTTGAGCAGCGTAGAATAGGGGCGTTGACCAAGCCGCGAAACACATATGAAACGTTTCCGGCAAACCAAACGCGCGATATGCGCCTATTTAAGTTGGAGGCAACTATGGGTCTGCTCGATTCGCTTAAGTCCACCTTCACCTCGACCGGCGAGGCGTCCGTTCCGCCCGCAGCAAGCTTCGCTACCCGCGAAGGCGTCATCTATGCCCCCGTCAACGGCGTGCTCGTCAACCTGAACGAGGTTCCCGACGAGACGATCGCCTCGGGCATGCTTGGCCAGGGCTATGGCATCGAGCCCATTACCGGCACCATCTATGCGCCCGCCAACGGCCGCATCGGTGCCACCACTGTCACCAACCACTCCATCGGCATGATCACCGAGGATGGTCTTCGCGTGTTCATCCATGTTGGCCTGGGCACCGTGGAAATGAACGGCAAGGGTTTTGCCCGCTTTGTCGAGATGGGCGATGTGGTCAAGGCAGGCCAGCCGCTCATCAGCTTCGACCGCGAGGCCATTAAGGCCGCTGGTCACGAGGACATCGTGACCGTCATTGTCTCCGAGCTCGATCGTCTTAAGAGCATCGACCATGTCGGCGAGTCTGGAACGCTTATCGGCGGCAACCCGCTCGTCAAGCTTGGCGACCCGCTGCTGGTTGCCAAGACCAAGTAGCCAGGCCCCACGCCACACAGCCAAAAGGCCCCACGCCACACAGCCAAAAGGCACCACGCCACACAGCCAAAAGGCACCACGCCACACAGCCAAAAGGCACCACGCCAAGCGCCCGCGACCATTTGGCCGCGGGCGCTTGGCGTTTGAAAAACCATCCCGCCAATGCCTTATCTGTATAGCCCAAATGAACCGAGCTGCTAGAATATCGAACTGTATGGATAACTATCATTCAACCGTTATGGGAGGATACGTGAACCGCACCAAAATCGCGCAGCTCTATGCCGATGCCGAGTCGCTCGGCGGCCAGACCGTCACCGTCGCCGGCTGGGTCAAGTCCGTCCGCGACATGAAGAACTTTGGCTTTGTTACGCTCAACGACGGCAGCTGCTTCCGCGACCTGCAGGTCGTCATGAACCGCGAGGCACTCGACAACTACGACGAGATCGCCCATCAAAACGTCTCGGCCGCACTCATTTGCACCGGCACCGTCAAGCTGACCCCCGATGCGCCCCAGCCTTTCGAGCTTTCTGCCACCTCCATCGAGGTCGAGGGCACGAGCGCCCCGGATTACCCGCTGCAGAAGAAGCGCGCAACCGTCGAGTTCCTGCGCACCCAGCAGCACCTGCGCCCGCGCACCAACCTGTTCCGCGCCGTGTTCCGCATCCGCTCTGTCGCGGCTGCCGCCATCCACCGCTTCTTCCAGGAGCAGGGCTTTGTCTACGTCAACACCCCCATCATCACCACGAGTGACTGCGAGGGCGCCGGCGAGATGTTCCGCGTGACCACGCTCGACCCCAAAAATCCGCCCCTCACCGAGTCCGGCGAGGTCGACTGGAGCCAGGACTTCTTTGGCAAGCATGCAAGCCTCACCGTGTCCGGCCAGCTCAATGCCGAGAACTTTGCCATGGCCTTTGGCGACGTGTACACCTTTGGCCCCACCTTCCGTGCCGAGAACTCCAACACCACGCGCCACGCCGCCGAGTTTTGGATGATCGAGCCCGAGATGGCCTTTGCCGACCTGAACGACTACATGGATAACGCCGAGGCCATGCTCAAGTACGTCCTCAAGGACGTTATGGCAACCTGCCCCGACGAGCTCAATATGCTCAACAAGTTTGTGGACAAGGGTCTGCTCGAGCGCCTGGACCATGTCGCCAACTCCGACTTTGCCCGCGTTACCTACACCGAGGCCGTCGAAATCTTGGAGCAGGCCGTCGCCGCCGGTCACAAGTTTGACTATCCCGTGAGCTGGGGCATCGACCTGCAGACCGAGCACGAGCGCTTCCTGACCGAGGAGCACTTTAAGCGCCCGACCTTCGTGACCGACTACCCGGCCGAGATCAAGGCGTTCTACATGCGCATGAACGAAGACGGCAAGACCGTCGCCGCCGCCGACTGCCTGGTTCCCGGTATCGGCGAGATCATCGGCGGCAGCCAGAGAGAGGACGACTACGATAAACTGGTTGCCAGAATGGAGGAGCTTGGCCTTAAGAAAGAGGATTATGGCTTCTATCTGGATCTGCGCAAATACGGTTCTGCCCGTCATGCCGGTTTTGGTCTGGGCTTTGAGCGCTGCGTGATGTACTTGACCGGTATGTCCAACATCCGCGACGTCATTCCGTTCCCAAGAACTGTAAATAACTGCGAGCTGTAATTTTATCCATGATCTGCAGTCCGGACTGCGTTTCGGCTGCAGGCAGCATCTATATCAAACCAGGGCCTGTTGCGATAACAGGCCCTGATGTTTATGGAAGCGTTGGAAGCATCCTCTGCTTCCGGACGAGGGGGAGGTATTATGAAATTCATCCATACAGGCGATGTACATTGGGGCATGACCCCGGATGCAGATAAACCCTGGGGAAAAGAACGGGCACAAGCCATCCGGGATACGTTTAAAGCCATTATCGATCATGCAGGCGCAGTGAAAGCCGACTGCCTGTTTATCTGCGGCGATCTTTTTCACCGCCAGCCTCTGATGCGGGATATCAAAGAAGTCAATTATCTCTTTTCCACAATCCCCCATGTCAGGGTCGTGATGATTGCAGGAAACCACGACAAGATCCGGGAAAATTCCAGTATCCTGAGTTTTTCCTGGAGCCCTAATGTAACCTTTCTTGCTGATCCCGCTTTAAGTTCTGTTTACTTTGATGACATTAACACAGAGGTCTATGGCTTCAGCTACCATACCACTGAAATACGCGAGCCTCTCTTAGAGGATATCCAGGTTCCCTTAAACAACCGGATCCAGATCCTTTTAGCCCACGGCGGAGACCCGGCCCATGTTCCTATGAATTTCAACACCCTGAGCTTATCCCCATTTTCTTACATTGCACTGGGACATATCCACAAAGCGCAGGTCATTGCCGAGGATAAAATGGCCTACTGCGGTTCCCCTGAACCCCTGGATCTGACAGAGACAGGAACCCACGGATATTTTGAAGGAGAAATCCACCCCGTTACCCGGCGGCTGACCCGTCTGGACTTTATCCCTGCCGCCAGCCTGCGCTGCATCCCTCTGGCTGTGACCGTCACGCCGGAAACGACAAACGGAGGTCTGACCGACCGGATCATCAATGAAATCGACAAACGGGGCCGGGAGCATATTTACCGCTTCCGTTTAAAAGGAATGAGGGATCCGGATATTACCTTTGATCTATCCTCCCTCTCTGCACGATTCCGAATCGGTGAAATCATCGACGAATCCGAACCGCTCTATGACTTTCCAGCACTTTTTGCAGAACATTCCAGTGATATGATCGGCTTTTTTATCCAGGCACTCCAAAAAGAGGATATGTCACCTGTAGAAAAAAAGGCCCTTTATTATGGCGTAAATGCCCTGCTTCACACCACGGACGAAAGGAGCTAGACCCATGAAAATACTCAGTCTTCATATTGACGGCTTTGGAAAACTGAATGACCTGGATCTTTCCTTTGAAGACGGCTTAAATGTGCTCTATGGAAAAAATGAAGCCGGAAAATCCACCCTTCATACCTTTATCCGCGGAATGCTCTTTGGAATTGAACGCCAGCGGGGACGTGCTTCCAAAAATGATACCTATTCCCGCTTTGAACCATGGTCCGGTACAGGGGCTTATCAGGGATGGCTCCGTCTGGAAAGCCAGGGAGAAATCTTCCGGATTGAACGCAGATTTCAAAAAGGGAATAAAAGCCTTACGATCATCAATGAAACAAAGGGCTGTGAGGAAACGCCCACAGCGGCTCTGTGGGAACGCCTGCGGTGCGGCCTTTCAGAAACCGCCTACAGCAACACCATCAGCATCGGACAGTTAAAAAGCGCCACAGACGGGGGGATGGTATCGGAGCTGCGAAATTACATTGCCAATCTCAATACCTCCGGCAGTATTGCTTTAAATATCACCAAAGCCAGCGCTCTTCTAAAATCCCAGAGGCGGGAAATGGCTGCAAAGCTGGTACCTGAGGCCGCAAAGAGATACACAGCGCTTCTGAGCGAAGTACGCACCATTGAACACGAAATTTCCGATCCCCGATACCAAAACCATCTCGCATCCTGTCAGGCTGATCTGACGCAGATAAAGGAAGAGCTTGAAACCCACCGGACAGAAAAAGAGTCTCTTCTTGAAAAAACTGCCAGAGGACGGCAGATCCTTATTGGAAGCCATTTTACAGATGAGGCCTCCATTCAAAACCAGCTTCGCCAGACACAGGAAGCCTATAAGGAATACAGAGAAAAAACGGTGGCATCCGGCGGACACGTTCAAACGGCAGCCACAGCCCTCTGTTTTCTGGCAGCAGGCGTCCTGGCTCTGGGAATGGGATCCTGCATCAAAAAACCAGATATGATCCGGGGGCTTCTTACCCGGTTCGGGCCTGAACACGCAGGAACCTCTCCCGCCTTTTTTACATTTCTCACCGGTCTCTGCGGCCTTGGAGGCGCTGTCTTCCTGGCAGCTGCCCTGATGCAGCTATGGAGCAGACGGCGCCTAAAACGAGAGCTGTCCTCTGTAACGGATTTTTTATCCGGGATTCTCAGAGATCATCTGGGCGATCCCTCTATCTCCGATGAATCCATCCGCCGATTAGAACAGCGCATATCGGAGCTCCTTCGCCTGGAGCGGGCTGTATATCAGTCGGAGAACGCCCTGAAGCGGCTCACAGATGAAGCCGAACAGCTCCAGTCCCGTGAAGCAGAGCTTTCAAAGGAAATCGAAACCGGTCAGCGCCTTCAGTGGGAATTAGAACAAAAACTGGAACGGCTCAGTACCTGCCGCAGTGAAGCGGAAGGCCTGAAGCACGTTCTCATGGAAAATGAGAGGATTCAGGAGGAGCTGGATGCCCTGGATCTGGCCCAGGATACTTTAAACCGGCTTTCCTCTACCATCCGGGATTCTTTCGGTCTCTACTTAAATAAAACTGCTTCTGAGCTTATAGCGGGTATCACAGGCGGTATCTACACCAGTATGAGTATCGATCAGGACTTAAATATCTTTATGAACACCCCCTCTCATCTTGTTCCTGTGGAGCAGGTCAGCAGCGGAACCATGGATCAGATTTATCTGGCAGTCCGCCTTGCCGCCGCAAAGCTGGTTCAGACGGAAGGAGAACAGATGCCCTTAATCTTTGACGACAGCTTTGCTCTATATGACGATGAACGGCTGAAAACTGCCTTAAAATGGCTCTCAAAGACCTTTAAGGGACAGATCATTCTCTTTACCTGCCACCAGAGAGAGGCCCAGCTGCTCACAGCGAATCAGGTGGATTTTCACTATCTGACTTTGTAAACAAATCCAAAGCCCCATACCTGCATCTCTTCTCTGAAATACACCAGAAAGGATGCACCGGTATGGGGCCTTTTCCGTTTAAAAATATCTATCGTTCTTCTACTGTCCATCCGCCTTTTTCTGGCTTCCAGCCTTATACAGGGCAATAGCCTCTGTAATATTGGCCGCGGAGCCTGACTGGATCAGCTTTGAAAGCTCGCTTAAGCGGTCGGGTTCTAAAAATTCATTTCCAAGATAAGGGCCAAATGTATCTGTGATATGGATGTTCTGATCCCGGATACTGTCCTCCAGGCTGTGAAGCTGGGCGGAAAGCTCCTTAATCTCCTCTTCCAGAGCCAGCATTTCTTCTCTGCGGTTTCCCTCGATCTCATCTGAAATAATGGTTCTTGTCACATTTTCAAAATTGCTCACAGCATCCTTTTTCCGCTCTGCAATTTCAGAAAGCTCCTGGCTGGCGCAGGCAATCTCGTCATCATATTTTTCCAGGTCATAGAGAGCTTCATTTCCGTCCTTCTGAATGGTACGGGTAATCACATGGATCTTTTTATGATTGGCCCTGAGAAGATTGCGGATCTCCCGCCCCTTCTTTAAAACATCCTGATAATGAGTCCGAATACGGTTTCCCACCATCAGATAAAGCCCTCCAAATAAAAATACATCTGCTACATAAACTGCAGCCAGATACCACCATTTTCGTTCAGGAATCAAAAAATAGATGCCGCAGGGGAATGCCAGAAAGCAGATAAGGAAGGTTAAAAAACCTATTCCAAATTCCTTCATTCCCCTGGGATAATAAAGGGCATAAAAGAAGGTCGTATTTACAAAGGCCGGAACACGATCCTTTTTAAACATGGTCTTTAACTGTATCTTCAAATCTCTGTTGTGGTCTCTTAACTGGCTGGTTTCCTCGGCAATCCGTTCTTTCACGCCTTTATCTTTTGCCTTTTCCCGTTTAGCTCTGGCTTTTTTCAGCCTGTCCTGCCCCTTTGCAATTTCTCTGTCATAACCGGATTCAATCTCATCTCTGCGTGCCTTTACGGTGCGGGAAATGGTATCCGCCACCTCTTTTTTCAAAGAAGCCAGCTCCTTTTCCTTCTGGCTCTCCTCTGCTTCCAGCTGTCTGGCTGTACGGCTGTCGCAGTTCACGCGGTATACCGCATCTCTGGCATCTGCCAGGAATTTTACATAATCTGTAATGGCCTGTGCCACAATTTTGTCCTCCTTATGAGTCCCGCGCATCCTGAAATCATACCAAAACCGCGCGTCTTTTGTATATCCATAGCTTACTACAAAACAGGCCGCTGGGCAAGAGATGGTCTGCTTTTCCATATCTGTTTTGTGGTATAATAGCCTTACAAAAATAACTGTCACAGAAAGGAGCTGCTAAATTCTATGGAGCGCAGTACATATACCGTAACTCATCACGGACTTCTGATCGGATTATATGGCAAAACACTGGAGGAACATTTGGGAGAATACGGACTGGATATTTTTGCAAATGCGATCATGCGCTATGCCCATGAGAGGGGACAGCGGATGCGAAAACGGGCCGTCCGGGACGGACGCAGGCTTGATCATGAGACATTTTTATCCTATGGCGAACTCCAAATCCCCTCAAGTCCTGAGGACTACAGTATTGGCAGCGAGTCCCCTGTTTATACGCTCTGCTGCCACCGCTGCATGTGGCAGGAAAGCTGGGCCAGATATGGTCTGGAACGCTACGGCGCACTGTACTGCAGATATGTAGATCTCCATCTGATCCAGGGCTTTCATCCCGATCTGGCAATGATCACCCGGTCGGCCCTGGGACTTGGCGGCAGCTGCTGCACCTTTTCCTATGTAGGCTACTGTCAGACTCCCAAAAGCCGTCAGCGGATCGCAGCTGTGAAAAAAGAACTGGCCGGACAATATACGAAGGATTTTCTGTATCACTGCGGCCACCTGGTAAGCATCTTCCATACCTGTATCTCTGATATTCTGGGGGAAGAGACGGCGTCTCTCATTACCAGCCGGACAGCCTGTGATTTTGATACATATACAAAAGACGGATATTCCAAAGATATCCTGGCGGAGGCACAGCAGGATTTTTCAGAAATATAAGTCTTGAGGTTCTGCATTTTGCCGTGTTATACTGAAGCATATCATGTATGAGAAAGGGGGATTTTTATGTTCAGAATGTGGGGCAAGCTCATAAAGGACAACCATCTGCTAAAGGATATAACTGCCTGCCGGAGCGACTACTCCCAGTCACGGACCCAGATGGTATTTGACTGTCTGGATGAGATCTGCTATGAATTTGACCTGGAAAAACCGATCTGGCTGGATTCCAATATAAAAGATTTTAAGCTCCATGCAAAAACCCGCTTTGGCCGGGATCATTTTATTGAATCGGTAGATTTTGACTATCTGGAGATACAGGTGATCGAAGAATAAAACTTGCCTGTGTTTCCGGTCTGTAGTATGATAATGTATATGCCGCAAGGGACGATTTTGCTCCTTCCGGCTTATCACTATATGTATAAAGGAGAAAGCACTATGAAAATTGCACTGATCAACGAGAACAGCCAGGCTGCAAAGAATTCCATGATCTGCGAGAACTTAAAGAAGATTGTAGAGCCTATGGGCCATGAAGTTTTCAACTACGGTATGTATACCGCTGAGGATGAAACACAGCTGACCTACGTTATGTGCGGACTGCTGTCTGCTATCCTGTTAAACTCTAAGGCTGCAGATTATGTCGTTACCGGCTGCGGCACAGGAGAAGGCGCTATGTTAGCCTGCAACTCTTTCCCCGGCGTACTCTGCGGTCATATCGTAGATGTAGAGGATGCTTATATGTTTGCTCAGATCAATGACGGAAACGCCATCGCAATGCCATTTGCCAAGGGCTTTGGCTGGGGTGCCGAGCTGCACTTACAGTATGTATTTGAGAAGCTTTTCGGCTGCGAAAGCGGCGGCGGCTATCCAAAGGAGCGCGTAATTCCTGAGCAGCGCAACAAGAAGATCCTGGATGAGGTGAAGAAGATCACCCATACCGATATGATGACCATCTTAAAGAATATCGATCAGGATTTCTTAAAGACCGCCATCAGTGGAGAGAAATTCCAGGAGTATTTCTTTGCAAACTGCCAGGTACCTGAGATCGCAGAGTACTTAAAGAGCGTATTAAACGCTTAATCCGATCATTGACCGGTTGATACAGGATCGGGCGCCTTTGGGCGCCCGGTTTTCGTTTGCAGGATCATTTCTACTGTACCTTTTTATACAGCGTATATACTACCACATCCTCTACATATCTGGAAAGAGTCATCAGCTGATCCCCTTCTGCAATAAAATACGTCTCATATGGATTTTTAAAATAATCTTCTCCCGGCAGAGATTTATAGATTCCATCCTCTGTCGGATAAAGCGTATAATCCTATATTTTATACCTAACCCATTTATCATCTTTTCCTACTATATACCCCAAAACCTGAAGACATCCGTTCGACTGCCGGCTGATCTCCAACCTGTGAAGTCTGGGCATGCCATAGCTTCCCAGGTGGTTTCCATAATCATATACCTCCCCATCCTGTACCCAGGCACCCAACTCATTTACCTGATAGCCGTCCGGCGTAACCGTATTGACATAGAGATAACCCCAGTCATCAAAGCAGTATGACTCTGCCGTTTCGTCCCCGCTTCCATAATCATAACCACCCGTCAAACGCAACTTCATAAACCCACGAGGAAATTATCCCTATATCTGTGCCTGAATTTTTGAATTATTTTT
>ENA-ORNW01001971-ORNW01001971.1-human-gut-metagenome-genome-assembly--contig:-NODE-1971-length-14485-cov-2.734026_pt1 | contig 14485 bp, 14 predicted proteins | sample MGYA00242121_ERZ509034 | MGnify/ENA primary metagenome ERZ509034 (study PRJEB26280, sample SAMEA2338689) | human gut metagenome | biome: human gut; feature: human-associated habitat; material: faeces... | reverse complement strand
CTGCTCCCGCCGCCGGCCAGGAACACCGCCGAGGGCGCTCCGCCGTTCACGCTGCTCACCTGTGCGGCAATCGCCTCTGCGAGACGCCTCATAGGCTCCTGAATCACCTCATAAACGGCCGCATAAGAGGTGGTGTTCTCCACCCCCAGGATATCGGTGTAGTGGAGATCCGCCCCGTTCCACAAGTCGCGTTTGATTGCCTCCGCCGTCCGAAAGTCCACCAGAAGCGCCCGCATCAGCGCCTCCGTGATCTCATCTCCCGCCAGCGTCACCATGGTGTAGCCAACCACGCTCCCGTCCCGGCAAACCGCGATATCCGTGGTGCCGGCGCCGATATCCACCAGCGCCAGATTTAAAAGACGCAGCTCCGCCGGGATTGCGGCATTCATTGCGGCAATAGGCTCCAGTGTCATGCTGGCCACCTGCAGTCCGGCCAAATGCATGGCGGCATACAGGCTTTCCACCACCTCGCCGGGCAAAAAGGTTGCCACCACATCTGCCTCCATCGTCTTGCCGCCATGCCCCAGCAGGGTGGATAAGGGATATCGGTCCAGACGGTATTGCGCAACCGTATAGCCCACCAAAAAAAACTGGCGGCGATTCTCCTCATCCATCTGCAGTGCCGCCTCTGCCGCAGAGACCGCGCCGGTTTCCAGCTGGCTGATCTGCTCTGCAGCAATGGGCTGGCTGTCTGACAACTCCAGTGCGAAGGTTCCGCTTTGAGTCCGCAGCGCACGTCCAGCTGCTGCCACACAGACCTTTTCCAGATGGACCTTCAGCTGTCTTTCCAGCCGTTCCGTCACAATGCGTGCCAAATCCGCCACCTGCTGGATATTGTCAATCTGTCCATCCATCATGGCACGGTTTTTATGCTCTTCCATTTCGATACCCAAAACCTTGAGCCGGTCTCCCACAGGCGTCCCCACAATGCCCACGACGCTGCGTGTGCCAATGTCCAGAGCGAACACAATATCGGTATCCTGCGCTTTATATTCCGTCATACAGGCAGCGCTCCTTTTACATATGAATGGCTTTGAATGCTCCCTTCAAGCCCTCCAGCAGTGTTTCCCTGGTGAAGGGCTTAAACAAAAAGCCCTTCGCACCCAATGCGGCGGCACGGTCGATCATATCGTCATACGCCATGGAGGATACCATGAAGATATTGGCCTCCGGGTAATGCTCCCGCAGCTTTTTACAGGTTTCTAGGCCATCCATTCCCGGCATGACAATATCCAATGTCACCAGATCCGGCTTCATCGTACCATACTGCTCCAGTGCCTCTTCGCCGCTCCGGCAGTAGCCGATGATTTCGATGTCACTGCCCTCAAGCATTTTTTTCATCTCCGCGCAGATCACGCGGGAATCGTCAACCACCATGATCCTATACTTGGACATGCATGCTCCTCCTCAATAAATCATTCACAACTTCGGCCGTCCAGGAAAATGCTGCCAATTCCTCTTCATCGCTGATAAAATAAACGGTACTGAGCGAGGTATCCCCGCCCAGCCCTGTAGGGTTCGGCAATGCCTCATACCGCGTCGGAAAAAAGCGCGTGGTTGTCTCAGTCGCCTTGTAGAGTTCAGAAATAAATCTGCCGCACAGAATATTAAAAAATTCCATTGCGTATTCTTGCGCCTCCCCCTTTTCCGGCTCGCTTCCAAGCATATTCCGGGCCAAGCGGGAGAGCATACGGGGCTCCGCAAGAAAGCGCAGCTTCATTGGAACGTCTCCCTCCACAAAGCCATAAATCGCATCTATATCTCTTTCCTTTGCGGCTTCTCCCCAAGCGGGATGGTTCCGCAATTGAATTCCCGCCATCAAATCTATAATTTCGCAGACCAGGGTTCCGGCCATTTGATTGACCCAGTTGCAGTCGCATAGCGCCTCCAAGATTTCCTCCCTCCATCTGATAAGCCCCTCAGTGAAGCTCCCTCAATTCGTCCATCTTGGCATCATACACCACTTTGCAGTTCCTTCGGACGGTTGTGGCTGTCCAGATGGCAGTTTGCACCTCCAGACTGGTGACCGGATAAATGATCTCGCCTTCTATCCGGCATCTGAAGATGTCCGGCGCCATTGGCTGCAGCCGCTCTCTCCGCTTTACCAGCTGCTGCTCCTTGATTCTAAGCACCGACCAGCGCATACGCGCTTTGGCCAGTTTTTCACTGATTCCTTCCATACCCTGCTTTTGTTCCAGATATGCGAGTTCCTGATCCAAGCGGCTTTTTTCAGAGTTGATTGTGTACAAATCCTCTTTGATATCGCGCAGCTCGTTTTGCACATAGGGCAATATCCCCAGGGTAAGTTCCGTCTTTCTTCCGGACTGTGCTCCAATCGTGTGTGCCTTGATAGAGACTGCGGCTGTCAGCGCCCCGCCAATGATGCTGCCTCTTCCGCTGGTCACATCAATCGAACCGTCGCTGAAGATACGGGAGGCCATGATGCAATCCGCATAGATGTCCCCCTTTGCATAGACGGCACAGTTTTCCAGATAGCGCACACGGACGCAGCCATTGCTTTCCAGTAAAGCCCTTCCGTCCCCCACTACGCCGCGGGCAATGACCAAGTCGCCGCCCGCTTCCACTGTGGCCGCCTCCACCAGCCCATCCACAGTCACCGTACCCTGCGCGTGGACGGTAAAGTTTTCCCGTACATCCCCGCAGATGTGGACATCCCCGGAAAAGTCAATGTTCCCTGTCGAATAATCCACATCGCCCTGGATTTCCAGCAGAGGGCTGACCTGGAACGTCTCATTCACAAATGTCAGGTGTCCGTCCCGTGTGGCAATCAGCCGCAAACCATCCTCCGTCACTGCGGTGTTCTTCCCGGCGGGAACTCTCGCCGCTCTCACTGGCTTTGGCTCCACCACCTTGCCGTCTACCCGCACCCCGGCTTCCCCGGGCTGCGGCAGGGTAATATCACAGATAACCGCGTCTTTTTCCACCACTTGGACATAATTCAATGCACGGTAGTCCGCCACGCCATTCTCATCCAGCTTGACCTCATGAGAGAGCTCTCGCGGATAACGCTCTGTTATGCTGCCGCTCACGCCCTCCACAGGGGGCGTGCCAATGGCAATTGGCACCAATTTAAAATACTGCGGCTCCTGAAAAATGCACACCATGGAAGCCGGGTCAATGCCCGTGGTGACGCCGCTCTCCTCCAATGCCTTGCCAATGGTCTCGCCGTGCAGCTCCCCCTCCCCCACCGGCGGGAAAACAAAGCTCCATGCGGCCATCTTATCCCTGGACAAATAGACGCGGCATACTGCATCTATGGACCCGCCCTTGTTTTTCTCCGCCTTTTCTATCACTGCAAGGCGCCTTTGGGCGTCCTTCTCCAGCATCACCATTAACCGCACACGCTCTTTTTCCAGCGTCTGCGCGTCCATATGCAGGTCCTCCATTTGCTTTCCCGTGGTCAGGGAAAGCACCGGAGGCAAATTCCTTCCGGCCCACTGACGCCAGACTTCAAGCAAGGCTCCCTTCAGTTCGGAACGCGCAGCGGCATCTTCCGCAGCAGGGCACCTCTCTTGGGCCAGGGCGCTTCTGTCCTCTTCCGCCTGTTCCACAGGCGGAAAATTTTTCATCTCTGCGCCTTTTGTCAAGGTGCGCAGGAATGCTCCGATGTTCCATTTTGCCATCACAGATTCCCCTCTTTCCATGATCAGATTGAGGCGGCCACTCATCAATGACCGATACAGGAAAATGCCGGAAGGCGGAACCAAGGCCGCCTTCCAGCATACCGCAGGGAATATTCGCAGAAAGGCTGCTGCTTAACACATATGCGCCGTCATCAAAATGGTGCCTCAGTATTTGCTGAACGCACTGGCAGCTCCGCCGACTTCAGCCGGCTCCTCGCCGCGAAATTCGGCCTTGCCTGCAGCACTATAGACATCATCCGTACTGCGCAGCTTGAACTTTGCCAGCAGCTCTTTCATCAAGGCTGCCTGGCTGGAGAGTTCCTCGCTGGCCGCCGCCGATTCCTCACTGGTGGCGGAGTTCGTCTGAACCACGGAAGAGATCTGGTCAATGCCCTCTCTGACCTGGGAAATCGCCTCGGCCTCCTCCTCGGCCGCCTTGGCAATATCCTGAATCACACCCATGACATTTTCCGCAGCATCCACCGTTTTGTCGAGAGAATCAGACACCTTCTTCACGATCTCACTTCCCCTCTGCACAGAGGTGATGGACCGGTCGATCAGCTCCTTGGTCGCCTTGGCCGCCTGGTCCGACTTTGTGGCCAAATTGCGCACTTCGTCTGCCACCACGGCAAAGCCCTTGCCGGGCGGCCTCCACTGCAGCGTTCAATGCAAGGATATTGGTCTGGAACGCAATATTCTCGATTGTGGCGATAATCTTTCCGATCTCCTGGGAGGCTCCGGAAATCTCGTCCATGGCCTCCACCATTTCTTCCATGTATTTTGCACTTTCCTCGACTTGGCTGCCCGCGCTTTTCGCGTGCTCCATGGCCTTTTCGCTGTTCTTGGCGTTATTCTCAGAATCCGTGGAAATCTCCGAGATAGTAGCGGACAGCTCTTCCACGGCGCTGGCCTGTTCTGTTGAACCTTGCGCCAGTGCCTGGGCTCCGGTAGATACCTGGTCGGATCCAGCGGCCACCTGCTCCGCGCTCAGGTCGATCTGAGCCAGCGCATCGCTGAGATTCTGATTGATGGTCTTGATAGACTGGAAAACGGAATAGAGCGCGCCTACATACATACTCTCGTCCTTGGTATGGACGTCAAAGTTTCCATGCGCCATCTCCTCCAGCAAGCGGCATTCATCGCTGATCACACCGCCCAGAACCTGCTGACTGGTCCGCAGTGCCTGACACATATCACCCAGTTCATTTTTGCTCTCAAACTCCACCGGGATGTCAAGCTTGCCCTCGCTGAAGCCCATCAGGGCCTTATGTACCTGAGCTGTCGGCTCCACAATGCTTCGAATCAGCTTTGTGGCCATCATCAGGACAACCGCTGTGGCGATCACCATCACTACGATGATCACGAGCATCGAGATCTTGCTGGAGCGCTCCTGCTGGTCAATTGCCGTTTGCTGCGCCTCGCTTAAAGAATCATCCAGCGTACCGGCATATGTGGTCAGCTCGTTCAAGTGCGGAGAGCAGGAGTTCAGGATCATCCTGACGGCCTCCTCGCCCCGGCCGCCGTCAATCGCATCCATGATATCGGGGACCTGTTCAGCCCACACTTCAAGATCCTGAATCAGGGTATCTAAATCGCGGTCATCAAGAGGATAAATCTCACGCAGTTCCTTGATTTTCGCATCCAGGCCGTTCAGAGTGCTGTTGATGTAGCTCTCCAATTCCGCATTGCCGCTGCGGTCATCGGGATTCAGCGCCATATCGCGGACGCATCTGGCTGCGACAGTGGCATCCAACCGAATGGATGTGATCAGTTCATTGGCCCGCATCTCCGTCTCAATAACACTTGTATAGGCATTCTTCTGATTGAACAGAAGCCCCAGCGTGCTGATAATAATCAGCAGTGACACAACAATGGTAATTCCGAATCCCAAAATCAAACTCTTTTTAATTTTCATATTTTTGAGCATGACTGCCACTCCTTCTTCTTTCTTGCACTTGTTTTCATCTATATCAATCGGCTGTGCGGCGCGCCCGTTTTTTACACCACATCACCGTATCTTCCCTTTCTCACATCGCCGAAAAGCCGCCCGTCCACCAGTGTCACCACCCTGCGGCGCATAATATTGACATATTTGCTGGCGTGGGTCGCCATGATTACGGTTGTTCCCCTGTGATTAATTTCCGTCAGCAGATGAAAAATATCCCAAATGTTGTCATCATCCAGGTTTGCCGTAATCTCGTCAAGGATTAAAATCGGCGGGCTGTTGATCAGCGCTCTTGCCAGCTCCACACGGCGGCATTCACCGATGGACATCTCCGCAGGATATCTTTTCCCAGTCCCGGCCATGCCTACCAGCCCAACGACCTTTTCAATCCGCGCCTGTAGCTGTCTCGCTGATTCCAGCTTTCTTCCGACCCGGGCCGCAAGCATCAAATTCTCCTCCACCGTCATCTTCCGGATCAGGGATTGCTCCTGCGGGACTTTTCCAAACAGCATGGCGGTCCGGGTATAATTCCAGCGCATCAGCTTTGACAAATCCCTGCCTTCTAGGCGGACAACGCCCCGATCCGGCCTCATCTGTCCTGAAATCAAATCCAGCAGGGTACTCTTGCCTGCGCCGCTGCTGCCGATTACAAATACAAAATCGCCTTGTTCAATCGTAAGGCTCACATCTTCTACGCCAGTCTCGACCTGTTTTTCAGTCCAGCCATGCTTGCCTGTCTGATAATACTTCGTTACATTTTCCAGTGCAATTGTGGGCATATACATTCTGCTCCAGTCTGCGGATCACCGTGTGGGTGCTGCAAACGCCTTTCTCTTGAAAACCGCCTTGATTCTGATATAATGACAAATAACGTCGATATCTGGTGGTGGAATTGTGAAAAGAAAAAGCGGGAAAAAGCATACAGGGCGAACCTATCTTCTTTTCGCACTCCTTGCCCTGCTCTGTGTTGGGATCGCAGAGCTGGCTGCCTGCCGCTTTTTTGCCCCTGCCCTCTATCAGCAAATTACATCACCGGTCCGTCGATGTCTGCAGTCCGTTGCGGAACTTGGCGTGCACACAGCCGCAGAAGTCTCTGCCTGGTGGTCCGCTTATACCGCGCAGGAGGAACTGTCCGATCCGCAGCTTGCGGGGGAGCCGGCAATCCCCAGCGATACGCCCATATCTGACCCATCTCTTACGGAACTCAAGGAAATTGACGGCAAAGAGGTCCTGACCGGGGGAATCATCCCAGTGGTTTATTATAACCAGGGGGATGCAGCCTGGGCGGATCAGCCATATGGCGACGATGATATCGGGCACTACGGCTGCGGACCGGTCACCATGTCCATGGCCGTGTCCAGCATGGGCGGTTGGGACAGTGATCCCGTACAGATGGCACAGTGGTCCGCAGAGCATGGATACTGGGCAAAGGGCGGCGGATCCTATCTTTCGATTATAGAAGGGACCGCGACAGCCTATGGCCTGACGGCCAGCTCCCTTGTGGAACGCACGCCGCAAGCCGTTCGGGAGACGCTGCTGTCTGGAAACCTCCTGGTCGCACTGATGGGTCCCGGCCACTTTACGCAGGGGGGCCACTTCATTCTTCTGCGTGGTGTTACACTTTCCGGCATGATTCTGGTTGCCGACCCAAACAGCGAGGAACGCAGCCTGATGGAATGGGATCCACAGTTGATTCTTGATGAGCTCTCTGCCAGCACCGCCAGCGGCGCTCCTCTTTGGGTCCTCTCCCCCGCCGATTCTTGACGCGCTTTCCCGCTCTGCCTGGACATCAGCCCGACGGGCTGGTGTCCAGGCTTTTATGATAGAGCGATTTTTTGCCCCCCAGCTTTCGATTTAAAATCCTGTCAAGCTCCACAAGCTGCCTGAGCAGCCGTCCGTTGACCGCCACCTGCTCTGCCAGTCTCTCTTCTTCCTTCCCCGCTGCCGCGGCCCCGTTGAGAAGCTCCGCCAGCTGACGCGCCTGCGCCGGCGCAAGCGCGTCCCGCTGTTCCTCCAAAGCACGGCGGATCCTGCGCAAACTCTCCAGCGGTTCTCTCCGCATGGAAAGCAGGATGCGTATGGTGACCTGATCGCCCCGTTCAATTGCTTCTGCGAGCTGTTTCGAGATGTCAAAAGCTTCGTTCAGCAATGCATACATCCGTTTTTCCAATGACAAAGCCTTCTGCAGCTCCAACGCCTCCATACCTCGACTACCTACTTCCTCTGTTTTGCGTTCTGGCCGCCTCACGGAATGCGTCCCGCAGCTCAGCCGCCTTGATTTTCACCCCGGTCAGCGGCTCCTTCCGCCTGCCGATTTTTGCGCGTCCCAACTCATAATCGAAATATTCATACAACCGCCCCAGATTGTGGCTGATCTCATATTTCCGATCCAGCGTGCTGTCCAAATAGTCTATAATCTCAATACCGCGCTGCACAGATGCCTCAAAAAGCGGATACTCCTTTTTGTCCAGTGCCAGTTCCGCCTGCATCAGCCGCTTGACCAGCTCATCATACAGCAAAAGCAGCAGTTCTTCCTGTGTCATGGTAGCGATGCTCTGTTCCTTATATTGCTGATAACCCTTCAGATCCATAACGACCGGCTCACCGCCCTTTTCAATAGCCGCCCATCAAACCGGCGAAGTAAGAACTCTGCGAATTCATTTCGCTGACCAACTGCTCCAGCGCCGAAAATTTTGCGGTATAGCGGTCAATCTGGTCGGACATTTTATCCTGCCACTTCTGAATCTGCTCATCCAGCGCATCCAGCTGCTTCTGAATCGTGTTGGAATACAGTGTGCTGCTTGCCAGTGGAGAACCTGCCTTCTCCACCAGGATTCCCTTGCCGCCCTTCGTCTTTCCGTACAGATCCAGAGGCGTCTTCAGCGCCTGCATCAGGCCATTGCTGGAAGCGCCGCTCTCCGTACTCTTGCTAAAGATGTCCCGCACCTTATCCGGGTCAGTCTCCAGAGTGGCGCGCAAAGCGCTCTCATCCAAAGTCAGTGTCGTCAGGCCGTTGTTGTAAGCTGTGGTAATCCCAGCGGCTTTCAGTGCTGCGCCGTCGCTGCCGGTCATGGAGACGGCATTGAGCAGGCGGCTGTACAGGGCGGAGAGATCAGAATCGCCAAACAGCAGCCCCTGCTTTGCTTTCTCCTCGTAGGCAGCAATAGCGGACTCAGACATTCCCTCCATATCCTTGTCCGTCAGCGGTTCATAATATGCGCCGCTGGACTTCTGGGCAGGCAGAGTGGAGTAGGCGTTCTTAATCTCCGTCACCATGGCGTTGTAGTCCTCCACCATGGATCGGACCGCGTCCACAATTTTATCCGCGTCAGAGGTAGCTGTAAAGGTCACTGCCTCTGGATCCTCCACCAGCGTCCCCGCCGCTGTTATGACTGCCCCGTTTTCATCCTTTACATCCGTCTCCGCATAGTTAAAGGTTCCCTTCAAATTCACATTCAGGCCATCCACGTTGAAGGTATTGCTGCTGCGAGTAATATCTTCCAGAATCTGACCATTGACCGACATGGAGAGGATTGCATCCTGCCCCTTCTCCTCCGTGCCGCCCCCAAACAGGGCACTGGCCAGGCCGTCGCCCATCTCCACACGGCCTGCGGCCCCGCTCTCCTTGGCCACAAACTGAAATTGGTTGGTGGTTTTGGAATAGTTGACAGTGACTCCCACATCCGCGTTTCCGTTGATTGCGGTCAGAACACTCTCCAGGGCGGTGTTTTTGTTGAAGCTGCCCACCACCTGATCGTTGACCTTGAACTCATACAGAAATTCGCCCTTGTCGTCCACTCGGTAATATTCACCATCTTTGCCGTCGTAGCTCTTGGCCACTTTGTTACCCTTGGAATCCACATAGTAGGAATAGGCAGGGGTGTCCTCAGTGGCCTCCACATCGATTTTTTTGACCTCGCCTTCGGCTTTTGCCATGGTAAACTTGCCCCAGTCCGCGTCCTTCAAGATATCTCCCAATGTCTGGCTGGTGTCGACATAGGTGCTGGCGCCGCTTCCCAGGCCAAGCGCCTCGGCCGCATTGCCGGAAACCGCCATAGTAGAGCCTTTCTGAATCGTCAGCTTCAGAGAGAGCGCATCCCGACCGCTGACATTGTTGAGGTCCACTTCAATCTTACCAGCGCCGAAGCTATCGTCCAGCTTCTGTTGCAGCGCCTTGAGATACTCCGTATTGGTCCATGTGTGCCCATCCGGCTTTCGATAGTCGGGCAGAGTGATCTTCTTTGTCACACCGTCCAGAGTGACCGTCAGCTCCTTACCGGAGAGATAGTCCCCCACAGTGCTGTCCTCATTCACAAGCTCCACGCCAGACAGGTCCAGACTCTTGGTGCTCTCGGATGGGGTGAGTCCCAAAGTGTTTTTGATATCCCCGCTGGCCGAACTGATGTAGACATTGTTGCCAGCGCCGCCCTTGTCATAAAATTCAATGCTTTCGCCGTTGACGCGCACTCCGATTCTTGTATTTGCCTCCACCATTGTGCCGTCCGAAAGCGTCATGCTTTGCTTGCTCAGCTTTTCGTCAATCGCCTTGGCCAGCTCGTCGGCGCTGCTGTAAATATCCAGTTCACCAAATTCGACGGTGTAAGCCCGTCCCCCGCCATAGTTAATCGTCAGTGAACCAGAGATATTGCTCAGCGGCTGCTTCTCTTTCAAATTGATTTGCTCTCCGGAAACAGAAGGCTTATCACCGCTCCCGCCGGCCAAGCCGGAGACCGTGTAGATTGCCGCCTTGGCCAGCTGCTTGACGCCTAAGATCTGTACATCGCTGTTGGTCCTGCCACTGGCGGATATCTTATCCGCATAAGCGCCGACCGTGCTGACCTTAACTGCGCTGTCAAAGAAGGCTGTGGACATCAAGTTTGTAGCGGACATATACGAGGTATATTTATCGGTGAAGGCCGACATTTTTGCAATAATACTGCGGTAGGCCTCCTGCTGCCACTCCACTTTGGTCCGCTTTTGTTGCAGGCCCTGAATTTTCAGTTGATAGCCGGAGACCGCATTCTCAATCAGAGTTTCCGTGTCAATTCCACTGGCCAAGCCTGAAATGACATTCCGGGTTCCGTAGATGCTGCTGGAGCTGCTGCCCACGCTGCTGACAGATGCCATATGCTTTCACTCCTTTGAAAAACTGGGCATTGCCCTCTTATTTATTGGCTGAATTTGTCGATATTCTTTATGAGCGGATTTCATAATTCTTCTATTTTTTTATCGGCACATCTCTTTAGAAAAATAAGAGGGAATCTCACAGTTTTTACATTGGGAGGCGGAATTCCTTGCCAGAGATTATTACTGTTACCAATCAAAAGGGCGGTGTTGGAAAAACGACCGTCGCCGCAGCGCTGGTCGGCGGTCTTCACCAAAGAGGTGCCCGGGTGTTGGGTATCGACCTTGATCCCCAGGGAAATCTGGCCTTTGCCCTTGGCTTGGATATTGGACGCGGTCATACTGTTTATGATGTGCTCACTGGCACCGCTGCGATTCAAGAGGCCGTAATATCCACTCAATATGGAGATGTCCTTCCCTCTGACATCATGTTGTCCACCGCCGAGGTTTCATTTACAGCGCCGCGCCGCGAGTTTATGCTCGCCCAGCAGCTGAATCTGCTCTCAGGCACCTATGATTTTGTTGTGATTGATACTCCGCCGGCGCTGAATATTCTGACCATCAACGCCTATGTCGCCTCAACAAGCCTCATCATTCCCATGGAGGCAGAGGTTCTCAGCCTGGTTGGAATTTCTCAGATTCAAGACACCATAGAAGCGGTCCGTGAATCCTTTAATCCGGGCCTGAAGGTTCTGGGCATTCTCCTCAATAAGTTTAACGCCCGCCTGACTCTCTCCCGGGAGATTCTGGAGCTGGCGGAAGAGGTTGCCTGTCAACTAAACAGCCAAGTGTTCCCCACGAAGATTCGAAGAGGCGTCGGCGTCGCTATGGCCCCCGCCCATGGTCAGAGTGTTCTTACATACCGCCCATCCTCCAATCCAGCACAGGATCTGCAGAGGATCGTAAGCATTGTGGCGGGAGATCAGTTTCCACTTGCGGAAAAAATCTGATTGCCGGTCGCTTTTTGAACATAAAGGAGTATCGCTCATATGGCCTCAGTAAAGGGTTCCAATACCAGCAAAACCGCCCATGTCATGAATCTGCTCAGCAGAAGCCGCGGCACCGAGTCCCCTCTGCCCACGGACAGCGCGGCTGCATCTGCTGCTTTGCCGGAAGACGCCCACAGCCCGCAGCCCCCCCCTATCCTGGCATCTCTGCAAAATGATATGGCAGTCTCCTCTGCCATTAAGGACGCCCTGCAGGCATCCTTGGAAGACGAAACAGAAGCACCAGCGCATCCTTCCCCCATATCCAAGCCGCCAGCGCCCTCCCTTTCACAGGAAAATCCCCTGCAGAACGCACCCCCTTCCTCGAAAGTGCCGCCGGCCACACCCCCAGCCACCGAAAAAGATGCTGAAACGCAGCCGCCCGCGGAACCGCTTTCCACTCCCACAGTCTGCGAGACCGCCTGTGAAAACATTATGCAGCTTCTAGTGGAGGAAAAAGCCGATCATTATATGGGCCTCTTTGGTCTATGCCGCTGTAGCCGTTGCAGGAATGACATCTTGGCGCTGGCACTGAATCAGCTTCCCCCTAAATATGTTGTCATGCCGGTCCATGAACTCACCCCCAGGCTCTCTATATATGAGGGGCGCTTCAGTTCCGCTGTCACCGCCCAGATCCTGCGCGCATGCAAGGAGGTCCTGGAGCATCCCCGGCATAACATATCATAGGTCTATCATATTTGAAAGCCTGACGCGATGCTGCGCCAGGCTTTCACTTTTTATAGGCTTATTGCGACTCTTCCGGTGTGCTCTCCCCAGGCTGTTCCTGTCCCACATATGGATGGTTCAACTGCTCCCACAGCATATTGACGTTTTCCATGCAGATAAAATACACGCTGGTCAATACCTGATTGGGAATCCCCAGTTCTTCCGCGAGGCTGCTGATTTTGTTCCAGTTTGCAGCTTCATAGCTCAGTACCAGATCATACAGCTTTCCGCAGCGGCCCTCCTTGCGTAGCAGTGCCGCCTTAATCTCCTCCGCAATCGGGACCTCGTTTAAAATTTCTTCCAGCGGCGCATCAATAAGGTAGTTGAGAGTAGAAAACATCCCCATCAAATATGCCTCTGACCTGGAAACCGGCATATCCTGGGCATACTTCATCAGTTCACTGCAAAAGTTTGCCCGCATAAAAGATAATTTCAGAAACTCTTCCGCTCCAACATCCATTTGGTTATCCGTGCCGCCGACGCTGAGCAGATAAATCCATTGCTTCAGCTGGCCTAGTCCCAGCGTCATAATAGCCTGGTGAATCGTTGTCGCCCGGTGACGCAGAGCGAAATACACAGAGTTTGCCATCTTCAGCAGGGCAAAGCTAAGGCTGGCGTCCATAGAAATCATCTGCTCGATTTCGTTGACATCCGGCTCATCCTTCGTCACCGCCACCATCAAGCGGAAAAAATTGCTTTGAAGATACGCCCCGCTATGAGCCTTTGTCGTGAGCTTCTCTGCGACATGAGTTCCCTCCATCGCATCCGCACCCAGCGCCACCGCCTTTTGGTACTGTTCCTCCGTCTCAATATTCGTGACAATGCACTTTTTGTGCATACTGTGCGCAATGTCAATAATATTGTGCATGGCGGCATCTGTCGTTGTCTTGGAATTGAGCTTGATATAATCGAGGCTATCCAGCAATGTCAAATACCGGGGCGCAAACTGGAATTCGTTGGCTGCAATTTTATATCCCTCTCGGGCATATTGATTCACAAAATGCATGGACAGCGGATGTATAATCACACTGTCGTCAATCTGAATCACAAGCTCTGACTTATCAAACAGCCTCGGCGTTTTTTTCATCAGAAGCATGGTGGTAAAGGTCATGAAGTTCAAGGACCCCTTCAGGCTTTTTGTGCTGTTCTGCGTCAGAAAATTATAGATGGTATCTGCCGCGGCAAACTCATTGGCCGCACCGGCATCTCCAATAAAGGCTTGGTTTTCACCGTGATATAGAATCTCATATCCCAGGATTTCGCCTGCCGCATCTTTAATCGGCTGTCTTACAATGTACTTGCTGCCCATGGCCCATGCCTCCGTGCTCAGCTTTTTGTATGTTCCAGCAAATGGTCAATCACCTGAACCAAATGACCGATTTCCGGCTTGCTCATCTGCTCATCCGCCCCCAGTTCCTTTCCTTTGCGCCGCATCTCCTCCGTAATCAAAGAGGAAAAGATTACCAGGGGAATATGTCGAAACTCTTTGTCGCTCTTTACCAGTTTTGTAAGCCTATGGAAAGCGTCCATGTCCACAAAATCTTCGATTCTCTGATCTAACGCCGGAAAATCTGCTGTTTCTTCTAAAGGTACAGTCGATTTCTCCCTCCTGAGATGCATTAGAGCCTCATTTTTTACAACTGTCTTGAGCCAACTAAGTTCATGGTCACTGGGAAACAAATTCTGATCCAACTGATAAAAACGCAGCATGACTGACTGGATCACATCATAACTGTCCTCCTCACTGTTCAGCACCGAGTAAGCGATACTGAACAGAAAACGGAAATAATGTTGATACAGCAGATCAAATCCAGATTGGTTTTTCTCTTTCACAAGTTCCAAAATTTTTTTAATATCATTGTTTTGCATGGGGTATCCCCCTTCCTCTCACAATATTGTATCATAGAAGAAGATGCAGGCACATCGTTTTTTTGTTGGTCCCACCATAAAAAAGCAAAACAAAGCACTCCACCTATCAGGAGATAGCAAGACCGTAAGGGGCCGTCAATGGTCAAGATGAACGGCGCACTTCGTGCGCCGCCATTGACCGCCCCGCCCGG
>ENA-ORNW01001962-ORNW01001962.1-human-gut-metagenome-genome-assembly--contig:-NODE-1962-length-14547-cov-3.006900_pt1 | contig 14547 bp, 10 predicted proteins | sample MGYA00242121_ERZ509034 | MGnify/ENA primary metagenome ERZ509034 (study PRJEB26280, sample SAMEA2338689) | human gut metagenome | biome: human gut; feature: human-associated habitat; material: faeces... | reverse complement strand
CATTCGGAGCCGAAATTGTATTTCCGGAGAATGAAGTTCCAAGCGTATCCGGTCGTTTGCTTGCAGACGAAGCTGCTATTGAGACCTTGGAAATACCGGCACTGAATAAAGGAAGGATTGCACAATATCTCAAAGCGAATATGCTGACTGCAAAGAATATCACAGACCGTCCGGTGCTGGCTGGTTGTATCGGTCCTTATTCATTAGCGGGACGCTTATATGATATGTCTGAGATCATGATGCTGATTTATATCAACCCCGAGGCAGCCAACACTTTGCTGCGCAAATGTACCGATTTCATTATTCGGTACTGCATGGCTCTGAAAGCGACCGGAGTGAATGGAGTGGTAATGGCGGAACCTGCTGCCGGATTATTATCCAATGAAGATTGCCTGCAATACTCTTCTGTATTCGTAAAAGAAATAGTTGAGAAGGTTCAGGATGATCATTTCACCGTTGTACTTCATAATTGCGGGAATACAGGAAATTGTACCCAGGCTATGGTATATACGGGTGCGGCAGCCTATCATTTCGGAAATAAAATCAACATGGAAGAAGCATTGAAAGAAGTTCCTGCCGATGCTCTTGCGATGGGTAATCTTGATCCGGTCAGCCTTTTTAAGATGTTGAGTCCGGAGGAAATGAAAAAAGCGACTCTCCAGTTATTGGAAGCCACTTCCGCATATCCGAACTTCGTTCTGTCGAGCGGTTGCGATATACCGCCATATACGCCATTAGCTAATATAAATGCTTTTTATACAGCATTGGAAGAGTTCAATGAAACTCGAAATTAGGCTGTCATTCAGATAATGTCAGTTAATAATGATTGAGCAAGAACTCACTTATCAAAACTTACGAATCCTATCGTCCGAAATTTATGAAGCGATGGGGTACAAAGATTCTATACCGGATCAGATGGTGATAGATGAGACTAATATGTTGCTAAAACGGATTACTCCCCTGCTTCGCCCTCGGTTCGCATTCTTCTTTATGGAAGGGACACTTGATATCGAAAAAGAGACTCTTAGCGTACTTCAAAGTATCCATCCACCCACTGTCAATCCTATACAAGACACCATTCCCACACGGAGCCCTGAGCAAAATACTTTTTCTACACAAAGTAAAAGTACCGTTTTCTCTGTTGGTAAAACCATCGCCCGTCAATTAAGAGGATCGGAAGCGTTTGTCTTTTTTGCAGCTACTGCCGGAACTGAGTTTGAGGTATTCCAGCATACGTTGCAACAAGAAGGAGATATGGTCAAAATATACATAGCAGACTCATTAGGGAGTATTATTGCAGAAAAGACGGCTGATTGCATGGAAGTCGCTTTGGCTGAATATATACGGGAGAAGAACTGGAAACATACCAACCGATACAGTCCAGGATACTGTGGATGGCACGTTTCGGAACAACAAAAACTGTTCCCATTGTTCCCCGTAGCTGCTCCCTGTGGCATCCGGTTGACAGATTCCAGCCTCATGGTACCCATCAAATCAGTTAGTGGTGTTATCGGAACAGGCACTAATGTCCGCAAGCTTGAATACACTTGCGGACTGTGCACTTACGAAAACTGTTATCGCAAAAGAAAACACAGATAAATTTGTGATCGGGGGCTTACTAAAAGTCGGTAGTACCACCATTCTCCTCCTTCGGGAAGGAGGAGACTTAAGATACTACCGACTTTTTAGTCAGCTTTATATCTTCTTTAATGGCCATTAAAGAAGATGTAGAGTCCTATCATAGTTACGATAAGCAACCCCCATAAGATAAGTACAATGCGGGCAGGCTTTTCTTCGATCTTCTCCATATTCAATATTGCCGTCTGAGGAGTCTTATCCAATAGACTGACAACTACCATCCCTATCCCGATAATAACGAACAGATAGAAGGATAATAACATAAAATGAGGCCATGCAGAATATTGATCCGCAGGAAATACCCATAGGTACAATACACCTACTCCTATACTGAATACCGTCCCCACTGTCAGGGCAGCGTTAGCAGCCAACGTAGTCGTATGCTTCCAGAAAACGCCAAAAAGGAAAACTGCCGCCATAGGAGGCGCAATGAATCCCAATACAGACTGGAAAACATTGAATAAATTCAGTCCATGAATGCTGTCAATGGCAATCGTTATGATTACCGATATCAGAGCACCGGCTACCGTCACCACTTGTCCGACCCGGATGATCTCCTTCTGCTTCGCCTGCGGGCGAATCTTCTTCACATAAATATCCATTGTAAACACAGTACTCAAAGCATTCAATGCCGATCCGATAGTACTGACAAGTGCGGCAGTCAACACAGCCAACACCAGTCCCACCATCCCGACAGGAAACAAATGGGTTACCATCGTCATATACGCCTCATCGGGATTCTCCAACTGCGGAAACAAGGCCAGACAGATGATACCCGGAAGAATATAAAGAGGAACATCCAGTATTTTGAGCCATCCGGTAAAGTTCGTTCCCAACTGTCCTTCTTTCAGACTTTTGGCTGCCAACACAGGCTGTACCATCGACTGATCCGTACACCAGAACCATACTCCCATCACAGGATATCCCAAAATAATCGGCAACCAAGGGAAAGCGGTATCATCATTCGGTCTGAACAGATTCCAGAAGTCTGCCGGAACGGCATCTGTCAGAGCCGATATACCACCAACTTTATAGATTCCTACAATAGCCAACGCAGCCGAAACAAGAATCAACAGGATCATCTGATAAACATTCGTGTAGGCAACCGCTTTCAATCCTCCGAGCATCGTAAAGAATGCGGATATGATCAGCAATATCAAAGCGGACTGCCACATCGGCATATCGAATACCTGACGAATCAAAACGCCACCCGCAAACAATGTCAATGCCAGCCAGGAAATCAAGATTGTAACAATCGTATACCATGCCAAGATATTACGGGTAGACTGTCCAAACCGCTTTCCCATAAACTCCGGCAAGGTGGAAACACGAGAACCCAAGTAACGGGGAGCGAAAACAAAAGCAAGCAGGCATATAAAAACGAAGGCATACCAAGCATAATTGCCCGAAACGATGCCGGTAGTAAATCCGGCACTGGCAGAAGCTATCAACATAGACGGCCCCACATTAGTCCCCCACATGGAGAATCCGATGTGGTGCCATCTCAAAGAATGTTCCGCCAAAAAGAGACTGCTCCCCTTCTTTCGTTTGGAACTTGCCCATATACCAATGGCGATAAGAATCAGAAAATAGGCAATCAGAATGCCCCAATCCAGTGTGTCTAAGAATTTCGCATGCATAATTCAAGTATTAACAATTAAAATATTCTTAATCTCTTTTCCCCATCAGCACTTTGGCGACCGCCACGGCAGTATTAGCATTATCACTATACCCGTCAGCACCAATTTCATCGGCAAATCCCTGACTCACGGGCGCTCCTCCGATCATCACTTTTACCTGATCGCGGATACCCGCCTCTTCCAATGCCCGGATCACATCCTGCATATAAGTCATAGTGGTAGTCAGCAAGGCACTCATACATAAAATGTCCGCTTTGTTTTCCTTCACCGCTTCAACAAACTTGTCGCAAGTAACATCAATACCGATATTAATCACTTCGAAGCCACAACCTTCCAACATGGAAGCCACGAGGTTCTTTCCAATGTCATGCAAATCTCCTTTTACAGTACCGATCACAATTTTCCCGATAGTAGCAGATGCATTCCCCGCCAGTAAAGGTTTCAAAAGTTCCAAAGCTCCTTTCATGGCACGCCCCGCCATGAGAAGCTGAGGAACAAAGGCCTTGCCGTCCTGAAAACGCTGACCGACTTCGCCCATAGCCGTAATCATATAACCATTGATAATATCCTGCGGGAGTACCCCGGCAGCAATGGCATCCTTTGTAACTTCACCAGCCAGTTCCAGTTTTCCGGCTACAATGGCATCATACAAAGGTTTCAGCCGATCCTCTTCCTGAGACTTTTCTTCTCTGATCCGAATACTTTCCTGTGCATTATCCTGTTCTCCAACGGGTTGATTCGTGTGAACATCTGCAGACACAGACAAAGAAGAGCCGGTATATTCCTCAATGATTCTCATTGCCTGCTCCACTTCCCTCTCATTGTGGAAATCCATTTCCAGATGCACTCCGTCTGCCCCGATATGGTCCAACAAAGGTTTCAGTTCCTCCAGAGTCACCCAGCAAGCCATTACGCTCTTGCCTCCTGCCAATATCTTCTTATATAAATCGTACCACTTCGGAGAACCTCCCTGCGGCTCGCCGACACCGGGCGTCCATTGGATGGCATTCAGTTCTTCAATCTCCAGCAAGGCGGGAAGGTGATGCATCGCTCCCACTCCATCAAGATGATAGAGCGTATAATCGATTTTCTGACATTGCTCACGAATAAACGGCTGTACAAAACGACGATAATCATCCTGACTGATCATGGTAGAAATATCGCTCTGCAACTTACTCATCTTGCCCGGAGCCCATGAAGAGAAATAGCAGAATGCCATTTCATCCCCTTCACGGATAATGTCGTAGAGTTCATCAAAGACTTTAAAATAGATGTCATTGATCTGCTGCATCTGTTGCTCCAGCACTTCGGGTTGCATCACCGTATCCAGCAATACCATATCCGTACCTTTCAAAGCTGCCAATACATCCAGTCCTTCCATCAGGTCGGGCATACCGACAAAGTAGTTTCCGTTGGCTTTAGCCTTACAGGCTTTCAGAAGTTCTTTATGCAAGAGCCAGTTCGGATGTTCGGGATTGAATACGATCTCATCATTAAAGTTCGGATCGGGATGTATCCAGATCGTATCTTCGCCTCCTTCAAATACTCCGCCCAGAATAGCAGCCAGCGAGCCGGGACCCAACTGAGTATTTGCAACAGGCAGCATATCCGCCATCAGACTACTGTGAGCGACATACCAATCCAGATATTCCGCCCGCCATTGAGGGTCGAACCACTTCTGCGACAAATCCCTTGCCGGAGCAGGTGGAGCAATGTCGGCGTGCGGTTTCACGCCTTCCTGAAAGTGTTCCCACATAGAAAGAATAATTCCTTTATGATTCCACCAATTTATATAACGCTGTTTCGTTTCTTCTAAGTTTGTTTTCCAAGTTTTCATCGCTATTCTTTATTTAGTCCAAAATCCTTTGTAATTATGATCTATGCGCAAGGCAATACTTTTGCTTAAATCCATCTCGTCCGTACAATTCACTTCCTCCGGATAAATCGGGATAACGGCATTCTCACGCACATAAACAGGCATCTCTTCCAAGGGCACATACACCTCTTTCAGCCAGCGTCCGCCTTGCAACCGTTCGCCGGTAAAGAAATTCACCCACTGTCCTTCGGGGAGATAAATGTCGCGACGGTTTTCGCTATTCATCACCGGAGCTACCAGGAAATCATTGCCGAAGTAATATTCGTCATCGATATGCCAGCAGAGTTTATCTTCCGGATGATGCAGGATGAGTGCCTGTAACAATGGCCAGCCACTTTCTACAGCCAGTTTACTTTGCTCTATGATGTAGGGAATCAACGAGTAGCGCAGTTTCCACCACTTCTTCACCAGCGGGGCGATAGCCGGATAATGCCAGGGTTCCCGCTTATTGGTTCCATGATAACGGATGTGTGAGGTGAACACTCCAAACTGGGTCCAGCGCATATAGACGTCCTCCGCTACGATTGAGTTCATAAAATTGGGCAAGGTATGGAATCCGGGGACATCATGGCTCCAGAAGGCAAAGCCCGATAAACCGAAGTGCAGGCCTCCTTTGAGTGAACCGGCCATGCCATCCCATGAACTGCAGGAGTCACCTCCCCAGTGCAACGGATAACGCTGGCAACCCGCCCAAGCGGCACGTGCCCAGACAATGCCGTCCCCTGTTACCTCCTTTGTTATTTCGTAAGCTGCTTTCTGATAGAGCAAGGCATACAGGTTATTCAACAGTTCCGGTTTCATGCCCTTGTAGACAGCATCCATGTGGATATTTTCTCCGAAATCGGTTTTAATACAGGTGACTCCCATATCCAGAAGTTGCTTTAATAGCCCCTTGTACCATTCGGTTGCCTTCGGATAAGTAAAGTCGATAGTACCCGCATAATCCAGAGCCGAGAAGTTGGAACCGTCCGTGTCCTGCTGCTTCGTCAGAGGAGCTATATACTCATTCGCCTTTGCCTCTTCGATCTGTTCCGCATCTTCAGCAACATAAGGTAACTGCCATAAGGACACACGATAACCGTTCTTCTTCAATCTCTGAATGAATCCTTTCGGGTCGGGAAAACGTTCCTCGTTAAACTTCCATTCACACAGCCAGTCAGTTCTGAACCATCCGGTATCCAGATGGATGACATCGCAGGGATAATGTTCGGCACGCATACGGTCGCAGATCTCATTTACTTCGTCGGCACTGAAATAAGTCATCCGGCTCATCCACACTCCGAAACTCCAGAGAGGAGGCATCGAAGGATATCCGGTCAGGTCACGGTAGCCGCGGAGTATCTCTTCCATCGTATCGCCGGCAATGACAAATGCATCCAGCATAGCCTGATCGCTCAGGAACTGTACGGAGCGGGTGGAATGTCCCGCCAGCGAAAGTTTGCTGTGGGCGCAGGTATGGTAAAAAGTCCCGTACATCCGGCTGGAGAGATAGAAAGGTATATTCTTATAGGTACGCCGGTTATTTACTCCCTGCCCGTCCTGATTCTTGAGGAAAAGCGTTTGTCCGCTCAAGTCCATTTTGAAGAAACGCTCTCCGGTTCCTGCAAAGCATTCGTCCGGCCGGCTCTCGAAAGAAAGGGTGGCACGTTCCTTTTTGCCCGTCCGTTTGCAGAAGGCAATGGGCAGTCCGTCATAGCGGGGAGGTGAGAAATGATCGTATGCTGCCAGGCGGATTTCGCGTTTGCCGTCAGGATACAGAGTGATGTCCAGTGTTTCCTGAGGATCGGGCAGTAACTCGCTCCATCGGTCCAAAGCCGGCTCTTCTACATTGATAGCGGCACGCTTCGTCCCGTCTTGGGTGAAAAGAATCCATTTGCCTCCCTGCTTCTCTACAGACAAAGGTACTCTGCGAATCCGTTCGCTGAATTGCAGCATTTCCGACTGATCTGTCAGTTCATATTCACCAAATCCAAGAAACAGACGGGTAATGCCGATATTATACTGGCGTATGATCAACGTATATTCTTCTCGGGGGACAGCCGTATCCGCAACCATATCATTAGCTAACAGCTGTTTCTGAAAGGGGACCGTGACACAGATATCCCCATCCTTTTCGTAAACGGCTGTCGGTTTACAGGCTTTCCAAAGTGACTCATCCCTTAATAACTCTGTATCGAAATCAAGGAAATCGAACAAATGGTAATTAGTAGGTTTCATTTATGATCTATTATTATTAGTTTTATCTTTATTTATCTATACTCATGCAGACTTCACAAGTCTCTATGGCCCCACTTTTTGCACAGCCCGACACTGCGATAGGCTCAGTGTCGGACTGTACTTACTCCGGTTTTATCCTTCCGGCCTTATTCTTAATGCTTTCTGTCACTTGTGATCCGTTATTTTTCCATACATTCCGATTGCCGGGACGATTCGAGTCGAAACGTTCAGTCGGACACCAGTTGTTTTCAATCGTATATCCGTCCGTAGCTTCATCCAAATAAATATAAAAGGCCCTGTCATTGGTGGCGTAAGGTGCTTCTTCGAGATGTTCGATCCGATTATTCCGCATCACGGAGCCCGGTTGGTTGGAAAGCGTATAAAGTCCTCCGGCATCATACAGACGACGGGCAAAGTGATGTACGTAGTTGGCTTCTATCCGGTTGTTTTTCATTCCGCTTTCCAGCGATGTCCCCCCCCAGCCGACACAAATACCCGAATAATTCAAGTGACAGACTTCATTATGGGAAATGTCGATACCGCTGACGTATCCCGCACCGATCCCCACGCACCCCCAGTCTTCATTGGTCACATCGGTGATCAGATTATTTTTAATGGTAATGTCCGTGCATAGGTTACGTTCTTCCGGAGGGATGAAAGGCACATGCGTCTCAAAACCTCCGTCGGGGAATGCACCAATCAGTATGCCTGTACCGCCGATATCCGAAAAGACACAATTCTCTATGCCGGAAGATGAAACAGCCCATTCATAATCCAGTCCGGTAGATGCCAGATGCCGGAACCTGCAGCGACTGAACGTAAGATGCTCAGTACCCCGTACACGTATTGCCGTTTCGGGGCGTGCAATCCACGCCTGGTTCTCCAGTTCTGCTTTCTCCGGAAGTCCCGGTTCATGCAGTTTATAAGCATCCAGCAGAGGAAAACCTCCTTGCAAAGTGACATGTCCCTGATAGGAAGGACGCATCCATGAAGTATGGGCAAAGGTGATTCCTTCCACTCGAATATGCCGCACCGGGCGTTCCAATGTGCCGTCTACAATCATCAATGTTTCCAGAGCAGGAACGATCACTTCGGCAGTCTCCATATCTTCTTCCGAGCGGGGATAATAGTAGATTGTCCCCGACGGATATTCCTGAAACCACTCTCCGGGTTGGTCCAGCAGTTCCAGAGCATTCGTCAGGCAAAAGGAAGAGTTGCCTTTCTCTCCCCCGATGACGGGCTGAGGCCACGGATGGGCAAACTCCAGATGACTCTCCGGTTCGTGAAAGCGAATGACGGCCTGTTCTCCCCTAACGTCTATACTCTTCACACGCAGAATGGCAATCGCCCAACGTTGATGAACTATCATTTCCAGTCGACGGGCATTGAGGAGGTTTCCGATCTGAGAAGCAGGGATTATTATCGTCTGTTCTTCCGGATTGAAATCAATCATCCGTTCCATCACTCCATCAGGAAACTGTGCCGCCCGCTGGGCCTTGTTGCCGTCTACCCACATCTGGCGGGTTTCTACGATTCTATTTCCAAAGGATGGCGCCTTTGCCACCCATATTTTTGATCTTAATTCCTTTGCAATCCGAGGATCATCACATCCCTTTTTCCATCCGGTCACTGCCACTCCGCCACTGATGACAGGATGCGCATTCTCCACCGCACGGATGAGTGTCGGAGAATCGGGCGTGCCGCTATCCTCCGGTCGGATAAACAAAGGAGCGGACTGTGCATAAACCCCGTCTTCCAAACAGATACAAATTCCTCCGGCCGCCTCGGGACGATTCAGCCTTCTCCATTCACGAGCCTGCTTGATGGCGCGATTCAAGGTAAGATAAGGAGCTTCTTTGGTACCTGCATTCCTGTCACTCCCATGCGGAGAAACATAAACCTCGCCTGCGACGAGAACTGAAAATAAACCTAAAGAAGCCATAAAAAGAAGAACAACGATTGTCTTTTTCATGGTACAAACTCAATGTGCTATTATAGTTAGGACGGGCATACATCAATTTAGTACTCGAATAGGATGAAAATAATAAAAATGCCATTGCTACAATTGGAGTACTTTCAGTATTCAGACTATTCAGTTTTACTCGCAAACGACTTGATAGAAGGGGATAGCGGCTGAAGGCACTATTTTGTACCCTGTCTTTAGGAGCTTCTAAACGGTGCAAGTGGCTTCAGTCCTTTCATCCTCAATAATAAATCCATAGTTAATTGGTTATAGCTCTTTGCATGCAAGTTGTAGCTACTCCGCATGCGAGGTGAATTTTATAAGCTCGGCGCTAAACGTCACTCAGTACCGAGGCGAAGGGTACTCAACACCGAGGGTAAGATTGGTGGGATACCGGCTTACTTCAAATCAATAAACTAACCAATAGTTCAGATAAAAAACAGAAGGTCTGTTTACCTCAAACAGAGCCTGTGTTTATTCCAAACAGAACCTTTGTTTGAGATAAACACAGGCTCTATTAAGTCAGTAACTACCGACGTTCGAATGGATTATTTTTCAGGCTGAAGGGACTGAAGCCACTTGCACCGTTCAGAAGCTCCTAAAGACAGGGTATAAAATGCCCCCTTCAGCCGCTATCCCCTTCTGACTGGGCATTTGCGGACAAGGCTGAAAGGACTGAATACGGAATGTCGTTTCTTTGTTGGCGAGGTCGAGTTTTGCCCCTTTTTGTTCCGAAAAGAAGCAAAAACTTATAATTCAAATCCGTACAAAACGAATTCTATGATCGAATAAACCCGACTATAAACTGATAACAGAAATAGCCACAAACTACAAATTTCAGGAATGTTCCCAGTAGAAATCCAATCAATGATCCTACCCCCGATCTAAGTGCTTGAGAAAACTCTTTATTCCCTAGCAATTCGCCAATAACTGCTCCCAAGAACGGACCGAAAATCACTCCCCAAGGCAGGAAAAGAAGGCCGATAAGGGTCCCGATGATACATCCCCAATTGCCCCATCTGCTACCACCGCTATACTTGCTGCCAAGCATAGGGGTGAAGTAGTCCAAGACTTGCACGACAAGAACAATCAGCAGCCATACAATAAGTTGTGTGGTAGTGTATTGAACCTTATCCGTAAAATGAAGAAGGACCAATCCCAAATAAGCAACGGGAGGACCGGGTAGAAAGGGAAGAATACATCCCATCAGTCCGGTAATGAGGCATAACACACCTAGTATAATCAGAATAATATCTAACATCGTTTTATTGCATTTGAAAGATGTACTTTATATCCGGTGGCAATTTAAGCAAATAAACCGAATCCTCCAAAAAACAATCAGTAACGTCGGGAAGGAGTATAATCAATTCTATAAATACGGTCGAAGAAAGGACTCCATTCATTCTCCGCAATCCCAAGTTGCAGACCGTAGAAATGCGTATCCACTTTTCTATATTCCAGCATCTTGTCAGTCAGTTCCGGCACGGATAAAGGTATCTTAAAATCACTGATCCATAACACATCCGCATTCATATACTCCTTTTTTGATTGAAGCAACCGGAAGATAGCTTGCAGCATTCGGGTAGCATCCGTATCTCCACAAGAGGTGGTGGAGAAAAATTCAAGCAGCCGCGCCCTCTCTCTCCGCACATCAATCGGATTGATGGATACAGAAAAGGCAATCAGGAAACAGTCCCGACGTTGCCTGTCAGCTATTTCCAATATTTTAATCAGCAGCGAATATGCAATCTTTTCCGGTTTCCCGACCATGCTTCCGGAAGTGTCCAGACAGACTATCATCGGTCCTTTCTGCGTAGCAGGCTTTATTTCCAGTCGCCGTGCCGGTTGCATGATCTCGGATTTATAGCGGAAGGTCTGAAGTTTTCGGGTAACATATTTATAGACAAACAAGTCTTCCAGCTCATCATCGGCACAATGCGCCAGTTCTGTAGGAAGCAATGCGTTCAGGTCATTCCCTACTGTGATACCCAAAATGTCACTTTTAGAAGAATGCTCCATCTTATATACATTCCCCTGCGCGACATGTAGCTGCTCCTGTCCTTCATCGTCAGCCATACGCCCCATCTTATTGGCAACCTTGACCACTTCCGGATATTCTTTCTGAATGCGGACGATTTTGCGTATCCGCTCAAAATCCACCGTATTCCACATACCGCTCATCAAGCCCCAAGCCTGATAGAACTCGTCTTTCTCTATGTTATTTTGCCGGATATATCCGGGGATATTCCTGAGATTGGCATGAAGTCTGCGTTCGAAATCATCTTTGCGCTGTTCTATCTCCTTTTCCTTTTGCTCCTGCAAATCCCGTTGGAAAGCCTCTTTCCAGTCGTCCACCATCCTCTCCCAGACTTCCTCATCCGCATATTTCCCTTCATTGCCGAACTGCCCCTGATAAAATGCCTTGTCGAAACCATTACCTTCATGTTTGTCGGCAACCTCCTGTAGTAAAGCCTGCCACCCGTCTTTCCGCTTGGTCTCGGACCATTCCAGCACAAGTTCCATTCCTTGCTGTTCCGACTGGCTTTTCTGCATATTGTACTTTTGCTTTTCCAGATTCAGACGGATAAACTGGCTCATTGCATCGTAAAAGATTCGGGCACAAAGTTCATCACTCAGGACTTGTATCTTTATCATCGGATCGTTCATGACGGAAAGCAGGTAAGCGTACAGCGGTTCGTTATCCGCCTCCGCACACTCTCCGGTCGCTACATACTTATCCAGCACCTGCACATAAAATGCAGCATCATATCTAAGACTCATCGCCGTATCTCAGTTTACGGACATCCACACGTGCCCATGCAATCTCTTTACGAAGGGTCGCCACATATTGTGCCACCCCTCTTTTATCTTCTTCGGAAATAAAAATATTCTCAGACAAGTCTTTTACTAATTTCTCAATCCGGTCATGGGCTGTCTCCAACTCCGTCTCATAATCCCGGTCGGTGAGAGTCATATTGCCCAGCCACAACTGCTGTTGCTCTCCCCTCTTCAGCCGACGCATCGGAAAGCGGACACCATTGATATAAAGATTCTTCTCATCCCTGTAAAGTGTCACCCTTTCGGCACCTTGTTCCTTCATTTTGGTGGCATCCGAAAAAGTACGTATAATCGTTCGCTTCGGATTCAGCGGATCGGCATACATGACTCCTGTTGCAGGAACATCCTTCGGACTGTATTCTTTCAGATTCTTATAATCCACAATAAATATGTAGGTATTTCCCGTACCATGATTCTCTATCTGATAGTAGAAATGATCGATGATCATCAAATCATCGTCTCTGCGGTCACCTTTCTGACGGGCTTTCTCCAATGCTTCACGCACGCGGCTCACTTTCAGGTCCGACTTTAATGATAAGTTGATAGCGGCTATCTCCTTCACATAAGGAACAAACAGCGCACGGACAACGATCTGCCGGATATCCGCACACTCTTCCGGTTCATTCCACAAGCAGTGGTAAACAGGTAATAAATCTGTCAGACAGACTTCCTTCCGACCATGAATGAAAGCAGAAGCTTTCAGCAGCTTCACGATATTCTTCCAGCGACGGTCACTCACATAGACATTCCGATGTACTTCCGAGCCTTGAATCTCGACTTTCTCCAGGTTCTTACGGATTTCTGTGATGCAGGACAGGACCTCGGCAGATACCTTGATCTGCCGTATCTCTTTCTGCCATCCAGCATATTCCTCATCCGAAATCTGCCACCGACATGCTTCCTGTTCTTCTTCGTCACCATCGTCCAGCAACATTTGATAGAACGCTTCCTCCTGTTTCACGCAAGTGCTGATAATGCGAATCAAGAAACGGTCCCACAAGGCTTCCAGTCCTTCGCCCTGCGTAGGCAGTTCATTACTGGCAGCCACCAGCAGCTTCAACGGAAGTTTCAGCTCCGTATCTCCATTACGAAACAGCTTTTCATTGATGACCGTCAGTAACGTATTCTGAATAGCCGGACCGGCTTTCCATATTTCATCCAGAAACACGACATCCGCTGTAGGCAGATACCCGTCCACAGCACGCTCGTATTTATCCGATTCCTTCAGACGGCTGATGCTCACCGGACCAAAGATCTCATCAGGTGTGGAGAAACGGGACATCAGGTATTCAAATGCCCTTGCATCTACGAAAGCTCTCTTCAACCGACGGGCCACCATCGACTTTGCCACCCCAGGAGGTCCCAGCAACAAAATACTTTCGCCCGCCAAAGCAGCCAGCAAAGACAAACCGATTTCAGCCTCTTTCTCATATACCCCCCTGTTCATTTCGGACAGCAGCAACTGTATACGTTCTTTTATTTCCATATTATTCTTTGATTCTGCACATAAATAAAGATGTTATTCACCTTACCGCCTATGCATTGTTTGCAGATAAACGGCTTGCAAATATACGGTTTTACCTGTCATTAACATAAATACATCTTCTCTAATTCTGTCTTTTATACTCAAGAATTATCTTAAGGCATATTTAATATTGATTATTTATTCACCCAATATGCAATAAAAACAAAAGGAGGTAAATTTCCTTTCTCATTTTCCCCCATTTACATAAATAAAAACTATCTTTGCGATTCAGAATCCCGAAAGACGAAAGAAAATGGAGCAAATAGACAACCTAAAAGAGCTTATCAATCAAGGGGATGTGGACATAGCACTGGACCAACTTCTCCAAGACGATTCTGTCGAGAAAGATAAAGATATGCTCTACTATTTACGGGGAAATGCCTACCGAAAAAAAGGAGATTGGAAGCAGGCGCTGGATAACTACCAGTATGCTATCGATCTTAATCCCGACAGCCCCGCTGTTCAAGCCAGAACAATGGCGATAGATATCCTGAATTTCTACCACAAAGATATGTATAATCAATAACCGAATTCAAAGATAACGTAATAAAATAGAGATTATGGCAAAAATTAAAGGAGCAATCGTAGTCGACACGGAGCGTTGCAAAGGATGCAACCTATGTGTAGTAGCGTGTCCGCTCGATGTAATCGCCCTCAACAAAGAGGTGAATATGAAAGGCTATAACTATGCCTGGCAAGTAAAAGAAGATACCTGCAACGGATGCAGCTCGTGTGCAATGGTTTGTCCCGACGGATGTATCTCAGTGTATAAAGTAAAAGTAGAATAAAAGAAAAAGAATATGGCAGAAGAAGTTGTATTAATGAAAGGAAACGAAGCCATCGCCCACGC
>ENA-ORNW01001948-ORNW01001948.1-human-gut-metagenome-genome-assembly--contig:-NODE-1948-length-14636-cov-4.940333_pt1 | contig 14636 bp, 13 predicted proteins | sample MGYA00242121_ERZ509034 | MGnify/ENA primary metagenome ERZ509034 (study PRJEB26280, sample SAMEA2338689) | human gut metagenome | biome: human gut; feature: human-associated habitat; material: faeces... | reverse complement strand
TTCCCTAACGGCCATATTACACGACCACCTTTAATATGTTGAGAGTAAAATAATGGATATGAATCATTCTCCAATTGGTTACGCAAGACCTCCCTTGTCCTAAAATCAACAATAATTCCAGTCTGCATACGCATATTCATATCCGGGAGTGTAGTGTCAAAATGATTAACTTGGCTAAGAACCTTTACATCATTTTCGTTAGTAGCAAGATACACAAATTGATTTTGAGCCACAATCGTTTCGTATGGCGCACTGAATTTCACAACATCTTCAAAGGCCGAGGTAGATGACGATGTGATATTCATATAGTCAGGCTTTAGAGTTGTTTTCTTGACTTTTATAATGATAGTTTCCTGTAATACAGATTCTCCTTCAAACACCTTATCTCTGCTTTCAAATAAGTGCATATCTGTAATTACACAATTTGCAAATAAGTATTGTCTAAAGTGCTTAAAATATGCCCCAGAAGTCCAAGAACGTGGTACAATATAAACCAATTCTGCATTTTGTTTCAGATTATGGATACCCATTGCCCAAAACAAGAAATATAGATTTGGCGCACCATAGCATACGCTCGGCATCATCTTCGCTTCATTTGCATCTTTTGAAATTTTAAGATACGGAGGATTACCTATAATATAATCATATGCATTCTTTTCCTCGCCAAATAAATACCCATCCTCAAATGTCTGACTTGTTATGTAATTATCTTGTCTTATTTCATAGTACACACCATATTCTGACTTCACCAATTCTAAGTTAGTTCTTAATAAGGATAATACTTGTTTGTCTGTTTCATAGCAAGTCAGATAGATTTTACCTTTATAGCCATCATGAACCAACTTGTCAACAACAGCTGCAGACAAAATACCAGAACCTGCACCAGCGTCCAAAATATGAAGTTGGGGTTTGGACAAATTAAAATCGAATAATGCAGCCATATATTTAGCGGTAGCCACATTTGTAAAAAACTGACCATATAGTTTCCGCTTTGACTTTGGCACAGATGCCATAAAGCAATTTGTATTATGAATTACAGAACTTAGCATTTTTATTTGTCTTCTACTTTCCCATTTACAATTAAATCTTTCAGTTCAACAGACAACAACTGCGCTATTTTATACAATGTCTCTAAATTGAGCTGCTGACGATTGCAACAATACGCATTTGTTGTGCTGAAACTTTTCCCAATCTGCTCAGAAAGGCATTTTTGAGATAATCCCTTATCGACTAATACAGTTTTTATACGATTTAATCTCATCATTAAACTTTGAATTACTATGCAAAGATAACAATAATAATCCGAACACGCTGGTTATTGTGAACAACAATAAATATAATGGCTTTTATTCTTATTGCCAAGGGCTGCACCACATCGGCAAAAAAGAAACGGTTATACAGAACGTAATCGTTTAATCTGTGAATAAAAAAACGGACAAATAAACCGGATAGCGGTCATGCAAACCGATAAAAAGAGATAGTATATGAAGAAAATAATGATACTATACTGTGTGATGGCTTTTCTAAGTGGTTGCAGCCCGGTCAACCGATTTACACGCTTACGTAAGTTTCCAAGAGTCTATTCTGAAAATTATCAGATTCCCGGTATTAAGGCTCCTAAAAGCAAGGCACACAAAAAGACCTAGATTGTCTATTCCGACAGGGAAGGGAACGCGGCTTACGTCAACCCGGGCGGCAGAATAAAATCGGTAGAAACCACGTTCAGGGAACCCTTCCTGGTCATTGGACATAAAGGCGATTTCCTGCGGCTGATAAAGTATAAACCGGAACACATAAAAAACAACCGGTTTACCGGACGTAAAAAAGCTGAATATATAGGCTGGATGCGTTCCTCCCGGCTTATCCTTTCGCCCTCTTCCATAACCGACATACGGTCCGGACAGCATGACAAGTTGCTGACAGCAGTTACGGACACTTCATCCGTGCTTCATCCGGAGGCTTATTTTGCAACTACCGATTCCCTAAAGGTATTCAGTGATCCCGGTTTGGAAAAACAGACGGCAACCATCAGTATGAACGAAATTGTATTTGCCTTGAAATACTCTCCTGACGGGCGTGGAGTACTGATATCACGGACCACGGATATTACGGCCGATAAAGCAGGGGAACAAATCGTGGGATGGATTCCGGAAGTCATGCTCGGTAATATCGGGCGGAAGGTATTTGTAAAGACCGGACTTGCGGACGTATGCCAGCAACCGGACAGACTAGCCTATTCGCCGGTAATACGCCCCTACAATACAGACTCGACCTATACTTTCTGTAGCGGGGAATTTACCTCGCTCATAGACAAAAGCTTGAATTATGTATATAACATCGACGGACAGCCGGTCAGCTATTCCGAAGGCCGGGCAATAAAACACCGGCAGCAAAACATCAACCTGATTTTTGCCATGGAATCAGGTACGAAACAGGCTGAACAGTTCCCAATGCTCCTAAATGCCATACAAAACCTTCAGCCCCTGTTTGAGTCACCGGACGATAATTAGCGCTATCGTTTCGGGGCAGCAATAAGCCTTGACGCAAAAATAGTCACCATTCCGCTTACTTCCGAATATCAATCACTGACCGATGCCATGAGCAGGATTGCATCCGTTATGAGGGAAAGCTCTCGCCCCCCTCCCCGCCTGGAGTGCACTGAAAATGTCTTTGGATTTACTGGACGAGCGGCAACAAGCCACCAACCTGATTGTATCGGTCGGTAAAACAGGAGCACTCCGGGATGAAGCGATCAATCCGATTGTTGCCGCACTGAAAAAGAAAAACTGCCGCCTTCTAGGATGGCAACTGTATGCTGCAGACTCGGATAACTTCAACAACTTTGTACTTCAGCTAGGTGATATGATCGACGCTTATGCAGATTCACAGGCAGTGGACAAGCGTAAAATGCTCTTTTATGCCGAATTGTTTTGCCGCAGCAACCTGCTACGTGACGCAGGCAATAACTTCTTCATACTAGATTACCCTTATGCCAGTATGACACAGGGGGGATTTCTGTTTCCTGAAAAGGGTGAAACGCTATCTGTGGAATTGTTTATCGGAGCTGTTGATTCCATAATGTCGAAAATTAGGGCGGATAACCGCCTGGACGGCAGCAAGTTCTATAAGACTTTCGACGTCACGGAGCAAATACACACAGCCGCCGATCCCCGCAATATAGAGATCCTCATCGACGGTCTGGAACTTCCCAAGCCGATTATAAACGGAGGCGGTTTCAATCCGGATGTGTCCGAATGGGGAGAGGGAGAGGATGTAGAGATCCAGATGTAACAACACTATAAAAAAGCATAGTCTATTTTTTTTTAATTAATCACTTAAAACAATTTTATTATGAAGAAAAAAAACTATCTTCTGGCCTTGGCTGCTTTAGCCATGGTGTCTTGTTCCCAAGATGAAGTGATCAATGACAATGTCGCTTCTCAAGAGGCTGCAAAAACAGGACAAATCACTTTCCGAACTATTTTGGATAAATCGCTCATCGGTACACGTAGTACTAATTTGCTGACCGGGGAGAACATCAACAAATTCAAAGTAGTCTGCTACACCCATGAGAATAAGCATTACTTCGGTCCTATTGATGTTACAAAAGAAGGAGATGCGTGGACTTATCAGGGAACTCACAACTGGAAAGGAAAAGACAAATTCCTAAGATTCTTTGCTGTTACTGGTACAACGAACCAGTATTTCAGAGAACCGACTACTGAGGAAATCGGTAGCTATGGTAAGTATCCATTCATCAAGGATTTCGAAATCCATCCAATACACTATCTGGATCAAACCGGTAATTATACAGACAGTATAAATAATAGCCTAGAGACATCACATCACGGGATGCACGATGTCGCTATGGCTCAATATGATGGAAGGGAAAGCGATGGACAGGGCAATGTACCATTGAACTTTTATCATTTGATGTCTAAAATTAGTGTGAAGGCAAAGTGCGACAAACCGGCAACTGAGCGAAAAGTGGAAGTAATGGGAGTACGTATAGTTAACATGCAGAACCGTGGTACTTATAAATTAAATGGTATTCCAGATGTGCCAACAGAGGTGAGAGATACCGTAATAGGTGAATGGAGCCATACAGATCTTACTCCGCATGGGGACTTCCGCATTCGCTGGAATACAAAGCAAATGCCTCTTACTCTAAATGCTTCAGCACAATCTATTCTACCGACGGGACAATCATTCATGGTATTCCCGACGAAAAAAGCAAGTACAGAGTGGAGCCAAACAAACACTAGTGGGACATATCTTTCTGTTATCTGCCGCGTAACTACATTCGACGCTGAAAATCGCCCACATATAGTTGTAGGAAGTGAAACTAAGTACGGTTTGGCAATGCTTCCTCTTTCATTCAATATTGAGGGCGGCAAGCAATATACTTATACTCTTGACTTTAGTAACGGTTCCGGACAAGTTGACCCGACTCCACTGCCCGAACCGGATCCGGATGTTGATCCTACTCCTCCGGGAGGTGGTGATGGCGGTGAGGAGTATGAAGGCCAACCTATTAAATTTACAGTTACTGTAGAGGGCTGGGGAACCGATAATACCGTAGAAATACCACCTATGTAAAACCAATGTAATTATTCTATAAAATCACTCGGTGATTTATATTTTGACCGGGCGGGGTTGGACCGTTTTAAGCTCTTGGCTATTGGTTGCGCAGAGATAGGTATCCCCTCTAGCTTTGGGTTTATTTGGGGAGCACTCCGAGGTGAAAGCCGGTGTGCTCTATCCCCTCCCGGTTTCTTATTCAGGCCATGTTTATCTTGTTTTTTATATGCGCACCGGCCTTATTTTTCTGTCTGAAGATTTAGAGAAAACTACGATTAAACAATAAATGATCAAACTTATGAATAAGAGAAGTTTTTTTTCAGGCTCCTTCTTTCTTGCCTTGTCGGCGGGAGCCCTTGTTTCCCTTCCTTTTTTAACCGGTTGCCAAGACGAGCAACTGGTAGACGGCAGGGAATCGGATACCGTTACCTTCGAAGCCCTCAGTCCCGACCAATGGGTGACCGATTCCAGCACTCGTTCAGGCAGCGGTGTTTTCGCTCCTGACACCTCCTATACGGTCAAACTTGACGAGCTTTCCGAGAACGGCAAGCCGGTGTACCTTCACGTGCAGGTGATCGACGGGATAGACAGCTCGCTGTTGGATAACATGGCATCCGCCCTTCCCGACAGCACGGATGAGAGCGGATTCTTAGCCGACCGGCCCTGCGGACTTCCCGCCACACGCGGAGTGAAGGTCAGCAGCATAAGCTCTTTCGGAGTGAGCGCAGTCAACTACAGCCAGTTCAGTCCCACCGGTCCGTTTAACCTGATGGAAAACAAGCAAGTAGTATGCTCAGGGGGTACAGGAAGCACAGACGTCAAATGGCCCGTGTCAGGATCGGTATCTTTCTATGCCTACGCCCCTTACCATACGGATGCCTCGGTAAACAAGGAGAACTTCAAAATCAGCAATGTACGAAAAAACAGCTCCAGCGAGGGGCTTTCCTTCGACCTGGAGATGAACGAGAAAACCACTTCCGCCGAGACCGTCGACCTGCTTGTGGCATCTTCCAAGGTCTCTACGGGAGACAGCCGCAAGCCTGCCAACTTGAACTTCCAACACGCGCTTTCCGCTGTACAGGTACGTACAAGCGAAAACTTCTACAAAGGAACATTCGAGGAGATCAAATTAACCAATGTCGTCCGGAAAGCCACTGCCGAAATAGGCAAGAACGGACCCGGAACTTTCGATTGGACATTAGACGAGCAGAGCCGGGGCACACTCACACTACTACAAAACGGATCCGGAATCACAGACAAGAACACCGACCTTATTCAAGGAGGCTGTTTTTTTGTCATACCGCAATATCCAAACCAGAATAATCAAAGCGGATCAGTACATCTAAATATTAAATTCAAGCCCGAAGGAGTCAGCCAATCCAAGATCTCGAACCTGGACCTTTACGGGACAGGAAAGATCGCAGAGGGAAAGACCCATATATTCACACTATCAAACTCACCCACTGCTCCGGACCCGAAATTGGAGTATACGCTTGAGGCATGGGATAGCGAAAATCAAAGACCAATAGAATCGGAGATTGTCCTCGGATACGGAACTACAAATAAAAAACTGGAATTCCAAAGCTATAGTACAGTCATTGGCGGAAACGGCACCCAAACACATGAACCTTGGACAGCAGATTATTCCACTGACAATGGAGCTACCTGGCAGGCATTCCCAGGCAATAATGGAGCGTTTAATAAGTATATGCAATTCTTATCTTGGAGTCAGAACAAGCCAGGCGTTAACGACAACATCATAATCAATGCCTACACGGATATAGGTAATCCAGTATGGGGGAATCCGGAAGAGGAAACACTGAAAAATGGAGAATTCAAAGGCCTGGCATCCTCACCTTATAACCTTGCCACTCACAGCCAAGGTACAGGAGCAGCATATTCTGCCAACTGTTATGTTGTCAACGGACCGGGATACTATTGTATTCCTCTTGTCTATGGTAATCTTATAAAAGGCAATGTATTCAACAAATCATCGGTTGATAACGGTACTAATGATGCCAGAGGAGGGTATTTGTCTCCCCTGTTAGATCATGCTGGTAAGGGGATTCATGATGGAAAATGGATAGTCGAGAGATATCCGGGCCAACTCAATAAAGTCGAACTCTTATGGCAGGATGTTCCGGAGTTAGTCACGAATATCCGTCTCGCAAATATTCAAGGTGAGCAAAACAGATATCTCTCGTTTGATATACCTAGCGCTAATATTAAACAGGGAAATGCAGTTATCGCTCTAAAGAATACTTCTAATGCTGTCTTATGGGCTTGGCATATCTGGGTAACTCCATACAAACTTGATTCAGCTGTAGACCAGTACACACAATCTCCATTCACGGACGTCAACATGACAAATCATGCTGGTAAAAGCTTTCGAATGATGGGAATGCCGTTAGGACACTGTATAGGTCAATCGGCGAGTTTTCCGGAATCTTCTATCAAGATACGCATCAAGCAAGAGGCTACTGGAGGGAAGACAAAAGTATTTACTCTAAAACGTCTCAGCTATAAAATGCGCAAGCCGGGACGTACACCTCTATATCAGCACGGACGGCCTGTGCCTTTTCCTCCAATGGAATTCAAGGAGACTTACCAGTGGGAGGATAAATGTTGGTTTACAGTCTGGCATCATAAGGACAATTCCGATAGAGATGGGAAATCTGGTTTTCGGCAGTGGGATGATTACGCTCCTAATACTGCTGTAGCTCTTGAACGACCCAGGTGTTTATATCGTAAAATACGTGGTAATTACTCTACATGGTGTAATGACGAGTTCCGTAATCGTTGGGACAATGCTAATTTTCATACCAACGACAGTTATAATTATGATGGAGGAGTAGTCAAGACTATCTATGACCCTTGCCCGTATGGCTATTGCATGCCGCCAGCGGCTGCTTTCACTGGTTTATCCCGCGACGGGAAGAATCATGAAACTCATGAAGATTACTCAAATTGGCTATCTCCGGGAGTAAATAATGCTTCTTATAGGAATGACTATGGAATCTACTTTTACACTAACCCTAGCGATAAGGAGGAGGATAAAACGATCTTTATCCCGGCTACAGGATTCGCTGCTCCATATGCCGGAGGCACAACAGGAGTAGCCATAGATTATGGTCATGCAGGCGGAAACACCTCGCATTTCTGGACCGCTACATTTAACTGGCAGAGCAGACAAGCGTATACTGTGGAGCTCTCCGCCGGAAATCAAGGAGGATTTTTGCATGTAGACCATAAGCTTAGAAGCAACAGCGACGCATGTGCCGTTATTCCTATGTATGTAGGCCACAATTAACTTCCGTTATAACCATTTGTTTAAACACTAAAAAAATAATTATGAAACGACTATCAGTTTATTTTATCTTTATTGTGTGTCTGCTTTTCTCTCCTTCAGCGTATGCTGAAGGACGAGAAGAAGCGATAAGTTTTGATCGCCTCCCGGCTGCCGCGCGTGAGTTTCTTTCAACGCATTTCCAGGACCTGACACTGGCCTATGCCGTTGCCGACCACAAAATCATGACTGTAGAATATGAGGTGACCTACACGGACCGTACGGAGGTGGACTTCCGAGCCGACGGTTCTTGGGAAAGCGTCGAGCGTAAGTACGCTCCCGTCCCAGCGGCCATCATCCCCAAGGCTATTTCCGATTTCGTCGCACGGAACGATATGTTCCGGGGACAGTTCATCCGTGAGATCGAGAGGACGCCCTATACATGGGAAATCAAACTTTCCGGAGGACTTGAAATCAAGTTCGACAGCAAATTCACCGTTATTGGTTATGACGACTGAGAATATTGCCGGAGGAGTCCGGGTATTTTAACTCAATTTCAGACCGGGGAAGAGGACTACCGGATACTTTTCCGCCTCTTCTCCTTCCCCGCTCCCCCCCGGACAGCGGAGAATGTGCCGGGGATAATATTCACTTAATCTAAAATTTTTACAAGCATGAAGAATTTATTGAAGACGATGGCGGCAGGCGTATTGGTCACCCTCGCCGCTTGTACAAACGATGACAATGCCCCAGCGGCAGATTATGTAAGCCACCGGGCACAGGAAGCGCTCCTTGCCAAATATCCCGGAGCCTCAAACATACGTTGGAGAAGCAAAGGAAACTATGTGATTGCAACCTTCTCCACCCCCGCCACTGCCACCCGCACCGCCTCAGACTCTCTGAGCAACACAGGCTGGTTCGACAACAGCGGTGAATGGTATATGACCGAAACCGATATCCCGAAGGAAACACTTCCCGCACCCGTACAGCAAGCTTTCGAAAAGACCGAATACAGCCAGGAACCCTGGTGGATTACCAGCTACGCCGACCAGCTTGACCGAGGAACAGGCGTGGAGACGGTGTACGTGATCGAAGCCCGCAAGGAAGAAGGCACAGGCGCGCAGACCCAGGTCCATCTCTACTACGCGGCAGACGGCGTGCTGATCAAGAAAGTGGCCGGTGCAGGCAATGACTATGATTACGAGGACTATATCCCCTCCAAGCCTTCGACAGGCATCGAAGACTATATCCGCAACAAACACCCCGGAGCACGCATCACAGATGTTGACTATGAGCATGGTATGACGGAAGTGGAACTCATTGACGTGCAAGGAAATGAATGCTTCTGTCGGGAGTTGCTCTTCGACAGCAGCGGAGCCTGGCAGTACACCAAGACGGAAGTACGCTATGACCAGGTGCCTCAGCAGGTCCTTACAGCACTCAAGGGAAGCAAGTATAGCGCTTACTGGATTGACGACATAGACTACTTTGACACCCCACAGGGCAAATTCTACCGCTTCGAACTCGAATCGGCGGATGACGAGGATGTGAAAGTGGATATCACGCCGGAGGGAACGGTGACGGAGGCAAGACCGCAGCCCGGACAGGGAAACGGGCAGATGGTGGCACAAGAAGTCAAGGAGTTCATCAACACGAAGTACCCCGGTGCGCTCATCCTCGAATATGACTGGGAGGACGGCTTGCTCGAAGTGGAAATCCGGCATAAAGAAATTAATATAGAAAAAGAAGTCAAGAAGAAGGTGCTTTTCAACGGTGCAAACGCATGGGTATGCACCGAGTGGGATGTCCGCCGCTCCGAACTGCCGCAAGCCGTGAAGGACGCCATTGCCAAATCACAGTGGGCAACCTACGAGATAGATGACATCGAGTATGTGCAGACACCGCAGGTGGAATACTATCTCATCGAGCTGGAGAGCGGCAAGCAGGAAAAGGAGCTACGAGTTAAAGCTGACGGAATGATACTTTAAACCGTAACCTGACATGAAAATGAAGATGTATATGGTAATGCTGGCGGTCATAGCCGCCAGCTTGCTTTCGCTTACAGGATGTGACGACGAACGGGAAATCCCATACAGCAAACTGCCCGCGGCCGCAAAAAACTTCATTGAGACCTATTTCCCGAAGGAGAGTTGCGTGTATGCACAGCGGGACAAGGAGGACGGGCGAAAAGAATATGAAGCGCGACTGAGTAACGGAACGGAGTTGGAGTTCAACCAACTGGGAGAATGGAAAAAGGTCGACTGCAAGTTCTCAACACTACCAGAAGGAATAGTACCCCAGAAAATCAAGCTGGACATCCAAACACGCTATCAAGCGGCGGGAATATACAAAGCGGAACGGGAATACGGAGGATATGAAATTTCAATAGGAAACGGACTGGAACTGATATATTCAGAGGACGGAACGTTCATAAGGGAAGAGAGGTACTGAACGGAAAATATGTCAATTCCTAAATTACAAAATATATGTTTTTGAGAAAACGGAACAAAAAGCCGTATATGTTTCCCAAAAAACGGAAGAGGAAGTCGTTTACAGTCGGAGCGACCATACTCGCACTCGCCTGCATACTGCTCTACTGCATGTATGGAGAGATGCGCATTTCATACCAGTGGCTGCCCAAACAGGCAAAGGACTTTCTCGAATCCAATTTCCCAAAAGACAGGTGCCTCTGTGCCGAACGCAAGCACGATGACGCGCTTATCGAGTATGAGGTCCAACTGGTCGGAGGTACGAAACTGGAGTTCACCTCTTCGGGAGAGTGGAAGAAGATTGACTGCGGCTACTCCTTCGTGCCCTCCGGCATTGTTCCCCAGGCTATTTCCTCTGATGTGAAATCTCGTTGTCCCAACGGGCATATCTGCAAGATAGAACGTGCGCACGGAGGCTACAAGGTGAAGGCAGGCAGCGGACCGGAACTGATTTACGCGGCTGACGGAACATTCATACGGACAGATACCTGAATCCGATTCAAACGAACTGACTTGAAAAAGGACTTGAAGAAAAATGAAGAAAAAACATTGCATAATAGTACTGACGATGCTGCTGGCAGGACTGTTGCTGTTCACTCAGTGCGGCTCCATGCGTATTCCTTACCGACGCTTGCCGGGGGAAGCAAAAACGTTTATCACCGCCTACTTCCCAACCAGAAAATGCATCTATGCCGAACAGGATAGGGATGACGGCCGTAAAGAATACAAAGTGAAGCTCAACGACGGCACGGAGATAGAATTTTATGCTACCGGAGACTGGAAGAAAGTGGACTGCAAGTACGCGTTCCTGCCGCTCGGCATCCTGCCGGAAACCTTAGTGGCAGACTTGGATACAAGATGCCCTGGAATGAGAGTGTATAAGGCGAAGCGGGAATACGGCGGATATAAGATTTCAATAGGTAACGGACCGGATATGATATATGCAGCTGATGGAACGTTCATAAGAAACGAATTTGATTAATCACATAAAAACAATGCCAATAACACTATGACCAAGAAAGAATTTATAGCCAATGTGGCTGCCGCAAGCGGCCTGAGTATAAAAGAATCGGAAACGGCGATCAATGCCCTGATTAAAGTCATCCGCGACACCATGCACCGGGGAGAAAGAATATCCCTTGTCGGCTTCGGCTCGTTCGCGGTAGTGGAACGAAAAGCGCGCAGGAGCTATAACCCGCAGAAGAGGGAAATGATGCAGGTGCCTGCCAAGAAGATTGTGAAGTTCAACCCTGGCAAGGACCTAGATATCGACAGTAAACCTGTCGGCGGTGAAAGTAAGGACAAATAACCCCGGTATGGCATGATGACTACGGAAAATGAAAAAGAACGGATGCAGGAACTGTATTATTCACTTATGACCGGAGAGGATGACACAAGGATAGAAGTGGAGGCACCGAAGTTGCAAACCCTATTTTATGTCTTGTCCGGAAGTTTGTGTCTGAATCTCTTGCTCCTGATACTGCTCATCGTCCTTACGGTGGCTACCCCCATGATTTGACACATATCGGCAACGCTTTATGAAAACCTCTTCCCCGGAAAAAGCCCGTCAAGGAAAAGTTTCTGCCAAGACCGTGGAAAAATACGCCAAGGCAGTGGAACTGTATGGCAGCACACAGCTCTCCTGCCGGGAGATATGCCGTATATGCGGGGTGACACCCTCGGGGCTCGGGGCACACATAAACAGATACCACCGCCATCTGCTGCTGAAGCGGAATGGGATAGAGTGTGAAGACGCGCAGGCCGCCCGGCATATCAAGCTGGGCAGCCTACGTGGTCAGTCACCAGCCACTCGTGCCAAATACCGGGAAGCGATAGAGGCATGCGGGCGAATGGAACACATAGAGATGAACCTCTCGGAACTCGCCCGACTCTTCGGCCTGGACGGATCGGGACTTGCACGGCAGTTACGGACACATTATCCCGAAATCCTCGAGCAGAGGGAAAAGGAGCGTTTGAGCTTGGGGCATGACGACCATCTGCCCAGGGGAAGCAGGCATTTCAGCAAGAAGCAGTACGCAAAGGCCGTAGAGATGCTGCGAGCGGACCGCTACATAACGGTAAGGGAGGCCGCAGACAGGTGCGGGGTTTCCTACTCGGGACTGGAGCAGCACCTGCTCTTCTACCACAAGGACCTGGTAAACAAACGTATAAGGATACGGGAAAAGGCGGTGAGGCAAAAATGCAAAGGGGAGATTACAGGACGTGGAAGCGTGCACGCCCCTGCGCCAAAAATCGTGGAGAAGTACGCCCCCGCCCTGCGGCTGTATCGGACAACTTGCCTCTCGGCAGCACGCATCGCAAAACTGACGAATGTGCCCAAAAAGGGATTTTGTGAGTACCTGCAAAAATGGCACAAGGACCTGGTATGCAAACGAAGGAATATACCTTATGAGGAAGGGAAACCCGTGGACTGGTCGAAAGCAAGGAAATATAATCCGGCAACACGGCAGAAGTATGCCCAAGCCATCCGGAAACTGAAGGAGAGCGAACTGCCGACAGCAACGGTCGCCACTGAATACGGCCTGCATCCGGAATGCCTGAGGAGATACATCAGGGAGCACGAACCGGAACTGCACGCCAGACAAGGGATGGTAAAGGGAAAGGACGGACAGGTCATGGCCAGGCGGAGCATGCAGAAGTATGCTCAGGCGGTGAGGATCTATGAGACGACAACCGAGTCGCTGAAGTCCATCGCACAAAGACTCTCGCTCGTCTATCCGTCGCTGTGCTGCTTCGTGCGCAGAAACTTTCCGCAGGCCGGCACAAGACACAAAGCGCTGTGCGCGGCCGGAAAAGAAGCACGTACGAAAACAGGCGGCAGGGCAAGCGGAAAGGTATAGAAAAGTTACGAACAAGTATTTTGAAATGATATTGAAAAGTTATGTTATTTGAATCCATAGTACGTTTTGCGGTCACAAAGAAACTTTTTGTTGCGTTGACAACACTGTTTCTCGTGGCCGGGGGGATTTACGCAATGCTGACACTCCCCACTGACGCCGTACCTGACATTACGAACAACCAGGTGCAGGTAGTCACCCTTTCACCGACCTTGGCCCCGCAGGAGATCGAACAGCTCATCACCTTCCCGGTGGAAATGGCCATGAACAACGTCATGAACGTCGAGGAGATACGTTCCGTCTCACGCTTCGGGATGTCCGTAGTAACTGTAGTATTCAAGGAGAGCGTGCCCATCCTTGAGGCAAGGCAGCTTGTAAGCGAGCAGTTGCAGACACTCGCCGGAGAGATCCCCCCGGGACTGGGAACACCCGAGATGATGCCCATTACCACAGGGGTGGGAGAAATTTTCCAATACACACTGGAGGTGGACCCAGACCACAGGGAACGCTATGATGCCACTGAGTTGCGCACCATACAGGACTGGATTGTTAAAAGGCAGCTCTCGGGTATTTCCGGAGTGGTGGAAATCAACAGCTTCGGAGGCTATATGAAGGAATATGAAGTGGCCGTCGACCCGGACGCCCTCTACGGACTGGACATCACACTGGGGGAAGTATTCGAGGCACTCAGCCGGAACAACCGGAACACGGGTGGAAGTTACATTGAAAAGCAGGGACGCGCCTACTACATACGCACCGAAGGTATGGTATCCTCCTTGCAGGACATCGAACGCATCGTGGTGGGGAACCGCAAAGGCATCCCCGTCCACGTAGAGGATATCGCAACAGTGCGCTACGGCGCAGCCAAAAGGTTCGGCGCCATGACAATGGACGGAACGGGGGAATGTGTCGGAGGAGTGGTGATGATGCTCAAGGGTGCCAATGCGGGAGCGGTGACTAAAGAACTGGAAGAACGCATGGAGAAGGTAGCGAAAATGCTGCCCGAAGGAGTATCAATCGCCCCCTACCTGAACCGTTCGGAGCTGGTGGAACGCAATATCTCCACTGTCATCCGTAACCTGGTCGAAGGAGCTGTCATCGTCTTCCTGGTACTGATAATCTTCTTGGGAAATGTACGGGCCGGTCTTATCGTGGCATCGGTCATCCCCCTGGCAATGCTCTTCGCTTTCATATGCATGCGGCTCACAGGAGTGACGGCCAACCTGATGAGTCTGGGAGCCATAGACTTCGGCATCGTGGTGGACGGTTCCATTGTCATTGCCGAAGGAATACTCGCGCACCTCTACAGCCGCCCTTTCCTGGGACGGACACTCAGCCGGGAGGAAGCGCAGGCGGCAGGCGGAGAGGATTCCGATACAAAAGGTGGACAGGCTGCCGGTGATGAACAGGACGGACAAACCG
>ENA-ORNW01001943-ORNW01001943.1-human-gut-metagenome-genome-assembly--contig:-NODE-1943-length-14654-cov-5.956504_pt1 | contig 14654 bp, 12 predicted proteins | sample MGYA00242121_ERZ509034 | MGnify/ENA primary metagenome ERZ509034 (study PRJEB26280, sample SAMEA2338689) | human gut metagenome | biome: human gut; feature: human-associated habitat; material: faeces... | reverse complement strand
CATCGGGCAGGACCAACATCTTGGAGCCTTCCTCCCGTGGCGTAGAGCCATGGCGGCCTACGATGGTCGCCAGCACCGCCGGAGCGGTCTGCTGTTCCAGCGCGGCCAGCAGCGCCGCGATCTTGAGTCTGGTGTGCTTGCCGCTGCGCCGGATCTCCTCCTTGGCCTGCTCCAGCGGCGGCCGGGACGGCTCCTCGGGCGCGGGTTCAAAGCTGTAGTTCATCTTTTCATCGTAATTTTCCATGGTTCTGCGCTCCTTTTCGGCGTGTCTGTTCAGAAAAGCGGTTCCGGCAGATCCAGCATATGGCTCACACGCTTCAATGACAGCCTGCGGCGCATATACGGGTGGAAGCGGAAGCTGATCTCGACGAAGTCCGGCGCTTTGCCGACCTCCCCGATCGTTGTTTTGCACCCGGCCTGCCGCATGGCGGCAAGGCAGGCGTCATAGGACGGCACGGACTGCACGATCCGGCGGATCTGGGGCCAGCAGGCTTCGATGCGGCGGGGGGTGATGCCGTCTGTGATGGTGTCCGGGGTGTTGAGCTTCTGGACATCCGGGGCCATTGGGCCGTAGATGCGGTAGATCTCATCCCAATTGCAGACCTCCGGATGGGCCGTGACCTGCGGCAGACGGGAGAGCGCTTCGTAATACCGGAGCATGATGAGCGTCGTCACGCCGACGTCCTCGCCGTGGTAATTGGGCATTTTGCCGTCCAGCAGCTCCATGCACTCCCAGAAATGGGCCATGATATGCTCCGTTCCGCTGCCGGGGCGGGAGGTCTTGGTGAAGCTCATCGCGATACCGGTCAGAAGCAGCGATTCGAAGATCGCCGCCGCCGTTTTTTCGTCGCGTTTCGTCACGCTCCCGGCCATAGCGAAGATCTGGTCGGTCGCCTGCCGCGTCAAGGCGGCAACACGCTCACAATAGGATTCCCCGGTCAGAAGATTCGATACCTGCCAGTCGATGAGCGCGATGTATTTCGAGACCATGTCGCCGAAGCCTGCGGATTTGAGCGCTGCCGGGGCGTTTGCGAGAATTTTCGTATCGCCGATGATGACCTCGGGGCATTTTGCGGGATAGGTGATCTTAAAATTGCCGTTGACAATGGGCGCGGAATAGGACGCGAAGCCGTCCATCGAGGGGGCTGTTGCGAACAGGCACAGCGGCACGTTATGCCGCGCACAGGCAAGCCTGCACGGGTCATGGACAGACCCCGTGCCGACGGCAAGCACGCCGTCCACGCGGTCAAAATACCCCTCGATCTTCTCCACGTCCTGCATGGTCGCGACGCGGATGGACGGCCAGATATGGCGCAGGACGGTAAAGCCGGACAGGGAAGCCTCAATGCCGTCCGCAGCGGCAAGCGTCTGCTCGTCCGCCGCCAGCAGGAGCCGGGGGCCAAAGCCGTTTTTCTTCAGGATCTCGCCGGTCTCGGACACAAGCCCGCTGCCAATCTCGATATCCCGGATGGCACATTCATGCGCCTGCCCGCAGGCGCAGTTCTGATAGCTGTCGATCAGCGTGTGGAAATCAGTCATAGTGGGATTCTCCTACGTTTATACTTTATGTGGCTGCATGGATTTGCCAGCGGACGACTGCTTTTCGCGCCTGCCGGCTGTCCAAGCGCTCAACCGTTCGGGTTCGGGGTATCCAGCATGGTCTTGCACGCGGCAAGGACCTTTGCGGCGATGGGCGCGGCTGTCTGGCTGCCGGAGCCGCCGCGTTCGGCGAAGACGACGAACGCGAGCGGATATGCCTCATCCTCCACGAAGCCCGCGAACATCGCGTCTGCCGGGCCGTTTTCGCGCTCCGCCGTACCGGACTTGGCGCAGACCGTCAGACTGCCGAACTGCCACGCGCCGTACTGGTTCACGACCGCGCCGCGCATCATCTTTCCGAGCGCTTCGGCTGTTTCTTCGGACAGCAGCCTCCCGGTCGTCTTCGTTTCCGCTTCATAGACCGTCTGGCCCGCGCGGGAAATTTTCTGCATGAGATACGGCTCCGCCGCCTCTCCGCCGTTCGCGATCACGCCCATAAAGCGCAGGAACTGGATCGCCGTGATCTGGTCGGTATACTGGCCGATCCCGGCCCAGGCGACGCTGCCGTCGTCCGCGTCTGACAGATCGACGGTCGACCGGGCGGTATAGCCGTCGCAGGTGAGCGTTCCGTTGAGGCCGAGCTTATCGCAGACCGCCTGCAGCGTGTCTTTACCGAGGGCCGAGGCCAGCTCACCGTAATAGACGTTGCACGAATGCGCCAGCGCCTCCGGCATGGCAAGCGTCCCATGGCTGGACATACAGACGATTTCCTGTCCGCCGATGATGGTTTTCCCGGCGCAGGTATGGGTCCCGGCCTGCGCGGACGCGCTTTTTTCCAGCGCTGCGGCGCTGGTCACGAGTTTAAAAATGGAGCCGGGCGTATAGGCCGCGTCAAAGAAGCGGTTGAGATACACGCCGTCATACGCGCCTGTCTCGTCGCCCGCGATATCGGGGATGTTGTCGGGGTCGTAGCTGGGGCTGGTCACGGCGCACAAAATTTCGCCGGTTTTGTAGTTATAGACGCCCACTGCGCCGTGATAGCTGCCAAGCGCCTGCAGGGCTGCTTTCTGCACCTCGGCACTGATGGTAAGTCTTGCGCTGGCCGTGCCCTTGGATGCTTCGTTCAGGCCGGTAATTTTATCGTAGCCGATCATCTGCTCGGCGAAATTGCCCAGCAGCGGCGCGCTGATATAGCCGTAGCGGTCGCCCAGCAGATGGATGGTCGCCTCGCGCACGGCTTCATCGGCACTGTACACGCGGCCATCCGTTGTATTCAGGATGCGTACGCCGGAGCGGTCGTAAATTTTGCCGCCGGTGAGATTCGTGCCGGTATAGACGTGCGGGCTGCCGGAAAACGTGACCCATTTTTCGGCATTTGCCGCGTATTTGACGCAGAAGGCCAGCGTCCCCACAGCAAGCACAACGGCCAGAGCCAGCGCGAACAGCGCGCGGCGCGATACCTTTTTCATCTGCACGCCTCCTTTCCGGCAGGACGCTGCCAGACGGCGTCAGGGTCCTCCGCCGCAGGTTCCTCAGCAGCCTCCTGTGCGTCAGGCTCCTCCGGCAGCGGCGTGACGCCGTGCGGGACGCGGATGGCGACAGAGGCGTTCTGCCGGGTATCGGCTGCCCTGATAAAGGCCCGCCGGCCCCAGACGCAGACCATGCTCGACCCGCCGTTCGATACGAACGGGAACGTCACGCCCGTGAGCGGCAGGAAATCCGCCATGCCGAACACGTTTAAAATCGTCTGCGTGACCATGACCGTCACGGCCGCGCAGGCGCCGATGGTATAAAAGCAGCTTCTGCCCGCGGGCGCGGAGCGCACGACGAAGCAGGCGAGAATGACAATGCACGCGACCATCAGAACCGCCATGATGAGGCCCCATTCCTCCGAGACGAAGGCGAAGACCAGATCGGTGTCTGACGCCGCGACGTATTTGAGCCAGCCCTTCCCCGGTCCGAGGCCGAACAGGCCGCCCGAGGCGATGCACATCATCGAGCGCGTCTGGGAATACCCGGTCGTGAGCGCATAATCCCACACATGGCCCCACGCCTCAAAGCGGTTGCGCGCGTAGGGCAGAAAGCGCAGTACCAGAACGCCCGCGAAGCCCGTCGCGGCGATGGCCAGTGCGATCGTCGCAAAGTTGCCGGAGCGCAGGAACGCGATGACAAGGAACGCGACAAAGAAAATGATCGCGGTTCCGAAATCCTTCATGAGCGCCAGACACGCGCAGATCACAGCGGAATAGGCGATGAACAGCACGATATTGCGCTTTGCCATCAGCCGTGAGAGCGTGGACGCACCGACATAGATAAAGCAGACCTTGACAAACTCCGACGGCTGGAACGACACGCCGCCCAGCTGGATCCAGTTGCGCGCGCCGAATTTTTCCACGCCAAAGAGCAGATTGAACGCCAGCAGGCCGATGCCTGCAACAGCCGCGAGATACCGCACGGTCTTTGCCCGCTCCAGATCGCGCAGCGACCAGCAGACGACGAGGAACACGCACACGCCCGCGACGATAGCAAGCAGCTCCTTGATCAGACTTTCCGGCGCGGAGCTTGACACGACGGCAAGGCCCATCGTGCACAGGAAAAACGCCAGCGTCTCCGCCTCGAAGCCCGTTCTGCGGAACGCGCGCAAGGCAAGATACAGCGCCCATTCCAGTCCGATCAGTCCGCCGAAGGCGGTCAGCTCCAGCGCAGGATCGCAGCCGCCGAGGATGAGCTGAATGGCTGTCAGCAGCTGGAACAGCGTCAGGAGCAGCAGCGTCGGCACCTGATGCACGGCATGGCCGGCCCGCGTGCGGGTCCCGGCCTGAATGCGCTCCTGTTCCTTTGTCAGGGGGATGAGCGTGAAATTCACGCCGCCCATCGTAATGACGTCGCCGAAGCGCAGCGCAGAGAGAGCCGTCTGCTTTCCGTTGACAAATACGCCGGATTTGGAGTGCGCGTCCGAGATCGTCCAGCTGCCGTCGTCGTAGCGCGTTAAGACTGCGTGCGTGCGCGAGACGGTTGGGTAGCCAAGCTGTACATCACAGCCTGCACCGCGGCCGATAAGGCTTTCCCAGTGCGTGACAGGGATGTGCGCGCCGTCCGGCGTGGTCAGCCATGCCCAGACCTCCGGCTCCGGCCGGAACGTCAGCAGGCTCACCGCGCAGCGGATCAGGATCCCCAGCGCAAGCACCGGGAACAGATAGCACAGCCACGGAACGGGCTCAAATTGTGAAAAAAACGTAGTCAGTGCATCCTGCATGAGAAATTCTCCATGTACGGGCGGTTACGGTGCGGCGGTTCTGTCCTGCTCCGGAAGCTCGGCGACCTCGCTGATCGGGCCGTAGGCCGTCGTGTCGGTAGTCAGGTTCTTTTTGCGAAGCTTATTGTTGACAGAGTCGGAAATGAGCAGGTAAATGATCGCGAACACCGGCACGCCCAGGATCATGCCTGCGAAGCCGAAGAGGCTGGCCGCGATGGTGATGGACGCAAGCACCCAGAAGCCCGAGATGCCGACGGTGTTGCCGAGGATCTTCGGCCCGATGACATTGCCGTCCACCTGCTGCAGGACCAGAATGAAGATGACGAAATAGAACGCCTGCAGCGGGTTCACCAGCAGAATGAGGAACGCGCACGGCACAAGACCGATGATCGGCCCGAAGAACGGGATGACGTTCGTCACGCCGATGACCGTGGCGATCAGGGCCGGATACGGCATCTTGAGGATCAGAATGCCGATATAGCAAAGAACGCCGATGATGGCCGAGTCGACGATCTTGCCGATGACGAAGCCGTTGAACACCCGGTAGATATTGCGGCCAAGATAGAACACGTGATCCGCGCCCTTCGGCGAGAGCAGCGCGACGATGATCTTCTTGCTCTGCGCCTGAAACGTCTCCTTCGACCACAGGATATAGATCGACGCGACGAAGCCGATGAGGAAGTTCATAAAGCCCTTGACAAAGGCGACTACGGAGCTTGTGAGCGTGGTCAGGAGCTTCTGCACGTCCTGCAAAAACGTCGTGGTGATCCAGTTGTTGATGAAATCATAGATCTTGCCGAGCGCCGAGTCGACATAGCTCTGGATCTCGGGGTTGTCCTCGAGGATGTTCGTGACCCAGCGGTCGATGCTGGTATAATACGTCTCCGCGTTGTCCACGATCCCGACGACGCTCTCATACAGCTGCGGCAGCAGCATGGAGAAGAACGCGTATAAAATCAGGACTGCCACAACAACGCTGACGAAGATGCCCGCCGCACGGCTCAGATTGCGGATGAGCGCGGGCTTCCACTTTGTCTTCTGTTCCAGCAGCGGCAGCAGGCGGCTGTCGACGAAGCGCACAATCGGGTTCAGAAGGAACGCGATCACCACGCCGAAGATCAGCGGCTCCAGAATCATCTCCAGCGCCGTCAGCACACCGAAGAAACCCGGCAGATCCGTAAAGATCACGACGAGCAGAATGCTGACAAAGATCACGACCAGCGCCGTCAGACCCCATTTGACGTATGGCTTGTCTCGATGTTCGTTCATACGCGATTCTCCTTTTCCCAGTTATCTATAAAGTATCATATTCGACAGAAAACGTCAATTCAGAGATTCCCCTAGGGTGTATCTGAAAACTCATGATGTGACCGGCAGCGAGGGATTTTTGCGTTGCGCAAGACATTTTTTCGCAGGAATACTGACGTATTTCAAGGAAAAATGACGCGGCGCACCGCAAAAAGGCCCGCTGTCCGGGTGCGTTGGGAGTTTTCAGATACACCCTAGTGCGCGCAGCAATGCAAGCTCCTGCGCGTAGCCCGGCAGCTCGTTCGGCGTTTCGAGGATCATGGGCAGACCCCGCAGGGCCGGGTGGTGCAGAATACGCCGGAACATTTCCAGCCCCAGACAGCCCTGCCCGAGCTTTTCATGCCGGTCCTTATGCGCGCCGCAGGGGTTTTTGCTGTCGTTCAGATGCAGCGCCTTCAGCCGGTCAAGGCCGATCACGCGGTCGAATTCAGCCAGCACGCCGTCCAGATCGTTTACAATGTCGTATCCCGCGTCCGACACATGGCACGTATCGAGGCACACGCCGAGCAGCTCCCCGCACCGGCAGGCGTCAAGAATCGCGCGCAGCTCCTCGAATCGGCCGCCGACCTCGCTTCCCTTGCCGGACATCGTTTCGAGCAGAACGGTCGTGTGCTGCTCCGGCCGGACGACCGCATCCAGACACGCAGCGATCAGCTCGATCCCGGCTTCAACGCCCTGTCCGACATGGCTGCCGGGATGGAAATTGTAGAAGTTTCCGGGTGTCAGCTCCATGCGCTGCAAATCGCTTTCAAAGACCTCGCGGGCAAATTCCCGCGTCCGCTCGTCCTTGGAGCACGGGTTCAGCGTATACGGCGCATGGGCCACGACGCGGCCCAACTGCCCGTCCTGCTGCATCTGCACGAGCACGGCGGCGTCCGCCGGGTCAGCACTTTTTGCAGCACCGCCGCGCGGATTGCGCGTAAAAAACTGAAAGGTGTTCGCGCCGATGGAAAGCGCGGTCCTCCCCATCGCGGCATAGCCCTTCGACGAGGACAAATGGCAGCCCAGATACAGCATAAGCGGCCTCCTGCAAGCGTATTTTTTATAGTTTATCACGTTTTTGGAAAATCCGCAATTCCACTTGCTCCCGGCGCGAAAAATCTGTACAATAAATATACCACTACTGACAGGAGGCGCGGACGATGGGACGGACGGAGAATCAGAAGCTGAAGCTGCTGTATTTAAAGGAGCTGTTCGAGCGGCAGTCGGATGAGGAGCACCTGCTCTCCATGCAGGACATTCTGGACGCGCTCGCCGCGCAGGGCATCCGGGCCGAGCGCAAGAGCGTCTACGACGATATTTTGTGCCTGCAGCAGTTCGGCATGGATATCGTGACGGTCAAGGGCCGGAACGGCGGGTATTTTCTTGCCTCGCGCACGTTTGAGCTGCCGGAGCTGAAGCTGCTGGTCGACGCGGTGCAGTCGAGCAAATTCCTGTCGGAGCGGAAGTCCATGCAGCTGATCGCCAAGCTTGAGACGCTTGCCAGCGGGTATGCCGCCGGGAGCCTGCGGCGGCAGGTCACAGTCGCCGGACGCGTCAAGACCATGAACGAGAGCGTCTATTATTCCGTCGATCTGCTGCACGAGGCCATCCAGAAAAACAGCCGCATCACGTTCCGCTATTTTGACTGGGATCTGCAGGGCTGGCGCCGCTTCCGGCCGAAGACCTATGAGGCAAGCCCTATGCGCTGTGCTGGCAGGATGAAAATTATTATCTCATCGCGCATTCCGAGCGCCACGGGCTGACGCATTACCGTGTGGACAAGATGGCTTCGATCAGTCTGACAGGGGAGCCGCGCTATATGGACGCGCAGACGCGGGAGCTTGATCTGACCGAATACGGCAAAAACGTCTTTGGTATGTTCGCGGGCAGCCGGGAGCAGCTGCGGCTGCGCTTTGACCGGTCGCTGGCGGGTGTTGTGATCGACCGCTTCGGCCGCGGGACCCCATGCGTCCCGGATGGGCCGGACGCGTTTATCTGCACGGTCGAGGTCGCGGTGTCGCCGAACTTTTTCGGCTGGCTTGCCTCATTCGGCGCGCGGGCGCAGCTGCTCTCCCCTGTCCCCGTCCGGGAGGCGTTCGTCGCCCTGTGCCGGGCGGCAGAGGCGGCAAATACCTGAACTGAACGCAAAAACCTGTTTTTTTGTAAATACCACTGGAAAAATCCGCGCGGATATTGTATGATAGAAGCCGGAATGCAACAAGAAGCAAAATGAGTTTTCCTGCGAGGCAAATCAATCCCACACAAACGCAGAAAAAATCCCGATTCTATGAACAAAGGAAGGAATTCATATGGAACAAACCAAACTGAAGGCGCTCGAGCTGAACGCGGCAAAGGCGCGTCTTTATGGCGTCCAGATGGTGCACGACGCGGCCTCCGGCCATCCGGGCGGCTCGATGAGCTGCATGGACGTGCTGACGTACCTGTACTTTGCCGAAATGCGCGTCGATCCCAAGAACCCGCATGACCCCGGCCGTGACCGCTTCGTCATGTCCAAGGGCCACTGCTCCCCCGCCATGTACCCGGTGCTGGCGCTGCGCGGCTTCTTCCCGGTCGAGGATCTCAAGATGTTCCGCCGCATCGACGGCCATATGTCCGGCCATGTGGAAATGAAATACGTCCCCGGCGTCGATATGTCCACCGGCTCTCTGGGCCAGGGCATCTCCGTCGCCGTCGGCATGGCGCTGGCCGGTAAGGTTGCGAAAAAGGATTACCGCGTTTACGCCATTCTCGGCGACGGCGAGGTCGCCGAGGGTCAGGTCTGGGAGGCCATGATGGCCGCCAACAAGTACCACCTCGACAATCTGTGCGCCTGCGTTGACGTCAACGGTCTGCAGATCGACGGCGAGACGAAGGACGTCATGCCCACCGAGCCGCTGGACAAGAAGTTCGAGTCTTTCGGCTGGCACGTTATTAAGATCGACGGCCATGACTTCGATCAGATCGAAGCCGCTTACAAGGAAGCCGAGCAGACCAAGGGGCAGCCCACCATGATCCTCGCAAAGACTATCAAGGGCAAAGGCGTGAGCTTTATGGAAAACAATGCAGGCTGGCATGGCAAGGCGCCAAACGACGAGCAGTGGGCACAGGCCAAGGCAGAGCTTGAAGCGAAGATCAAGGAACTGGAGGGTTAAAAAATGGCTGAGAAAATTGCAACCCGTGAAGCATACGGCAAGGCGCTTGCCGCGCTGGCCGAAAAATATCCCGACCTTGTCTGCTTCGACGCAGACCTCGCAGGCGCGACCATGACGAAGTATTTCAAGGCCGCCTGCCCGGAACGCTTTTTTGATATGGGCATCGCCGAGGCCGATATGGTCGGCGTCGCCGCCGGTATGAGCCTGTGCGGCTTCAAGCCCTTCGTCAACACGTTCGCCATGTTCGCAGCCGGCCGTGCCTGGGAACAGGTCCGCAACTCCGTCGCTTACCCGCACCTGAATGTCAAGGTCGTCGGCAGCCACGGCGGTCTGTCCGTCGGCGAAGACGGCGCGACCCATCAGTGCATCGAGGATTTTGCCATCATGCGCGCCATCCCCGGTATGCTGGTCCTGTGCCCGTGCGACGGCAACGAGATGCGGCTGGCCGTTGAGGCGCTGGTCAACTACGAGGGTCCGGCCTATATGCGTCTGGGCCGTCTGGCCGTCGAAACGGTCACGGATTCCATCCCCGGCTACAGGTTTGAACTCGGCAAGGGCGCAACGCTGCGGGACGGCACCGACGTGACCATCATCGCAGTCGGCATGAACGTGCAGATGGCGCTGGCCGCCGCCGAAAAGCTGGCCGCCGAGGGCATCTCCGCCCGTGTCATCGATATGCACACCATCAAGCCGCTCGACACCGAGCTGGTTCTGAAGGCCGCGAAGGAAACCGGCGCGATCGTCACCACCGAAGAGGCCAACGTCCTCGGCGGTCTTGGCGCGGCAGTCGCCGAATATCTGAGCGAGAATTACCCCGTGCCCGTCGTCCGCCACGGCGTCAACGACGAGTTCGGCCGCAGCGGCAAGGCCCCGCTGGTGCTCGACGCCTACGGCGTCAATGCCGACGGCATCATCGCCAAGGTCAAGCAGGCGCTGGCCATAAAGAAATAAGCAGAGCATACAAACAGCCGCCCCGTTCAATCCCGGGAGCGGCTGTTTCAGTTTGTCAAAAAGTCTGCTTTTGCAGCAGACCGCTTTCTGCCGGGCGGACGACTCTGTCCGCCCCTACATCCGGCGTGAGAGCCTTGGTGGCACGCTACGCTTATTCCTCCAGCAGCCGGTCGAGATCGGCGACGGTTTTGCAGTAGAAATCGCAGTTTTTCCGCATGAACTGCTCGATTTCCGGGATATCATTCGCCCAGCCTGCGGCGGCGAAGGGAACGCCTGCGGCGCGCGCCATGTCGTAGCCAGGCTTCAGATCGTCGACGACAAGAAGCTCCTGCGGCTCAAGGCCGAAGCGCTCCATGATCTGCTCCAGCGGCCAGGTGTTCGGCTTTCGCTGCTCGGGCGGCTGCTCCCAGCCGAAGATGATATCCGGCTCGGGAAGATCGTTTTCCCGGTAATCGCGCTCGATGCTCCCGCGCATGGAGTGCGAGACGACGGCGATGTACCCGCCCGCGTCCTTATGCCGCTGCAGAATTTCGCAGATGCCGGGATAGGCGCTCGGCACGCGCGTGCGCACCCAGTCCTGCCAGAAGCGGAACTCGCCTTCAAGCTCCTGCTCCGAAAAGCCGAGCTCACCGGTGAACAGCGTCATGATGCCGGGGTCAAAATTTTTGCGGAAATAGTCCTCCAGCGTATACGACGCCTCCGGGCGCACGAGCTTTAAATAGGCGAGGAACGACGGAAAGTGGATGGTGGCGGTGCTGTTGACCGTGGTGTCGTCGTGATCCATGACCAGACATCTGAAGCGCAAGAAAGATCCCTCCTGTCAGTCTTTTCTGACATCATACCAGCAGAAGCGGCGCTTCGCAAGGAAAATCGTCAAATCTTATTTTTTTATGAAGAATTGCTATTTTCAGAAAGCTGTGCTATCATAATCATGAATATACTGCGCGAAGTCTATCCTCGTGCTTCGCAGCCCCGAACACAATCATGGAGGTACGGCTATGAACAAAAGAAGAAAGCAAAGCATCTGGCTGCGCAGAAATCTGCCGCTGCTGATCGCGGCCGCAGCGCTCGTGCTGCTGGTGCTCATCATTGTGCTGGTTGCACGCGGCTGCTCCAAGGGCAGCGACACGGTGATCAGGGCCAAGGCGTTTTCCACCGGCACGACCATCGAGCTGCCCCTGTCCGCCGAGCTGAACGAGTCGGATTTCGTCTCCTACGGCGGCTACCAGTTCACGACAAAGAAAAAGCTCAGCGCGCTGAGCAAGCTCATCACCAAAAATAACGAGGGCATCACCGCCGAGACATATACCAACAGCTACGGCGAGTGCGGCGTTTATACGAAGACGAACGAATCCGGCGGTACAGACAGCTGGTGCCTGTATGTCAAGGATCCGAAGAACACCAATGAAAAATGGTACTTCTTCATGGGTGAGCACCGCGAGATCGCGCTCGATTCCGGCACGCTTGATCTGCTCCTGCCGCTGCACCTCATCACGGACGCATCGCTGCGCGATACGATGTTCGCCGCCGTCCAGCCCGGCACGCCGTATACCTGCGGCATCGACAAGCTGCCGGACGGGCAGACGCTCTCCGGTATGTTCCGCGCATTCTATGAGGCGTCCGGCCTCTACACCGTCACGACCAGCGACAAGGGCTTCACGCTCGTCCCGCGCGGCGGCGCACAGGAACTGATGTTCCAGTTTGACGAGCAGGACGCGAACGGCCAGTTCATGATCACTGTCCCGCAGGCCGCCGAGCCGCAGCCCAGTACCAGCGCTGTTGTGACCTACGGCAGCGACGATCCCGTGTCGCTGTCCGAAAGCGACGCGGCGGCTCTGTCCACCGTGCTGCTGCAGGCCAACTATAAAAAGACCGGCAAGACGGCGGATTACCGGTACAGCGTCGATCTGGGCGGCCAGATCTACGAGGTCGCGCTCGACTGGAAGGACAACACCTGGAACGGCTCTGTGCGCTATAACGGACAGGTTGCCATGCTCGTCACCAAGAGCAGCTGCACCGTCGCGTCCATCTTCGCCTCCAACCATCTCGGCGGCACGCCGGAGCGAGACACAGCCAAGTGGCCTGCCGACGTGCAGGAGCTTGCCATCACGCCGAAGGCCGAAAGCATGGCCACGACGAACGATGTGAATGTGCGTACCGCTCCGTCGACCAACAGCGACGTCCTCATGACCATGCCGACCGACACGGTCGTCGCTGTCACCGGCGTCTCGGACGAGACGGACGACGGCGCATGGTACGAGATCTGGTACAACGAGGTCTGCGCGTACCTGAACGCCAAATACGTCAAATCCATCAGCAGCGCCGCAGCCAGCACGAACGGCTGATCGGGCCGCAAGATTATCAGCCTGTAGGGGCCGGCGACTCTGCCGGCCCCTGCTTTTTTCTGTGACGCACTGGCGCGGGAGCGCCCCTCCCTTGAGCAGGAGGGCCTGAAGGGATTCGAACGCGGCAAATTTTTGAGCGCTCTGAATCCTGCACCAAGCGGAACCCAGCGCCCCTTTTCTCCCCCATCTTTTCCGGCAGGCGGAAAAGATGGGGCCGCCGGAGGCGTCCCGGCAATGGAATAAACTTTCCGCTGCATTCGCTTTTCACCGGTTTTATCTTGCGAAATCCTTGGCTGTGCGGTATGATAGACAAATAAAATTCAGGCAGAAGCCATTGCGCGTGAAAGGAGTATCATCATGAGTACTGTCAGCAGAGAAGCATTTGAAAAACAGGACGCGTTCGGGATCGGCGCGCCGAACGACGCGTATGCGCAGTATTTTACCGGCCAGTCCTATTTAAAGCCGCTGACCACGCCCGGCGCCTGTCCCGTGTTTCTGGCGAACGTGACCTTTGAGCCGGGCTGCCGGAACAACTGGCACATCCACCACGCAAGCAAAGGCGGCGGGCAGCTGCTGATCTGCACAGCCGGAGAGGGCTGGTATCAGGAGGAGGGCAAACCCGCCGTGAGCCTGACGCCCGGCATGGTCGTTACCATCCCGGCAGAGGTCAAGCACTGGCACGGAGCGAAGGCGAACAGCTGGTTCAGCCACATCGCTGTCGAGGTTCCCGGCGAGAACACCCGGAACGAATGGTGCGAGCCGGTCTCGGATGAAGTATACACAGCGCTCGGATAACGGAGGATACGATGGGCTGGGATGTTTTGCTGTTTGATCTGGACGGAACGCTGACAGATTCCGGGCCGGGGATCATGCACGCGGCTGAGACTGCGCTGGCGTCCTTCGGGATCACCGGACTGTGCGAGCGGGAGCTGCGATACTTTGTCGGCCCGCCGCTGGTCGAGTCGTTTGCCGTCTATCTCCCGCAGGCGGATGTCCAGACGGCCATCGACCGCTTCCGTGCATATTACCGCGAGACGGGCTGGCTCGAAAACGAGCCGTATCCCGGCGTGCGGGAATGCCTGCACGCACTGAAAGCGGCGGGAAAGCGGATGTACGTCGCCACGTCCAAGCTGGAGAGCATGGCGCGGCAGGTGCTGACGCATTTTGATCTGATGCAGTATTTTGACGGCGTGTGCGGCGGGATCGCCGACGACCCGGAGGCCGGGAAGAAGGTCAACGTCGTGCGCCGCGCCCTGCGCGAGGCAGAATACACGGAGTATTCCCGCGCCATTTTGTCCGGCGACCGGGAATATGATATTTACGGCGGTCACGCGGCGGGAATCCAGACCGTCGGCGTGCTCTACGGCTACGGCAGCCGGGAGGAGCTGGAAAAGGCCGGTGCGGACGCGCTTGCGGAAACGCCGGAGGCGCTGCTGGCGCTTCTGCTGTGATTTTTCCGGTGAAGCCGCTTGTAAACAGGCGGCTTGTGTGATAAACTAAACCAGTTGTGTAAAAAACCAGAATGATTTGGAGGGCGACCCATGTAGCGGCTGACGATTCAATCAAAAACAAACTGAATTTGGAGGAACATACATGGCATCCCTGAAAGAAGAGATCTCCCGGCGCAGAACGTTTGCGATCATTTCGCACCCCGACGCCGGTAAAACGACCCTGACAGAAAAATTCCTGCTCTACGGCGGGGCCATCGCGCAGGCGGGCGCGGTCAAGGGCAAGAAAAATTCCCGTGCCGCCGTATCCGACTGGATGGAGATCGAGAAGCAAAGAGGCATCTCGGTCACATCGTCCGTCATGCAGTTCCAGTATGAGGGCTTCTGCATCAACATCCTCGACACCCCCGGCCATCAGGACTTTTCCGAGGACACCTACCGCACGCTCATGGCGGCGGACTCCGCCGTCATGGTCATCGACGCGGCCAAGGGCGTGGAGGCCCAGACCCGGAAGCTGTTCAAGGTGTGCGCCATGCGGGACATCCCCATCTTCACCTTCATCAACAAGATGGACCGGGAGGCCCGGGACCCCTTTGAGCTGTGCGAGGAGCTGGAAAAGGAGCTGGGCATCGACACCTATGCCGTCAACTGGCCCATCGGCTCCGGCAAGGAG
>ENA-ORNW01001942-ORNW01001942.1-human-gut-metagenome-genome-assembly--contig:-NODE-1942-length-14655-cov-2.449658_pt1 | contig 14655 bp, 10 predicted proteins | sample MGYA00242121_ERZ509034 | MGnify/ENA primary metagenome ERZ509034 (study PRJEB26280, sample SAMEA2338689) | human gut metagenome | biome: human gut; feature: human-associated habitat; material: faeces... | reverse complement strand
GAAAGAGATTATGCAATAAAAAGTCGCCATACCATGTGGTACGGCGACCGAAAGACCAATAGGTCGTTTGCTGTGTCGGGGGAAAGTTTTACTGTGCGATCAAATTCCATTTCTGACAGTTATGTCCGTTGTAAACCCATTGCTGTACATTGCCGTTATTGCTGCGGTTTGCATTAGCAATCTCGACAACACTCTTACAGCCGGAAGACTTTGTATAAATGCTGTAGCTTCCGTCCGAATTTTTTACAAGCTTGTAAAGCTGGGCACTGCAGTTGGTATTTTTGTAAATTCCGATGTTTGTCCCGTTTGCACTGCTGTTGCATGAAACGTCCAGAAGGAATGTCCTGCCGTCTCCCAGACAGGAGTAAATATAGTAATATCCTTTTCCGTCAGGAACAAATTTCCAGGTATTATTTGCTTTTGCTTTGGAAGCAGAGTACTGGATGACATTTGTACCATTTACCGCTTTCGCACCGCAGACATCCATATACAGACCACTGTTTACGTTTTTCAGCATATATGTTTTGCCGGTATCAATACTGCTTGTGGAACCGGAGGTATTGCCTGAGGACGGATACACGGCAGTGATGGCATTGATGATCTTTGGCTGTGTGACTGCACCGGTACTGCGGTTAAATAAACCGAAACCATATGTGCCTGTTGCACCGTTATCCCACCAGATTGGAATACAGCCGTATTTCTTTGCGTAAGTGCAGACTTTGGAAGCAAATTCTGCACGACATGCCGTGTTGTTTGAATCGAAAGCAGATTTATCAATGGCACCGTATTCTCCGATCACGACCGGATATCCCTGGCTGCAGAATTTGTTATACAGACTGTTAAACTGGGATTTCAGATAAGACTCATCGCCCCAGGAATCAACCTTTGAGCTGTTGTTTGCCTTGCTTCCCCATTGGGTTGCCGTGGTACTTTCTTCTCCGCAGAAGCCCCAAGGATCATAATAATGAACAGAGATCATGATGCGCTTTCCGCCGGCAGTGCAGTTGTTGTCGGTAGGAACCCGGAAACCATAATCGCCTACAGTGTAGTTGATGTTAGTGTTCCAGCCCGGGAGCATTAACCAGCGCTTCGCATTGTTTCCGCCGGAAGTGCGTACGGTATCTACAAAGATCTGATTGAGCTGATTGATATTTTCATAATATGTTCTGTTTGGAGTTCCGTAAGTGCCATCAAATTCTTCATTCATGGATTCGAAGATCAGGTGCTGGTCATATGAGCGGAAACGTGTGGCGATCTGTTTCCAGCATGCTTTGTATTTGGCACGGATCGCAGTCTGGTTGGAACCGTCACAGAAAAGCCAGCCGCCATCGACAGAGTGATAGCCATCGCCGTGCATGTTAATAATGACATACAGGTCATTAGCAATACACATATCAACTACCTGCTGTACCCTGTTTAACCACGATGAATCGATGGTGTAACTTGAGTTGCTGCTGATCTTGCCTAAATAGGAAACCGGAATACGGATGGAACGAAAACCGGCATTTTTGACTGCCTTGATCAGATTGGCGTTGATCGTAGGATTACCCCAGCATGTTTCATTTGGCGTTCCGTTCAGGGATGCTTCCAGCTGATTTCCAAGGTTCCAGCCGGCTCCCATTGCAGATGCGATCTGGCTCTGGTTCAGATCAACAAAGCTCGCAGCTTTTGCAGTTTTTGGAGCAGAAAAACCATGAAAACCATTGAGCGTGGACAGTGTTACAGCTGTCGCCATTACGACAGCAAAGATTTTTTTCAATCTCATAAACCCTCCTTTGAAAAAGCTTTGCCTTTTCGAAATATTTTTTGTTTTGCTCACCCTGAGATAAATGTTAACATGGTTTGTATAAAATGACCATATATAAAACAATTCATAAGATAAAATCGGCAAAAATGACAAAAATATTGCAACTTAAATGATTTACTATAACATTTAAGTCGGATAAATTGCACAAATTTGGAAACGTAGTATGTACAACTTTGCTGGTTGGGAGAGGTTTTGGGACTCTTACGTTGTTGTATCTCGTCTCACCAAAACCGGTGTGATCATTTTGTGAATGATCTCGGTCTGAGGAACCGGTCGACGCTTTTTCATTTCATTCATCTGGGAAACCAGCAGCTTCATGGCTTCATGTGCAATCTTGTCAATCTGCTGTCCTACAGTGCTGATCGGGATAATTGCCTCGGAGGCAATTGGGGAATCATCATACCCGATGATCCGGTAGTCATCCGGAAGAGTGCCATAATCTCTCATCAGCAGATTCAGAAAAATATTGGCATGGGTGTCATTGGCAAGAAAGATTCCTTTTCGTTTATCCGGATAGTTGTCTTTGATCAGATTGTAGACCTCACTAATGTGCTGCTGTGTTTCCGGATAACTGTTGCCGAGATCTGTAAGGATAATTTTGTGTCGGATATTGAACTGCTGGCAGGTATCGCGAAAACCCTGGATACGGCCGTAAGAAGGGACGGACGGAGAAACATCAGAATTGATGTGGATCAGGATGTCACAGTTGTTTTTGACAAGGAGACTGGCAGCCTGCACGGCTCCCATATAGTTGTCAGTATTGATACTGTTTACATATTCATCCTCCCGTTCGATGGTGACGACAGGAATGTGATAAGAAGCCAATTCCTGCGACGGGATTGTGTGGCTTAACACAATGAGTCCCTCAATCTTGTAAGCAAGCAGCTCCTGAAGGTATTTTCGTTCTGTTTCCTCGGAGCCGTTGCTGGTAAACACCAGAAATTTATATCCAAAAGTTTCATAAGTAGATAAGATCTGGTTTAACATTTCTGAGTAATAATGAAGGAATAAATTGGGTAACAGAATGCCGACAAATTCGCTTTTGCCATTTGCCAGCACTTTTGCGAGCTTGTTTTCCTGATAATCCAGATCGACCAGTGCCTGTGCGATGATCTCCTGGTTTTTTAATGTAAGGGAATCAGGATTATTGAAATATCTGGAGATGGTTGTTTTGGAAAAGTGAGTATATTTTGCAATGTCGTCAAAGGTGACTTTTTTCTTTTTATTATCCATGTTTTGTGCCTTTCTGCGTTGGGAGTGCATTTTCGTGCTGTAAATCTGTCCTTAGTATAGCAGAACAGAGAAGCGAATTCAATGAAAAAATAACCGGTAACGTAACCGGTTATAAAAATTTCAAAAAAAGATTGACAAACGATATGCATCATAGTATTATTAAATCACAAAGTAACCGGTTACTTTACCGGTTACACAAACGGAAACACTTATAGAGACACGACGAAAGAAAGGAGAACAGAATGAGAAAACGTGTGATAACGGCTCTGGCCATGAGCGTACTTGCACTCAGCCTGACCGGATGTCAGAAAAGTACGCCGAAGCCCGGAAGCATCGCCGGATATGATAAAGGAGAGCAGTATCTGTCCATATGGGTACACTCCATTGAGGATACCGATGAAGGCCGATGCTATCGGGAAGCAGTTGATGCATTTAACAAGAAGTATGATGGAACATATTTTGCGGATATTGAGTTTATTCCGCGAAATGACAGTGGCGGAGGATATTCTGATAAGATCAATGCATCTGTCATGTCGGGAGATCTTCCGGATGTGCTGACGGTAGACGGACCGAATATCGCAGCATATGCATCCAATGGGATTATTCAGCCTCTGGCAAAGCTGACGGAGAAAGAAAAATCCGTTTACCTGCAGTCTATTATCGATCAGGGAACTTACAAGGACAAGCTGTATGCTCTGGGAGCAATGGAGTCCAGTGTTGGTCTGTACTATAATAAGGACATACTGAAAGAGGCAGGAATCAGCATACCTGATGCAGATCATCCGTGGACTCAGTCCCAGTTTTTGGACATTCTTGCAAAGCTGAAACCGGTTATGGATAAAAAGAATGGATATGCCCTTGATATGACATTTCCGGTTGGGGAGGCAACCATCTATTATTATGCACCGTTTTTCTGGTCAAATGGCGGAAATATGGTGGACGAGACGGGACTTTCCGTGGATGGTGTCTTTAATTCGAAGGAAAATGTAAAAACAGTGTCTTATTTTCAGTCGTTGCTGAAGAATAAGTATATGTCAAAGGTGCCGATCGATCATTTGTTTGAAAGCGGCAGGGCAGCATTTAAGATTGATGGTGCATGGGAGGTTAATACACTTTATACCAGCTATCCGGATGTGTCCTTTGGTGTGGCACCATATGTAGTCGGGGACTCCTGGAACGGAGAGAGATACGCTCCAACCGGTTCATGGGCTTTTGCAGCCTCTTCCAAGACAAAACATATCAAGGGAGCAACCGAATTAGTGAAATGGATGAGCGGTGTGGACAGCGGGAAGCGTTTATGGGAAAAGTCAAAATCATTTCCATCCACATATGAAGCGTATGAAACAATCGACGTATTTCAAAAAGACGAAAATTACAAAGCGCTATACTATCAATTAAGCAACTATGGTCATCCAAGGCCAAAGACTCCTGCATATCCACAGGTAAGTACATCATTTCAGCAGGTACTGGAAAATTGTGTTCTGAGTGGTTTTGATCCACAGGAGCAGCTGGATAAATCTGTAGAAAGGATTAACGCAAAGCTGAAGCGTTATACGTTAGAATGATGAAAAAAAGAAGAGAATCAATTATGGGAATGGCCTTTTTTGGCCCGGCACTTGTCTTATTGACATTGTTTTTGTTCCTGCCAATGATATTGACATTGGTATTTAGCTTTACAGACTTTTTTGCATTAAATCCAAGCCTGACGCATTTTACCGGGTTGGATAATTATTTTCAGGTATTCAAGGACGATGATTTCCGGCAGGCATTTACCAATACCGTGAAATTTGTGATCATAATTGTTCCGTTACAGGGACTGGGAGCGTTAGGACTGGCACTTCTGATCAATAAGGTGACGTATTGTAAGGCATATTTTAAGGTGGCATTTTTTATTCCGGTTGTTATGTCTCTGGCGGTTGTATCTACACTCTGGGTGCAGATCTACAGCCCGGAGGGAATTTTAAATTCCATTCTTGCACACATTGGAATCAACGCACAGCCGTTTATCAATAGTGCAGATCAGGCTCTGCCATCCATCGCTGTTATGAGTGCATGGCAGGGAGTCGGTTATCAGATGTTGATCTTCTTGGGCGGACTGCAGCAGATCAATCCGGCACTTTATGAGGCTGCTGAAATGGATCATGCCAGCAGTTGGCAGAAATTTAAAGATATCACATTGCCGGAGTTAAAGCCATTGTGTATTTTTGTACTGATCACGATCACGATCGGAGCGTTCCGTATGCTGGTACAGCCGATGGTTATGACGGGAGGAGGCCCATCTCATTCTACTTACACCATGGTTTATGACATTTATGAAACCGGCACGGTAAACTGGGAGATCGGACTGGCATCCACGATGGCGATCGTATTTGCATTTTTCGTAATGATCCTGACGGTGATCCAGACAATCCTCACCAAAGATAAGGAGGGAAAAAAACATGTTAACAAAAAAGCAAAAACGAATTAATATCATTCTTGTTATCATTATGATTATCGTGTCCTTGTTTTTTCTGTTTCCTGTAATATGGATGCTTGCTAATTCTTTTAAAACAGATGCAGCGATCACAAGAGATATGAATTCGCTGGCGGCGTTTATTCCTCCGGCGTTAAATGGCAGTTTTTTCGAAAATTATATTACCATTCTGACCAACACGAGCTTTCTTCGTTATATGGCAAACACATTGCTTTATGCAGCGGTATTGATCGTGCTTGGAATCATTGTAAACGGGCTGGCAGGCTATGCACTGGCCAAGATCAATTTTCCGTTTAAGGAACGCTGGCTTCTTATCATTATGCTTTTGATGATCGTGCCGATGGAGACGATCATTACCATACATTTCCTGTTTATTGCAAAATTGGGACTTTTAAATAACATTATCGGGTATGTTCTTCCGATGATCGTAAATCCATTTAATATATTCCTGTTCCGGCAGGTGTTTGTCAGTCTTCCGGATGATGTTTACGAGGCGGCGCAGTTGGATTTTTGCAGTCCGGTGAAGTATTTCTTTACTATGGTGCTTCCAATGTCTAAGAGTGTTGTGGCAACAGTCAGTGTATTTACATTTTTAAATGTGTGGAACGATTATTTGTGGCCATCTCTTGTATTTACTTCAAGTGATCTTCTGACGGCACAGATCGGATTAAATGCGATCACGTCCAATGATAATACAACAATGGGTCAGACATTAGCTGTCATTACACTGGTAACGATACCGGTTATCATCATTTATGCGTTATTTTCAAAGCAGATTGTGGAAGGAGTTGTTTCCACAGGTTCAAAGGAGGGTTAAGTTATGAGTTTTATTGAATTAAAAAAAGTATGCAAGCAGTATCCGGGTACAGATAAAAAGGCAGTGACAGATTTTGATCTGGAGATCAATGAAAAAGAATTTATTGCATTTGTTGGACCATCCGGCTGTGGAAAATCTACGACACTGCGGATGATCGCGGGATTTGAAGAAATCACTTCCGGAGATTTATATATTGATGGGAAGAGAATGAATGAGGTCGCACCAAGAGATCGAGGCATTTCTATGGTATTTCAGAATTATGCGTTATATCCTCATATGACGGTGGAGAAAAATATCGGCTATGGACTGAAAAATATGAAGGTACCGGCTGACGAGATTAAGAAAAAAGTAGACTGGGCAATTGATATTCTGGGACTGGAGGAATATAGAAACCGTAAACCGAAAAATCTGTCCGGAGGTCAGAGGCAGAGAGTGGCTCTTGGAAGAGCAATCGTAAAGGATCAGAAGGTATTTTTGATGGATGAGCCGCTGTCTAATCTGGATGCAAAGCTTCGTGTCAGCATGAGAAATGAGATCAGCAAGCTTCACCGCAGCCTTGGAAGTACTACAATCTACGTTACGCATGATCAGGTGGAAGCAATGACCATGGCAGACCGTATCGTGATCATGAAAGCGGGTGTTGTACAGCAGGTTGGAAAGCCTATGGAGCTGTACGAAAAACCGGTCAATAAATTTGTGGCGGGATTTATCGGCTCACCACAGATGAATTTCTATGATGTTTCCATTGAGGATGGACAGATTGTATTTTCAGATGGCAATCGACTGACCATGAAGCAGGAAATGGCTGAGAAGTTAAAAAAGCATGGAACAAGAATGACACTTGGAATTCGCGGAGAGGACATTAAATTTGATCCACAAAATCTGGACATCTATAAAGAAAATAAGATGCAGGCAGTTGTTGATAATACAGAGATCATGGGAAATGAAAATAATATCTATTTTGAATTTGGAGGAGCAGTAACGATTGCCAGGGTTTCAAAATATGAGCTGTGCAAAGTGGGGGATAAGGTAGAATTTGTGTTTGTGCCGCATAGGATGCACTTTTTTGATATCGATACGGAAGAAGCGATCGAACTGTAGGTAAGGTATGAAACAATCGGATGTCTGTAGGGGTAGAACCGCAGACATCCGGAAAGGGACAGGTATAGATATGGATCAGTTGAAAAAAGCAAATGAATATGTTAAACAGAACCGCATTCCAAAAGAAGAGCTTCCGGTGTTCCATGTAACACCGCCATGCGGCTGGATGAACGATCCCAATGGCTTTTCGGTATATCAGGGAAAGACCCATTTGTTTTACCAGTTTCATCCCTACAGTACAGTGTGGGGACCGATGCACTGGGGACATTATGAAACAGAGGATTTCGTGAAATGGACGGAACTTCCGGCAGCATTGGCTCCGGATCAGGCGTATGATGAAGCAGGTTGTTTTTCCGGTTCAGGAATAGAGACAGAGAAAGGTCATCTTCTTGTATATACCGGTGTCATGGAAAAAGAGGAGGATGGGCAGAAATATACGTATCAGAATCAATGTATTGCTTTGGGGGATGGAAAGGCATATAATAAACTTGCGCAAAATCCGGTAGTGACCGGTGACATGCTTCCGAAGGGGTTTAGCAGAGAGCATTTCAGAGATCCGAAGATCTGGAAAGAAGATGACGGATATTATATGGTCGTTGGAAACAAAACAGACCAGGGAAAGCCGCAGGTTGTATTATTTCATTCGGAGAATGCTGTTGAGTGGGAGTATGTATCTGTACTGGCAGAGGATAAAAACGGAAATCTTGGAACTATGTGGGAATGCCCGGATTTCTTTGAATTGGACGGGGAATATATACTGCTTGCTTCTCCGCAGGATCTGTGTGCCGGTTCGGAGTTTCATAATGGAAATAATGCAGTATATTATACCGGCAGTTACGACAGGGGACGGCATGTATTTGATTATTCGCATGTATACTCTCTGGATGATGGCCTCGACTTTTACGCATCACAGACCATGTTGTCTGCGGATGGACGGCGTATTTTGATCGGATGGATGCAGACCTGGGATGCCAATATTCGCCCGGCAGATCAGAAATGGGCATGTATGATGACTATTCCGAGAGAGCTTCGTCTTGATAACGGGCGGATATTGCAAAGTCCGGTCCGGGAGTTGGAAAAATACTACAGTAACTCGGTTCATTATGACCAGTGTACGATAAAAGGGACATGTCAGAAGGAAGGAATCCGGGGACGTGTGCTGGATATGACTGTAAAACTTTTGGAGGGCGATTATACTTCGTTTGACATCTGCTTTGCACAAAATGAAAAGCATTTTACGAAATTTACTTATGACCGTGCGGGTAAAACTATAGAAATTGACAGGACATACTGTGGAATGATCCGTGATGTACTGGCACAGAGAAAAGTTCCGGTCAAAGTTTCGGGTGACGTTGTTAAGCTTCGGATGATCCTGGATAAATATTCCGCAGAGATTTTTATAAATGATGGGGCACAGGTGATGAGTACGACATTCTATACTCCGTTGGATGCCGATCAGATCAGTTTTGTCTGTGATGGTTCTGTTACTGTCAATATTGATAAATATGATATATCTATTGGCGAAATGGCATGATGTATGCAGATAGGAGGAAAATGATGAAAAAATTTGACGTGGCTGCATTAGGGGAATTACTTGTGGATTTTACGGAAAATGGAATCAGTACACAGGGAAATCCTGTTTTGGAGGCCAATCCCGGAGGTGCTCCGTGTAATGTATTGTCCATGCTGCAAAATCTTGGAAAAAGTACGGCATTTATCGGGAAAGTCGGGGATGATGTTTTTGGACGGATGCTGGCAGATGCAGTAAAAACACAGGGAATCAATACGGATAATCTTGTTGTAGATCCGGAGGTGCATACTACGTTAGCCTTTGTTCATACAAAGAAAGACGGAGACAGGGAGTTTTCGTTTTATAGAAATCCCGGAGCTGATATGATGCTACGATGGGAGGAGGTACAGCAGGAGAAGCTTGCTCAGACAAGGATTTTTCATTTTGGAACCTTGTCTATGACGCACGAGCAGGTAAAGGATGCAACCCAAAGAGCCGTGCAGCATGCCAAAAAAGAAGGTGCCCTTATCTCTTTTGATCCCAATTTAAGACCACCGCTATGGAACAGTCTGGAGGATGCCGCACGTCAAATGTGGTATGGAATCGGACAGTGCGATATCTTAAAGATTTCCGATGATGAAATCGCCTTTTTGACCGGTAAGAAGGATATTGATCAGGGCATTGCGGAAATTTTGAGAAAAAATCGTCCGATATTAATATGTGCAACTATGGGAAAACATGGAAGCAAGGCATATTATCAGGGAAAAAGCGTATTTTGCGAGCCGTTTCTGCGGGACGACACGATAGAGACCACAGGGGCGGGAGATACCTTTATGGCGTGCGTTTTAAATGCTGTTCTCGAAAAAGGACTTGATTCTTTGACGGAAGATGATCTGCATGAAATGCTTCGGTTTGCCAATGCGGCATCTTCGATCATTACCACCCGCAAAGGGGCATTGAAGGTGATGCCGAAGAGGGAAGAAATTATTTCTGTGCTGACAAAAGAATAGAATCGAACAAGTGTTCATAATTTCGTTGCATTGACAATAATACTGTGCTATACTGATTTTATGAATGATGAAAGATACATAGGGAATGAATCGCCATCATGGAGAGATTTGTTCCCTGTTTTGTTATAAAGTGAAAGACACAAATCGGAGAGACTTGGAGGTGTTCAGACAATCATGGATCATTTTATATTACATTCCGAATACCAGCCCACCGGAGACCAGCCGGAGGCGATCGACGCTCTGGTCAGGGGCTTTACGGAGGGCGACCAGTTTCAGACTTTGCTTGGTGTTACCGGCTCCGGTAAGACATTTACCATGGCAAATGTCATTGCAAAGCTCAATAAACCCACTTTGGTCATTGCGCACAATAAGACCCTGGCGGCACAGCTCTACGGCGAGTTCAAGGAATTTTTCCCGGAGAATGCGGTGGAGTATTTTGTATCCTATTATGATTATTACCAGCCGGAGGCATATGTACCGTCCTCGGACACATATATTGAGAAGGATTCCTCGATCAATGATGAGATCGATAAGCTACGGCATTCGGCGACGGCGGCACTGACGGAGCGGAGAGATGTCGTGATCGTGGCGAGTGTGTCCTGCATATATGGTCTCGGAAGCCCGATCGATTACCAGAATATGACCGTGTCACTGCGACCGGGCATGATCAAGGATCGTGATGAGGTCATTCACCGTCTGATCGATATGCAGTACACAAGGAATGACATGGATTTTCAGCGTGGTACCTTCCGTGTGCGCGGAGATGTGCTGGAGGTATTCCCGATTTCGGAGTCTGACCGCGCGATCCGTGTGGAGTTTTTCGGCGATGAGGTGGACAGGATCACGGAGATCGATGTGCTGACCGGTGAGGTTTTGTCCGAGCTGGAGCATATGGTTGTGTTTCCTGCATCTCATTATGTTGTGGATAAGGAAGCAATGGAGCGTGCGATCCGTGACATTGAGGCGGAGCTGGAGGACAGAGTACGGTATTTCCGGTCTGAGGATAAGCTTCTGGAGGCACAGAGGATTTCTGAACGGACTAATTTTGATATCGAAATGATGCGTGAGACCGGCTTTTGTTCCGGTATTGAGAATTATTCCCGTCATCTTTCCGGATTGAAGGAAGGGGAACCACCGCATACATTGCTGGATTATTTTCCGGACGATTTTATTATTATGGTGGACGAGTCTCATATGACGATTCCACAGATCCGCGGTATGTATGCCGGGGACCGCTCGCGAAAGCAGACACTGGTGGACTACGGTTTCCGTCTGCCCTCGGCACTGGATAATAGACCGTTGAACTTTGAGGAATTCGAGGCGCATATCGACCAGATGATGTTCGTATCCGCCACTCCTTCCGATTATGAGAAGGAGCATGAACTGCTGCGGACAGAGCAGATCATTCGTCCCACAGGTCTGCTGGATCCGGAAGTACAGGTACGCCCTGTGGAAGGACAGATCGATGACCTGATCGGAGAAGTAAATAAAGAGATTGAAAAACACCATAAGGTACTGATCACCACGCTGACCAAGCGTATGGCGGAAGAGCTGACTACGTATATGACCCGCATGGGGGTACGATGTAACTATATACATAGCGATGTAGATACCTTGGAGCGGGTACAGATTATGGACGACCTGCGGAATGGCCTGTTTGACGTGCTGATCGGTGTCAACCTGCTACGCGAGGGGCTGGACTTACCGGAAGTCTCGTTGGTCGCTATCTTGGATGCGGATAAGGAAGGCTTTTTGCGTTCCCACCGATCCTTGACACAGACAGCCGGGCGTGCCGCCCGAAACGTGAACGGAAAGGTTATCTTCTATGCCGATAAGATCACGGCGAGTATGCGACAGACCATGGACGAGACCAATCGCCGGCGGGAGAAACAGATGGCTTATAACGAGGCGCATGGCATTACTCCGAAGCAAGTCATGAAAAACAGTGTATCCATGCTTGCCGAGAAACAACAAACGGCGGAGCCTTACGCTTATATAGAGCCGGAACCAAGCTTGGTAGCGGACCCGGTCGTGCAATACATGAACCGTACGCAGCTTGAGAAGGCGATCGAGCGGACTCGCAAACAGATGACAGAGGCGGCGAAGAAACTGGATTTCATCGAGGCTGCCCAATTCCGTGACGAGCTGGTGAAATTGGAGGATTTACTGAAAACGAAAAAGGATTAGCTTATGAGAAGGGGAATGCTACTGCTCGGTTTTTGGATGTGTGTATGTATGGTGTTTTTAGTGAACGCCCAAGAGCATACATCCCGTAAGTTGTATTGTACGGATGAGGATCGTGCTATTTTCGATCGGTATTGTACTCAGATGGAACCTAAGAAGTCGTTACCCCTAGACGAGCTAATGATCCATACCGCCCTTTTCTTCCGGGGGACTCCTTATGTCGCCTCTACCTTGGAAAAGGAGCCGGAGGGCTTGGTGGTCAATCTGCGGGAATTGGATTGCACCACATTCGCGGAGACCGTATTGGCTTTATCCCGTACCCTGCGAGAGGAAAAAACTACCTTTGAGAACTTCTGTGAGAATCTACAACGGCTCCGGTACAGAGAGGGTACGATAGGGGATTACACGGATCGTTTGCATTATATGACCGACTGGTTCTATGAGAATGAGCGAAAAGGAATCGTGAAAGATATGGGGAGGGAAATCGGTGGTGTCTCCCTGCCTTTGGATTTATCTTTTATCTCTACGCATCCGGATAGCTATAAGCAACTGAAGAACCATCCGGAAAGAGTTCGAAGGATGGCCGATAAGGAAAAGGAGATAAACCTACGTCCTTATTATTATGTGCCTAGACAAGAGATCGACAAATGTTCGTCCGGAATCAAGAATGGCGATGTCCTCTGTTTTGTTACTTCTATCAAGGGGCTGGATGTGACGCATGTCGGGATCGCCTATTGGAAGGATGGACAACTGACATTTATCCATGCCTCTTCTTCCGCTAAAAAGGTAATCATCCAAGCATCCTCCTTACGAGATTACGCCGAGGGGATAAAGAGCTGTAAAGGGGTATTGGTAGCCCGCCCGCTATCCATTCATTGAAATAACTCGAAGGCAAACTTGAATCCCATGCTTTGGTAATGCCAGCGATCGAATCCGGCGAATATCCCGATATTAAAAATATGGTTCCCGATCCCGTATCCGACTTCCGTATAGCTAGGCAAGACCGGTGTCCATAGCTGGCTCCAATAAAAGCGTTCGGAGAGGATATAACGTGAGGCCGTTTGCATGAACTTTTTCGTGGAGTTGATGCGGAGAACCTTAAATAAGATAAAAGGGCTTTCATACATGAAATGTGCTTGTATATACTTATCGGAGGCATTGAACCACTCGCCTTTCAGTAGATTGAAGACTCCGCCAATCTGATCATCCCACGTATCGGGGAAATTCCTGCGGGTGAAATACCTAAAGTCTGCGAAATAGGTAGACTTCTGTTGTGTATAAAGACCGGCGCTGATATGATAGTTCAATCGTCTGCATAGGCCAAGCATAAGGCTTTGATGCACGTCCGCCTCTATACGTCCGTAATCTCCCGAGCTTTTCCCGACTCCGGGGATACCTCTCGCTATTTCGATTGATATCGTGGGATAGTAAGAATAGACATACTCCTTCCGGTATCCATCCATGCGATAATATTGGCGGGGGGTATAGGAGAAACCGAGCGTGGGCGTAAAGTCATTATAATTTTGGCTGAGTATTTCCTCTACATCATCCCCGGGATCGATCTCCACTCTCTTTTTAGAGGGGATACGCCGGTGGTAAGTGATACCCGTCGTTAATTGAAACCCATTGAATAACTCGATGGAGTTTTTTATTTCCGCATAGTAATGCTTGAAATACTCAAGGTTTAAATCATCGAAATTGAAGGTGGAATCCTTCAATTCCTCATTGATCTTTTGGGTGATCTCGGAAGAATAACTCTCATTACTGTTTCCTACTTCTACCGATAAGATTCCCCGTTTCTGCGGCGAGTATTCCCAATCGCCTCCGACCTTGAAAAATATCTGCTTGCGCTTGAATACGTAACCAATCTCCGGACGGAAACGAATTTGTTTGTCACGGGCGAATGTCTTGCTGATACGGAATCGCTGTTTGTAAGTGATGCCGTTACGGGCGGAATAACCCAATTGGAACGGATTTAGAAAGCCGGAATATTTAATACGGGTCGTTTTATAATCCATATTGACCGTATTCGTCAACTGCTCCGTTAGCTTAACGTACTTCTGGAGATCATCGGCCGTATCGATTTTACTTATATTCTGCTCTTGGGCTTTACTGTATAAGTGGGCTTCATCCGGACTCAAGGGATTGTCACGATGGATATTCCAATACGTGGAATCCCTGATAATAGGAACCGTATCGGACGAGAGCTTGTAATAATTGGTCAGGTCCAAGGATTTCCACTTATGGCTTTCGTTATCCTCTTCCACCCATTCCACTTCGTGATACTTAAAAGAAGAATGGTAGGTAGTTGCCACCGCATTCCCCAATACCCTATATCGGAGGAATAGATCTGCCTTCTCGGGTAAAATGAACCGCCTGAAATCCCGTCCGTAGCTCATGACTAGGTTGAATTCGGCGAAAGAGTAACGACCGTTCATATCGATCTTGTCGATCGTCCATGACTGGTCGATGACATATAAATCCCCGCATACCAATTTCTGGCTCCATTGCTTCGGCAGG
>ENA-ORNW01001938-ORNW01001938.1-human-gut-metagenome-genome-assembly--contig:-NODE-1938-length-14671-cov-3.398194_pt1 | contig 14671 bp, 9 predicted proteins | sample MGYA00242121_ERZ509034 | MGnify/ENA primary metagenome ERZ509034 (study PRJEB26280, sample SAMEA2338689) | human gut metagenome | biome: human gut; feature: human-associated habitat; material: faeces... | reverse complement strand
CGCCCGAGGCCTGGCAGAAGCTGGCCGCGAAAACCGTTACCGTCACCAAAGGCTGGAGCGAAGCCTATGGCCTGTTCCTGAAAGGGGAAAGCGACCTGGTGTTGAGCTATACCACCTCGCCGGCCTACCACATGATTGAAGAGAAGAAAGACAACTATGCGGCGGCGAACTTCGCCGAGGGCCACTATCTGCAGGTCGAAGTTGCCGCGCGTACCGCCGCCAGCAAGCAGCCGGAACTGGCGGAAAAATTCCTCAAATTTATGGTATCTCCTGGCTTCCAGAACGCCATCCCTACCGGCAACTGGATGTATCCGGTGACCCAGGTCACCCTGCCGGCCGGGTTTGATACCCTGGTGAAGCCGCAGACCACCCTGTCCTTTACCCCGCAGCAGGTCGCCAGCGAGCGTCAAACCTGGATTAGCGCATGGCAACGCGCCGTCAGCCGTTAATTCCCGGCTGGTTAATTCCAGGTGTAAGCGCCGCCACGCTGGTGGTAGCGGTTGCGCTCGCGGCGTTTCTCGCCCTGTGGTGGAACGCGCCGCAGGGTAACTGGGTGGCAGTCTGGCAGGACAGCTACCTGTGGCATGTGGTGCGCTTCTCCTTCTGGCAGGCGTTTCTCTCGGCGCTACTCTCTGTCGTACCCGCGATATTCCTCGCCCGCGCCCTCTATCGCAGGCGCTTTCCGGGTCGGCTGGCGCTGTTGCGTCTGTGCGCAATGACCTTGATCCTCCCGGTGCTGGTTGCTGTTTTCGGCATTCTTAGCGTCTATGGTCGTCAGGGCTGGCTGGCATCGCTCTGCCAATCGCTCGGTCTGGAGTGGACCTTTTCGCCCTACGGCCTGCAAGGCATTTTGCTGGCCCATGTGTTTTTTAATCTGCCAATGGCGAGCCGCTTATTACTCCAGGCACTGGAAAACATTCCCGGCGAACAACGTCAGCTTGCCGCCCAGCTTGGGATGCGCGGCTGGCATTTTTTCCGCTTCATCGAATGGCCGTGGCTACGGCGACAAATCCCACCGGTTGCCGCGCTTATCTTTATGCTCTGTTTCGCCAGCTTCGCCACCGTGCTGTCGCTGGGCGGCGGTCCGCAAGCGACCACTATCGAGCTGGCTATTTATCAGGCGCTGAGTTACGACTACGATCCTGCCCGCGCGGCGATGCTGGCGCTGATCCAGATGGTGTGTTGCCTTGGGCTGGTGCTGTTGAGTCAGCGATTGAGTAAGGCCATTGCGCCAGGCACCACGCTGCTGCAAGGCTGGCGCGACCCGGACGATCGTCTGCATAGCCGCATTTGCGACACGGTGTTAATTGTGCTGGCGCTGCTGCTGTTGCTGCCACCGTTGCTGGCGGTGATCGTCGATGGGCTAAATCGCCAGTTGCCGGAAGTGCTGGCACAACCGGTGCTGTGGCAGGCGCTGTGGACCTCGTTGCGTATTGCGCTGGCGGCAGGTGTATTGTGCGTAGTGCTGACCATGATGCTGCTATGGAGCAGTCGCGAACTTCGGGCGCGGCAGAAAATGCTGGCGGGTCAGGCGCTGGAGATGAGCGGCATGTTGATCCTCGCCATGCCGGGGATTGTGCTGGCTACCGGCTTCTTTTTACTGCTCAACAACACCATTGGCCTGCCGCAATCTGCTGACGTCATTGTGATTTTCACCAATGCGTTAATGGCGATCCCTTACGCGCTGAAGGTGCTGGAAAACCCGATGCGCGATATCACCGCCCGCTACAGTATGTTGTGTCAGTCGCTGGGCATTGAAGGCTGGTCGCGCTTAAAAGTGGTCGAGCTGCGCGCCCTGAAACGTCCACTGGCGCAGGCGCTGGCTTTTGCCTGCGTGCTGTCGATTGGTGATTTTGGCGTAGTGGCGTTGTTCGGTAACGATGATTTCCGTACCCTGCCGTTTTATCTCTACCAGCAAATTGGCTCCTATCGCAGCCAGGACGGTGCGGTCACCGCGTTAATTCTGCTACTACTCTGTTTTCTGCTGTTTACCGTGATTGAAAAACTACCGGGGCGAAATGTTAAAACTGACTGATATCACCTGGCTTTATCACCATTTGCCGATGCGTTTTAGCTTAACGGTAGAACGCGGCGAGCAGGTGGCAATCCTCGGGCCAAGCGGCGCGGGTAAAAGTACCCTGCTGAATTTGATCGCCGGTTTTCTGACGCCAGCCAGCGGTTCGCTGACTATCGACGGCGTTGATCACACCACGACGCCGCCGTCACGCCGTCCGGTGTCGATGCTGTTTCAGGAAAACAACCTGTTCAGTCACCTGACGGTCGCGCAGAACATCGGGCTGGGGCTAAATCCGGGATTGAAACTGAACGCGGCACAGCAGGAGAAAATGCACGCTATCACCCGCCAGATGGGGATTGATAATTTAATGGCGCGGTTACCTGGCGAGCTTTCCGGCGGTCAGCGACAGCGCGTGGCGTTAGCGCGTTGTCTGGTGCGCGAACAGCCGATTTTATTGCTCGATGAACCGTTCTCTGCGCTCGATCCGGCGTTACGTCAGGAGATGCTGACGCTGGTGAGCACGAGCTGCCAGCAGCAAAAAATGACGCTATTGATGGTGTCGCACAGTGTGGAAGATGCGGCGCGGATCGCCACACGCTCGGTGGTGGTCGCCGACGGGCGCATCGCCTGGCAGGGTAAGACCAATGAGTTGTTGAGCGGTAAGGCGAGTGCTTCGGCACTATTGGGGATTACGGGTTAGTATGCACTGTCGGATGCGGCGTGAACGCCTTATCCGACCTACGGGTAGTGGGTTTTGTAGGCCTGATAAGACGCGGCAAGCGTCGCATCAGGCAACCCGCACAAGACTATCTCCTAACCCCCAACCACTTTACGCAAAATATCGATATACACCGGCATCAACGGGTGGCGAATTAACACCACCAGCGCCACCACGCCGATGGCAGAAATTAACGGCGTCAGCCACAACAAACGACCACGGGACAAATAATGACTCAAACGGTCAGTCGCTTTACCACTGCGCCATAACCGCCAGCACAGCCAGCCACCAACCCACAAAAACACCGCTGTTGCCAGCAGCAACCATTTAAACTCGCCACTCTGCATTCCGGCTGGAATATCGATCGCCGCACCCGCCAGAATCCCCGGCAGGAAGTAAAACGGCGGCCACAGCAGGCAGCCGATAATATTCGGCGTAATAAATTTTGCCACCGGGAGATCCAGCATTCCCGCCACCATTGGCACCAGCGGACGCGTCGGGCCAACAAAGCGACCGACCAGAATGGTAAACATGCTGTGTTGATGCAACGCATGTTCAGTTTTATCGAGTAATGCTTTGTTTTTCTTCAGAAATGACCAGCGATGCAACGGATTTTTAAAACGCCAGCCCAGCCAGAAGGAGATCCAGTCGCCCAGCAGGCAACCGACGATCCCTGCCAGCCAGGCGTGCCAGAAACTTAACTCGCCGCTGCCAATCAGCGCTCCAAGCCCCGCCATCAGCACCGTACCGGGTAGAATCAAACCGACCAGCGCCAGCGACTCCAGAAAGGCCACCAACACCACCGCCATCAATGAATACACGGTGGATTGGGTAATAAAGTGTTCCAGCAATGCTTGCATAATGTGCCTGTCAAATGGACGAAGCAGGGATTCTGCAAACCCTATGCTACTCCGTCAAGCCGTCAATTGTCTGATTCGTTACCAATTATGACAACTTGACGGCTACATCATTCACTTTTTCTTCACAACCGGCACGGAACTCGCTCGGGCTGGCCCCGGTGCATTTTTTAAATACTCGCGAGAAATAGAGTTGATCGTCAAAACCAACATTGCGACCGACGGTGGCGATAGGCATCCGGGTAGTGCTCAAAAGCAGCTTCGCCTGACTAATGCGTTGGTCTTCGCGCCAGCTTAAGACGCTAATCCCTAACTGCTGGCGGAAAAGATGTGACAGACGCGACGGCGACAAGCAAACATGCTGTGCGACGCTGGCGATATCAAAATTGCTGTCTGCCAGGTGATCGCTGATGTACTGACAAGCCTCGCGTACCCGATTATCCATCGGTGGATGGAGCGACTCGTTAATCGCTTCCATGCGCCGCAGTAACAATTGCTCAAGCAGATTTATCGCCAGCAGCTCCGAATAGCGCCCTTCCCCTTGCCCGGCGTTAATGATTTGCCCAAACAGGTCGCTGAAATGCGGCTGGTGCGCTTCATCCGGGCGAAAGAACCCCGTATTGGCAAATATTGACGGCCAGTTAAGCCATTCATGCCAGTAGGCGCGCGGACGAAAGTAAACCCACTGGTGATACCATTCGCGAGCCTCCGGATGACGACCGTAGTGATGAATCTCTCCTGGCGGGAACAGCAAAATATCACCCGGTCGGCAAACAAATTCTCGTCCCTGATTTTTCACCACCCCCTGACCGCGAATGGTGAGATTGAGAATATAACCTTTCATTCCCAGCGGTCGGTCGATAAAAAAATCGAGATAACCGTTGGCCTCAATCGGCGTTAAACCCGCCACCAGATGGGCATTAAACGAGTATCCCGGCAGCAGGGGATCATTTTGCGCTTCAGCCATACTTTTCATACTCCCGCCATTCAGAGAAGAAACCAATTGTCCATATTGCATCAGACATTGCCGTCACTGCGTCTTTTACTGGCTCTTCTCACTAACCCAACCGGTAACCCCGCTTATTAAAAGCATTCTGTAACAAAGCGGGACCAAAGCCATGACAAAAACGCGTAACAAAAGTGTCTATAATCACGGCAGAAAAGTCCACATTGATTATTTGCACGGCGTCACACTTTGCTATGCCATAGCATTTTTATCCATAAGATTAGCGGATCCTACCTGACGCTTTTTATCGCAACTCTCTACTGTTTCTCCATACCCGTTTTTTTGGATGGAGTGAAACGATGGCGATTGCAATTGGCCTCGATTTTGGCAGTGATTCTGTGCGAGCTTTGGCGGTGGACTGCGCCAGCGGTGAAGAGATCGCCACCAGCGTAGAGTGGTATCCCCGTTGGCAAAAAGGGCAATTTTGTGATGCCCCGAATAACCAGTTCCGTCATCATCCGCGTGACTACATTGAGTCAATGGAAGCGGCACTGAAAACCGTGCTTGCAGAGCTTAGCGTCGAACAGCGCGCAGCTGTGGTCGGGATTGGCGTTGACACAACCGGCTCGACGCCCGCACCGATTGATGCCGACGGTAACGTGCTGGCGCTGCGCCCGGAGTTTGCCGAAAACCCGAACGCGATGTTCGTATTGTGGAAAGACCACACTGCGGTTGAAGAAGCGGAAGAGATTACCCGTTTGTGCCACGCGCCGGGCAACGTTGACTACTCCCGCTATATTGGCGGTATTTATTCCAGCGAATGGTTCTGGGCAAAAATCCTGCATGTGACTCGCCAGGACAGCGCCGTGGCACAATCTGCCGCATCGTGGATTGAGCTGTGCGACTGGGTGCCAGCTCTGCTTTCCGGTACCACCCGCCCGCAGGATATTCGTCGCGGACGTTGCAGCGCCGGGCATAAATCTCTGTGGCACGAAAGCTGGGGCGGCCTGCCGCCAGCCAGTTTCTTTGATGAGCTGGACCCTATCCTCAATCGCCATTTGCCTTCCCCGCTGTTCACTGACACCTGGACTGCCGATATTCCGGTGGGCACCTTATGCCCGGAATGGGCGCAGCGTCTCGGCCTGCCTGAAAGCGTGGTGATTTCCGGCGGCGCGTTTGACTGCCATATGGGCGCAGTTGGCGCAGGCGCACAGCCTAACGCACTGGTAAAAGTTATCGGTACTTCCACCTGCGACATTCTGATTGCCGACAAACAGAGCGTTGGCGAGCGGGCAGTTAAAGGTATTTGCGGTCAGGTTGATGGCAGCGTGGTGCCTGGATTTATCGGTCTGGAAGCAGGCCAATCGGCGTTTGGTGATATCTACGCCTGGTTCGGTCGCGTACTCAGCTGGCCGCTGGAACAGCTTGCCGCCCAGCATCCGGAACTGAAAGCGCAAATCAACGCCAGCCAGAAACAACTGCTTCCGGCGCTGACCGAAGCATGGGCCAAAAATCCGTCTCTGGATCACCTGCCGGTGGTGCTCGACTGGTTTAACGGCCGCCGCACACCGAACGCTAACCAACGTCTGAAAGGGGTGATTACCGGTCTTAACCTCGCTACCGACGCTCCGCTGCTGTTCGGCGGTTTGATTGCTGCCACCGCCTTTGGCGCACGCGCAATCATGGAGTGCTTTACCGATCAGGGGATCGCCGTCAATAACGTGATGGCGCTGGGCGGCATCGCGCGGAAAAACCAGGTCATTATGCAGGCCTGCTGCGACGTGCTGAATCGCCCGCTGCAAATTGTTGCCTCTGACCAGTGCTGTGCGCTCGGTGCGGCGATTTTTGCTGCCGTCGCCGCGAAAGTGCACGCAGATATCCCATCAGCCCAGCAAAAAATGGCCAGTGCGGTAGAGAAAACCCTGCAACCGTGCAGCGAGCAGGCACAACGCTTTGAACAGCTTTATCGCCGCTATCAGCAATGGGCGATGAGCGCCGAACAACACTATCTTCCAACTTCCGCCCCGGCACAGGCTGCCCAGGCCGTTGCGACTCTATAAGGACACGATAATGACGATTTTTGATAATTATGAAGTGTGGTTTGTCATTGGCAGCCAGCATCTGTATGGCCCGGAAACCCTGCGTCAGGTCACCCAACATGCCGAGCACGTTGTTAATGCGCTAAATACGGAAGCGAAACTGCCCTGCAAACTGGTGTTGAAACCGCTGGGCACCACGCCGGATGAAATCACCGCTATTTGCCGCGACGCGAATTACGACGATCGTTGCGCTGGTCTGGTGGTGTGGCTGCACACCTTCTCCCCGGCCAAAATGTGGATCAACGGCCTGACCATGCTCAACAAACCGTTGCTGCAATTCCACACCCAGTTTAACGCGGCGCTGCCGTGGGACAGTATCGATATGGACTTTATGAACCTGAACCAGACTGCTCATGGCGGTCGTGAGTTCGGCTTCATTGGCGCGCGTATGCGTCAGCAACATGCCGTGGTTACCGGTCACTGGCAGGATAAACAAGCCCATGAGCGTATCGGCTCCTGGATGCGTCAGGCGGTCTCTAAACAGGATACCCGTCATCTGAAAGTCTGCCGTTTTGGCGATAACATGCGTGAAGTGGCGGTCACCGATGGCGATAAAGTTGCCGCACAGATCAAGTTCGGATTCTCCGTCAATACCTGGGCGGTTGGCGATCTGGTGCAAGTGGTGAACTCCATCAGCGACGGCGATGTTAACGCGCTGGTCGATGAGTACGAAAGCTGCTACACCATGACGCCTGCCACACAAATCCACGGCGAAAAACGACAGAACGTGCTGGAAGCGGCACGTATTGAGCTGGGGATGAAGCGTTTCCTGGAACAAGGTGGCTTCCACGCGTTCACCACCACCTTTGAAGATTTGCACGGTCTGAAACAGCTTCCAGGTCTGGCCGTACAGCGTCTGATGCAGCAGGGTTACGGCTTTGCGGGCGAAGGCGACTGGAAAACCGCCGCCCTGCTTCGCATCATGAAGGTGATGTCAACCGGTCTGCAGGGCGGCACCTCCTTTATGGAGGACTACACCTATCACTTCGAGAAAGGCAATGGCCTGGTGCTCGGCTCCCATATGCTGGAAGTCTGCCCGTCGATTGCCGTAGAAGAGAAACCGATCCTCGACGTTCAGCATCTCGGTATTGGTGGTAAGGACGATCCTGCCCGCCTGATCTTCAATACCCAAACCGGCCCAGCGATTGTCGCCAGTCTGATTGATCTCGGCGATCGTTACCGTCTGCTGGTTAACTGCATCGACACGGTGAAAACACCGCACTCCCTGCCAAAACTGCCGGTGGCGAATGCGCTGTGGAAAGCGCAACCGGATCTGCCAACTGCTTCCGAAGCGTGGATCCTCGCTGGTGGCGCGCACCATACCGTTTTCAGCCATGCGCTGAACCTCAACGATATGCGCCAGTTCGCCGAGATGCACGACATTGAAATCACGGTGATTGATAACGACACCCGCCTGCCAGCGTTTAAAGACGCACTGCGCTGGAACGAAGTGTATTACGGATTTCGTCGCTAAGTAGCCACATCAGGTATGTAACGCCTGATGCGACGCTGACGCGTCTTATCTGGCCTACACGCTGCGATTTTGTAGGCCGGATAAGCAAAGCGCATCCGGCATTCAACGCCTGATGCGACGCTGGCGCGTCTTATCAGGCCTACGCGCTGCGATTTTGTAGACCGGATAAGCGAAGCGCATCCGGCACGAAGGAGTCAACATGTTAGAAGATCTCAAACGCCAGGTATTAGAAGCCAACCTGGCGCTGCCAAAACACAACCTGGTCACGCTCACCTGGGGCAACGTCAGCGCCGTTGATCGCGAGCGCGGCGTCTTTGTGATCAAACCTTCCGGCGTCGATTACAGCGTCATGACCGCTGACGATATGGTCGTGGTTAGCATCGAAACCGGTGAAGTGGTTGAAGGTACGAAAAAGCCCTCTTCCGACACGCCAACTCACCGGTTGCTCTATCAGGCATTCCCGTCCATTGGCGGCATTGTGCACACCCACTCGCGCCACGCCACCATCTGGGCGCAGGCGGGTCAGTCAATCCCGGCGACTGGTACCACCCACGCCGACTATTTCTACGGCGCCATTCCCTGCACCCGCAAAATGACCGACGCAGAAATCAACGGCGAATATGAGTGGGAAACCGGTAACGTCATCGTAGAAACCTTCGAAAAACAGGGTATCGATGCAGCGCAAATGCCCGGCGTCCTGGTCCATTCTCACGGCCCATTTGCATGGGGCAAAAATGCCGAAGATGCGGTGCATAACGCCATCGTGCTGGAAGAGGTCGCTTATATGGGGATATTCTGCCGTCAGTTAGCGCCGCAGTTACCGGATATGCAGCAAACGCTGCTGGATAAACACTATCTGCGTAAGCATGGCGCGAAGGCGTATTACGGGCAGTAATGACTGTATAAAACCACAGCCAGTCAAACGAAACCAGGCTATACTCAAGCCTGGTTTTTTATTGGATTTTCAGCGTGGCGCAGGCAGGTTTTATCTTAACCCGACACTGGCGGGACACCCCGCAAGGGACCGAAGTTTCTTTCTGGCTGGCGACGGACAACGGGCCGTTGCAGGTCACGCTTGCACCGCAAGAGTCCGTGGCGTTTATTCCCGCCGATCAGGTTCCCCGCGCTCAGCATATTTTGCAGGGTGAACAAGGCTTTCGCCTGACACCGCTGGCGTTAAAGGATTTTCACCGCCAGCCAGTGTATGGCCTTTACTGTCGAGCCCATCGCCAGTTGATGAATTACGAAAAGCGCCTGCGTGAAGGTGGCGTTACCGTCTACGAGGCCGATGTGCGCCCGCCAGAACGCTATCTGATGGAGCGGTTTATCACCTCACCGGTGTGGGTCGAGGGTGATATGCACAATGGCACTATCGTTAATGCCCGTCTGAAACCGCATCCCGACTATCGTCCGCCGCTCAAGTGGGTTTCTATAGATATTGAAACCACCCGCCACGGTGAGCTGTACTGCATCGGCCTGGAAGGCTGCGGGCAGCGCATCGTTTATATGCTGGGGCCGGAGAATGGCGACGCCTCCTCGCTTGATTTCGAACTGGAATACGTCGCCAGCCGCCCGCAGTTGCTGGAAAAACTCAACGCCTGGTTTGCCAACTACGATCCTGATGTGATCATCGGTTGGAACGTGGTGCAGTTCGATCTGCGAATGCTGCAAAAACATGCCGAGCGTTACCGTCTTCCGCTGCGTCTTGGGCGCGATAATAGCGAGCTGGAGTGGCGCGAGCACGGCTTTAAAAACGGCGTCTTTTTTGCCCAGGCTAAAGGTCGGCTAATTATCGACGGTATCGAGGCGCTGAAATCCGCGTTCTGGAATTTCTCTTCATTCTCGCTGGAAACTGTCGCTCAGGAGCTATTAGGCGAAGGAAAATCTATCGATAACCCGTGGGATCGAATGGACGAAATTGACCGCCGTTTCGCCGAAGATAAACCTGCGCTGGCAACTTATAACCTGAAAGATTGCGAGCTGGTGACGCAGATCTTCCACAAAACTGAAATCATGCCATTTTTACTCGAACGGGCAACGGTGAACGGCCTGCCGGTGGACCGACACGGCGGTTCGGTGGCGGCATTTGGTCATCTCTATTTTCCGCGAATGCATCGCGCTGGTTATGTCGCGCCTAATCTCGGCGAAGTGCCGCCGCACGCCAGCCCTGGCGGCTACGTGATGGATTCACGGCCAGGGCTTTATGATTCAGTGCTGGTGCTGGACTATAAAAGCCTGTACCCGTCGATCATCCGCACCTTTCTGATTGATCCCGTCGGGCTGGTGGAAGGCATGGCGCAGCCTGATCCAGAGCACAGTACCGAAGGTTTTCTCGATGCCTGGTTCTCGCGAGAAAAACATTGCCTGCCGGAGATTGTGACTAACATCTGGCACGGGCGCGATGAAGCCAAACGCCAGGGTAACAAACCGCTGTCGCAGGCGCTGAAAATCATCATGAATGCCTTTTATGGCGTGCTCGGCACCACCGCCTGCCGCTTCTTCGATCCGCGGCTGGCATCGTCGATCACCATGCGTGGTCATCAGATCATGCGGCAAACCAAAGCGTTGATTGAAGCACAGGGCTACGACGTTATCTACGGCGATACCGACTCAACGTTTGTCTGGCTGAAAGGCGCACATTCGGAAGAAGAAGCGGCGAAAATCGGTCGTGCACTGGTGCAGCACGTTAACGCCTGGTGGGCGGAAACGCTGCAAAAACAACGGCTGACCAGCGCATTAGAACTGGAGTATGAAACCCATTTCTGCCGTTTTCTGATGCCAACCATTCGCGGAGCCGATACCGGCAGTAAAAAGCGTTATGCCGGACTGATTCAGGAGGGCGACAAGCAGCGGATGGTGTTTAAAGGGCTGGAAACCGTGCGCACCGACTGGACGCCGCTGGCCCAGCAGTTTCAGCAGGAGCTATACCTGCGTATCTTCCGTAACGAGCCATATCAGGAATACATCCGCGAAACCATCGACAAACTGATGGCGGGTGAACTGGATGCGCGGCTGGTTTACCGTAAACGCCTTCGCCGTCCGCTGAGCGAATATCAGCGTAATGTTCCGCCTCATGTACGCGCCGCTCGCCTTGCCGATGAAGAAAACCAAAAGCGAGGTCGCCCCTTGCAATACCAGAACCGCGGCACCATTAAGTACGTATGGACCACCAACGGCCCGGAGCCGCTGGACTACCAACGTTCACCACTGGATTACGAACACTATCTGACCCGCCAGCTACAACCCGTGGCGGAGGGAATACTTCCTTTTATTGAGGATAATTTTGCTACACTTATGACCGGGCAACTTGGGCTATTTTGAGCAAAAAAAAGAGTTCGCCAGATACCATTTTGATGCGTGACGAATGCTTTGCCATCCAGTACCATAGCGCCCTTTCCATTCCTGGACCTGAATAACACCACTACCTCATAAGCACGGTAGCGGGTGGTTATTGCCTGCAATTAAAGATATAGAGCCGAACACATATGCCTTTTACACTTGGTCAACGCTGGATCAGCGATACAGAAAGCGAATTGGGACTTGGAACCGTTGTCGCGGTGGATGCGCGAACTGTCACTTTACTTTTCCCATCTACTGGTGAAAACCGTCTGTACGCACGCAGTGATTCCCCCGTGACCCGCGTGATGTTCAACCCTGGTGATACTATTACCAGCCATGACGGCTGGCAGATGCAAGTCGAAGAAGTAAAAGAAGAAAATGGCTTGCTGACCTATATCGGTACTCGCCTGGATACTGAAGAGTCCGGCGTAGCCCTGCGTGAAGTTTTCCTTGATAGCAAACTGGTGTTCAGCAAACCGCAGGACCGTCTGTTTGCCGGGCAGATTGACCGTATGGACCGCTTTGCGCTGCGTTATCGCGCGCGTAAATATTCCAGCGAACAGTTCCGTATGCCGTACAGCGGCCTGCGCGGTCAGCGTACCAGCCTGATCCCGCATCAGCTCAACATCGCTCATGATGTTGGTCGCCGCCACGCGCCGCGCGTCCTGCTGGCTGACGAAGTGGGTTTAGGGAAAACCATTGAAGCCGGGATGATCCTGCATCAGCAACTGCTCTCTGGCGCTGCTGAACGTGTGCTAATTATCGTCCCGGAAACCTTACAGCATCAGTGGCTGGTAGAAATGCTGCGCCGTTTCAACCTGCGCTTTGCGCTATTTGATGATGAGCGTTATGCCGAAGCTCAGCACGATGCTTACAACCCGTTTGACACCGAACAGCTGGTGATTTGCTCGCTGGATTTTGCCCGTCGTAGCAAACAGCGCCTGGAACATCTCTGTGAAGCCGAATGGGACCTGCTGGTGGTCGATGAAGCGCATCACCTGGTGTGGAGCGAAGATGCGCCAAGCCGTGAATATCAGGCCATTGAACAACTGGCAGAGCACGTGCCGGGCGTTCTGCTGCTGACCGCGACCCCGGAACAGCTGGGGATGGAAAGCCACTTCGCCCGTCTGCGTCTGCTGGACCCGAACCGTTTCCACGATTTTGCGCAGTTCGTTGAAGAGCAGAAAAATTATCGTCCGGTTGCGGACGCCGTTGCCATGCTGCTGGCAGGTAACAAACTGAGCAATGACGAACTGAACATGCTCGGCGAGATGATCGGCGAGCAGGATATCGAGCCGCTGTTGCAGGCAGCAAACAGCGACAGCGAAGATGCCCAGAGCGCCCGTCAGGAGCTGGTTTCGATGCTGATGGATCGCCACGGCACCAGCCGCGTGCTGTTCCGTAACACGCGTAACGGTGTGAAAGGATTCCCGAAACGCGAGCTGCACACCATTAAGCTGCCGCTACCGACGCAGTATCAGACGGCTATTAAAGTCTCCGGCATTATGGGCGCACGTAAAAGTGCGGAAGATCGTGCTCGCGATATGCTCTACCCGGAGCGTATTTATCAGGAATTTGAAGGTGATAACGCCACCTGGTGGAACTTCGATCCGCGCGTTGAGTGGCTGATGGGCTACCTGACCAGCCATCGCTCTCAGAAAGTGCTGGTGATCTGCGCCAAAGCCGCTACCGCGCTGCAACTGGAGCAGGTACTGCGCGAACGTGAAGGTATTCGCGCTGCGGTGTTCCACGAAGGTATGTCGATTATCGAACGTGACCGCGCTGCCGCCTGGTTTGCCGAAGAAGACACCGGCGCACAGGTACTGCTGTGCTCAGAAATCGGTTCTGAAGGACGTAACTTCCAGTTCGCCAGCCACATGGTGATGTTTGACCTGCCATTCAACCCGGATCTACTGGAGCAGCGTATTGGTCGTCTGGATCGTATCGGCCAGGCGCACGATATTCAGATCCATGTGCCTTATCTGGAGAAAACCGCTCAGTCGGTGCTGGTGCGCTGGTATCACGAAGGTCTGGATGCATTTGAGCACACCTGCCCGACCGGACGCACTATTTACGATAGCGTATACAACGATCTGATTAACTATCTGGCTTCACCGGATCAAACCGAAGGCTTTGACGATCTGATCAAAAACTGCCGCGAGCAACATGAAGCGCTGAAAGCACAGCTGGAACAGGGTCGTGACCGCCTGCTGGAAATCCACTCCAACGGTGGCGAAAAAGCCCAGGCACTGGCAGAAAGCATTGAAGAGCAGGATGACGATACCAACCTGATCGCCTTCGCCATGAACCTGTTCGATATTATCGGTATCAATCAGGACGATCGCGGCGACAACATGATCGTGCTGACGCCGTCCGATCATATGCTGGTGCCGGACTTCCCTGGCCTGTCGGAAGATGGCATCACCATCACCTTTGATCGTGAAGTGGCGCTGGCGCGTGAAGATGCACAGTTTATTACCTGGGAGCATCCGCTGATCCGCAACGGTCTGGATCTGATCCTTTCTGGCGATACCGGTAGCAGCACGATTTCACTGTTAAAAAACAAAGCGTTGCCGGTAGGTACGCTGTTGGTGGAACTGATTTATGTGGTTGAAGCCCAGGCTCCGAAGCAGTTGCAGCTCAACCGCTTCCTGCCACCGACGCCGGTACGTATGCTGCTGGATAAAAACGGCAACAACCTGGCGGCGCAGGTAGAGTTTGAAACCTTTAACCGCCAGCTTAACGCGGTTAACCGTCACACCGGCAGCAAACTGGTTAACGCCGTGCAGCAGGATGTTCACGCTATCCTTCAACTGGGTGAAGCGCAGATCGAGAAATCTGCCCGTGCATTGATTGATGCAGCGCGTAACGAAGCCGACGAAAAACTGTCTGCCGAGCTGTCTCGTCTGGAAGCTCTGCGTGCAGTGAACCCGAACATTCGTGACGACGAACTGACCGCCATTGAGAGCAACCGTCAGCAGGTAATGGAAAGCCTGGATCAGGCAGGTTGGCGTCTGGATGCCCTGCGTTTGATCGTTGTAACGCATCAGTAACGGAGCCGAAAATGGGGATGGAAAACTACAATCCACCGCAGGAACCCTGGTTGGTTATCCTGTATCAGGATGACCATATTATGGTGGTCAACAAGCCGAGCGGTTTGTTGTCAGTGCCGGGTCGTCTGGAAGCGCACAAAGACAGCGTGATGCCGCGAATTCAGCGTG
>ENA-ORNW01001930-ORNW01001930.1-human-gut-metagenome-genome-assembly--contig:-NODE-1930-length-14711-cov-4.211108_pt1 | contig 14711 bp, 10 predicted proteins | sample MGYA00242121_ERZ509034 | MGnify/ENA primary metagenome ERZ509034 (study PRJEB26280, sample SAMEA2338689) | human gut metagenome | biome: human gut; feature: human-associated habitat; material: faeces... | reverse complement strand
AGCTGGCCCGCCAGCACGAGCCACACAAAGCCAATGTCGCGCAGGGCTATGCCCCTGTCTACCACGGCCTGGGTGAGCAGGGGCAGCAGCAGCTGTATAGCGCTGCCTATGGCCAGCCCTGCCAGCACATGGGCGAAGGCGGCCTTGTAGCGGCGGACATAGGCCATCAGGAAGCGCCCCGAGCCGGTGTCGCCGCCACGCTTGCCGGTGGCTGCCTCGGCGAAGGCCGGGGTGGTTTCCAAGAGCATGGCTATGCCCTTGTCTTCGCCATCGGAGCGCGAGCTGAGCCATCCCTCCTCAAACTCGGCGCGCGAATATTCCACGAGGCCCTTGGCCGGGTCGGCCACACAGTAGCGCAACCTGCGCCCGCGCCCCCTGATGCGGTAGAGCACCACAAAGTGGCGCTGCCGCCAGTGGAGTATGCAGGGCAGAGGGGCCTTGGCAAGCATATCCACCGGCAGGCGCCCGCTGACGGTGTGCAGGCCCAGGGCCTCGGCGGCACGGCTCATGCCGAGCAGCGAGACACCCTCGGCCGTAGACGGACACAGCTCCTCGACCTCGGCCGCCGACATCTTGCGGCCGTGGTATTCGCACACCATCTGCAGGCAGGCTATGCCGCACTGCATGGCGTCGTGCTGCATGCGAAAGGGGAAAACGGACATTGAGAGCTTTGAGCTTTGAGTTATGAGTTATGAGTTATGAGTTAAAAATTAAGAGTTAAGAACTTGATAAGTTAAGAATTAAGAATTACGAAAAGGCTGCGCGGTGATAGTCAAATGCAAATGTCTGTACTCCTGCACTCCTGTACTCCTGTCTCCTAAAGACGCATCCCGATGCAAATTCTTAAACATTTCACATCTTCATGATTCCCGACGAGCCACGGTCAACCTCAAGCTCGGTGCGCTCCACCTTCTTGCGGCCAAAGTCGAAGCTGTAAGACAGCTGGAGCCACGCCATCCGGCCGTTGGCACGGCTCACGTCGGAGCGGTCGTAACGGTAGACGCCGAAGTCAAACCACTCGCGGCTGACGTAATCGCGCTCAAACGGGTTGCGGCAGCCCAGCTCCATGTAAAGCCCTTTGTGCCGCCACGAGGCAAGGAAGACCAGCTGCCCGGTGGTTTCAGAGAAGTTGGAGTCGTACAGCTCTGTGACCCGTGGCTGGAATTGCGCAAAGAATGCAAACTGCCCCAGGCTGTAGCTTGCACTGAGCGAAGACCTCACGAAGTCGTGGCAAGCGCTGTTGACGCCCGTCACCCACTGCCTGCAATACGACACGCCGCCCGACAGCTGCAGCGACTGGCCGAACAGGCCCAGCGTGGCGTTGGCCCCGGCCATCAGGTCGTGGTAATCGCCGTCGGTGACGAAAGTGCTCACCATGGTGTTGCCCTCGGCCTTGTAATACGACTTAAGCATGTCGGCAAAGATATTGTACTTGCCGAACACCGACAGGTTGCCCCCCTGGCCGACAGATTGTAGCCCACATTGACAAAGTGCATCTTGGTGATGTCGAGCTCGGGGTTGCCGCGCTTCACAGTGTGATGGTCTACCCGCTGCTCGGTGTTGTTGTAAGCCGACATCGTGGGCACGCTTGTGCCCATCGACCAGTCGGCATACACCGACTGGTTGTCGCCGATGGCGTAATTGGCCGTCAGGGTGGGCCGCCCCTGCACTTTGAACACCGTGCCATAGCCCCTTATGCTGTAACGCTCGAAATAGATGCCCGGCTGCAGGCTTACGCTCAGCTTGCCGGCAAAGGTGTGGGTATAGGTGGGCAGCAGCTGCAAACCGCCGTCCTGCACCTCTTGCTCGGCGCCCGAGGTGCCCGCATAGGTGGCGTGCTGTCATATGTTGTAGCCCCACAGGAAGAGGGTGATGGCATTGTTGTGGCGCAGGTCGACGGCGTATTTTAGCTGCGCCTCTAAGGTGTTGCGCCTCTCATTGGCGTCGGACACCACGGGCGCGAGCCCACCTTCGGCGTAGGTGCGGTCGTATGTGTTGTAGCCATGATGGTAGCTTGCCTGGGCGCGCAGCGTGTGGCCCTCGCGAGGCTTTGTCTCGACAAACAGCGTGGCTGCTGCCAAAGCGTCGCGGCTACGTGTGGCCGTGGCGGCCACGGCGCCGGGGTATGCCTGCGGCGAATAGTCCACCGACGTGCGGCTGTCGGCCGGTGAGTCATTCAGGCTCATGCCCAGGTCGGCGTAGGCACTGGTCTTGCCGGTGCGGTAGGCCATGCGCACCTTTCCGTAATAAAAGCGCATCTTCGACAGGCGGTCTATGGCGGTAGACACCTTTGTGAAGGGCGTGGCCAGGGCATAGTGCTCCGTGGCCGACGCTCCCGGCCCGTCGTAATACTCAACCCTCACTATGTCTTTCGGCCTCAGGCGGTTGGCCTCGGCGGCGTCTGTCTTGCGGTTGTCAATATATATTGTTGGAGCGGTGTTGTTGGCATTCTTCACCGTACCGCCCAGACGGTCGACAATCAGCTTGGGTATCATCATGTTGGCCAGCAGGCCCAAGCCCGTGCTTGAGGCAGAGACCTGGCTACGCGTTGGCATGTAGGCGGTGTGGTCGCCTTTCTGTATGGCCGTACGCCCCTCTACGGTGACGCCGCCAAGCTCCATCTGCCGGTATATGCTGTCACTTGCCGCCGGGGCGGTTTGCGTGCTGTCGGCCGGGGCGGTCTGCGCCGATGCGCCGGCAAAACAACATGCCAACGCCACTGATGCCAAAAACTTCTTCTCCATAATGCGTGTCTGTTTTATTGAATTGTTGAACGTTAGCTTGCCCCACAGCAGCCCCCTGATGCGGTAGAGCACAAAGAATTGACACAGCCGCCGATTGTGCATGCAGGGCAGAGAGGCCTTGGCAAGCATGCCCATCGGCATTGTACAGAACAGGCAAATACGCGGCCACAAAGCTCAGAACGTGCCTTTGTCTGTATCCCGGTTTGTTATCTTCTTTCTTATCTTGCTGTCCTTGCCCTTGAACAGCGTGTAGCTTGCCCCTATGACAAACATAGAGGCATTGTCGTTGATGATGTTGGTGGATGAGTGAGCGATGATGTCATTGGGCAATGTCTCGGAATGGTATTTTGACCTTGAGAACGCCCAGTAGCAGCCGGCGTTCAGCATAAGCTGCTTGTGACGGTAATAGACCATGACGTGGCCAGCGTTTTCGTCGTCGGAAAGGTAGGGCCCGCTTATACACCTCGACACGATGTTGCCGGTATAGTAGGCCCCAAACCGCCCATGGCTGAGGTTGACCGTATACCACAGCGGCGTATACCATTTTGAGCTCACCCCCATCAGCCTGCTGTCAATGCGCTGGTTGACAGCCTTTCCGTAGAGGTTGACCGTGAGAAGCCCAGAGGAGAACGGGCGTATGGCAACAGAGTATGTGGCACCCAGTTGCCTGAAGTTCTCGGCGTTCTCGTATGTCTGCACCACGCTGCCCGACTCTGTGGCATGGTAATACGTATTGATGGGGTTGTTGGTGAACGATGCAAGCATCGAGACGTTGAGGTCTATCCACGACAGGCGGTGGCCAACGCCAAGCGAGCATGAATATGTGTTTGAGCTGCGCAAATAGGGATTGCCCCGCTTCACCAGCCTGTAGGCCAGCTGCACGGCGTTGTTGCTGAGCTGGGATATGCCGGGTGGCTCTGATTGCGACGACAATTCCAACCTCACAATGCCGTTTTTGTATGAATAAGACAGCAAAAGCTGAGGCGAGAACACCACTGATGTTTGATGGGTGTCGTCGTTGGAGGTGCGCAACAACGTTGCTCCTGCGCTTACCCTATATCCCAGCCGCTTGTGTGAGCCTCCATATTCGGCGTAAGCGTAGTGGCTGCTGTTGGCCGAACGGTAGCGGTATTCGCGGTTGTCGCTGAGCGTGTTGCTGATGTAGGCCGTCGACCGCCCGGCCATTCCCCTGTATCCTATGTTCATTGAAGAGTTCTTCCACAATCGCGTATACATCATTTCCGCGATCAGCGAAACCTTATGGTTACGCGACGTCATGTTGTCGTCAAGCATTGTGGCGCCGTCATCGCCCGCCCACTGCCTGTTGCTCTCGCTCTGGTCATTGTGGTAGTATGTGCCCACCACATCAGCAACAATCTCATGCTTTTTGCCAATCTTCTTGTTCAGATAAACGTTGACCGTAGGGCCAAATGTGTTGAGCTTGCTGTGGCTCTCGCCGTTTCCCCCGGCCCAGTTGTCATCACCAAGGGTGGTGACCCGCATGTCGGCCTGGCTGAACGAGTGTGACAGCGACGGGCTGAAGGCCACCTGCATCACCAGGTCTTCGGGCTTGTTGTAAGTGTATTTCAAGTCGAAGTCATTGTTTGTATATCCAAAGGGCCGGCTGTTATGGTATATGTAGCTCGCCCCCTTGCCACTGCCGGGAATGTCGAACCGCTCTGTCCACTCGCAGTCACTGTAGTTTCGGTAAGACAGCGAGTAGTCGAAAGACAGCTGGTGGCGCCCGGATGTGAGGCGCAGCCATGTGCCGGCATCGCCAAACTTTGTTGTCAGCGCGTGCTGTCCTCCGACGCCAAGGGCAAACCCATTGTCGAGGCGCTTGGTGATTATGTCGACCACCGTTCCCATGCCAACATATTTGGCCGGTGGCACAACATATTGCTCCACCCTTATTACCTTGTTGGCAGGCACAGACTTCAAGTCGTAGTCAGAGCAAGGCACACCGTTGAGCAACAGCATAACCTTGCCACCATCCATCATCTTCAGCCTGCTGCTCACAGGATCAACATGAACATCACGCAATGTGGCCACGAGGTCGGCCGCATGCTGAGCTTTCTCCACCTGCTCTTCGGTAAACGTATACGTGTCGCGGTCGGCACGGGTGGTCTTGCGGCTGCCTTTTACTGTCACTCCTGCCAGCTCCATCTGTCTGGACACACTGTCAAGGCTCACAGCCTCACGGGTGCTGTCGGCGGCGTGCACGTTTGCTTCTGCCCGCGTGCTGTCGGACGGGGCGGTCTGCGCCGATGAGCCGGCAAAAAAACATGCCAACGCCACTGATGCCAAAAACTTCTTATCCATAATGCGTGTCTGTTTAATTGAATTGATGAATGTTAGTTATAAAGGATGTCAAGCACCCGGCAGCAGCCCCCTGATGCGGGCCTCATTGACAACATGACTCTCGGCGTAGTGCGGAAACCTATCCATGAAGCAATCTGGGCCGTGGCCGCCTTTGCGCATCTCTATGCCTTTGGTGATGCATGGCCCCATGCAAACAGGCAGGAGCTTGCAAGAAAGGCACTTGGGATTGTTGAATGCAGGTGAAGAATACATGTAGGCCAGCAAGCCGTCTTTCCATTTCACAGTCCCGTCTTCCGACAACGAGCCGACACACCGACTTTCGTCATAACCGCGCGCGGTGCACTTAAACACCCGTCCATCATAATTTATTACATACTGGTGCAGCCTGTCGGCATAGCAGCTATAAAATTTCTTTGGTGTCATCAGGTGGTTATCCACTCTGAAGCCACAGGCCTTGAATGAAGTCTGTACTTTAGCCAGCTGCTCGTAATCAGCTGAGGTGCAGTTTATTTGCCACACTTTCTGAAAGTCTACAGAGATGTGCTTCTTTGCGTTGTCGGTTATCAGCGGAATGATGTCCTCAATGCCATGCAGCGTCCGTTTGTCATAGTTTATCCTGAGAATAATGCTTATCCCCGGTATTATTTCAGGCAATAGGTTTATGTTGCTTACTATTTTTTTGAACGTCCCCCTTTTGTCCGAGTTGCGTTTTATCAGGTCGTGACGCCTCTCGTTTCCATCAAGCGCTATCTGCAAGCTCGTGAAACGTAGGTCTGCCATGCGCCTCATCATTTCTTCATCCATATATGTTGCGTTGGTCGTGGCATGTTGCGTGAATACCACATCGTGCTCTTTGGCCAGCTCATTGCAATGGGAAGATATTGGAGCCACAACATCATCAAAATACATCAATGGCTCGCCACCAAACCAATCGAGATGCAATGCAGGTATGCGCAAGTCGTTTATCAATAAAGACATGTGATTTTTCACAGCTTTAATCATTGCCTCATTCATCCGGCCACTATGGGATGTCTTGGAATATTCCGTTGAACAATACCAGCATCTCAAGTTGCAGTCAAGCGTTGGGTTGATGGTGACATGGTGTTTTTGATTCTCATACACCATCTTGTTGTTCATAAACTTTATGTAGTTCAACTCGTCATAATCGCCTTCAACAAAAAATCCGCATTTCTTGAAACTATCATAAAGCTCACCGTATTCTGAACGGAAATGTTCCAGGTCGGCCACCAATTGGGATATGGTCTCAAACTCTTCGTCTTCCAAGCACACGAGCGAGTTTGTCAGCGTATTGTACACCAATTTATTGTTACCGTAAGGAACGACAATATTATAATAACTAAGTTTGTCCATGCCTTATGCTTTTAATTTTGATAATGGCAGTGGGCCACTGCTTGCAGGGCCCACTGCTTTATTAGCCCATCATGGGCATGCAGGTACTAACACTGTACGTATGTTGGCTTACAACCACAATTAGTGTTTACGTGTAGCGCACATTCACCATTAAATGTCGGATCGCCAATAATAGGGCACCACTGCACAAAGTAAGTGCCTCCCACTCCTCCGACCACATGGGTCAGCTCTCCGTCACTGAGGCGTTGCATTATAGCCACCTCGTTCAACTTTTTCTTTGTTTCCATTATTATGGTTATTAATGGTCATCACCTACTCATATAGCTTTTCGGTTTCCGCTCCTTTGTGGTCTGGTCCATGCTTTTATCTATGCGCAATAATAAAAGTCGGTATGTCGGAATTTGTCCCTGCCGAATGCGGCGCAGGGCCGGTATCATCAAATCAATCAAACAGACGTGAGTCAAATATCTATATATCGCAAATATACAACTTATTTTTTAAGTTTGGTTGTTTTGCAGCCATTGTTTTTATACTTATAAAGCATTTGGCGGGTTACCGACCCATTGAAATGACATTGCCACCAACAAGGCGTGATGCAGCAAGCACTCGGCGCCCAACCTTTAATTCTTAACTCTTCCCCCTTCCAAGGTTATTGTATTTTAATAGATGCTGGAGGCCCACGACCGCCAGCAGGCGGGCACAAATCAAAGGCACACTGTTTAACCAACATTTCAACCCATGGCTGAAAGACAGCTACAGCTGATTACCACTACTCAAAGAACCCGCTAAACCTATTCTTGCCGTAAGACAACTCAATGCTGTATTTTTCGTTGTCGTCAGGTAACGGTATCACACTTGCCGACGGTGACAGAGGCATGGCACCATGATAAATCACCTTGTTGGCAGAATCCTTTATGACAATGTCTACATTGGGAAGCAAATCCTCGGATTTTATCCATACATTGTTTTCATCATAATTTACTGTGGGAGCTACGCTGCGATGGTTAGGACTTTCATAATGATTATCGTTATCACTGCTCAACTCCACTTCTTTTATATCAGCAAGGCTTCTCGCAGATATGGAAATCGCAAATAATAAAAACATCAATCGTCTCATAATCTTATTATTTGGTTAATGATGCACAAAGATAGATAAACCTATGCAATTAGCAACAAAAGTCAAGCTTTCAATATTGCTTTCATTTTACTCCACTGTTTCCAAATTAGCTTTCAAGAGGGGACAATCCATTGACCATCAACACACTACAAGCCAAAATCTGATTCATAGTCTCTCAACGTCAACCCAATCCAAAATCATGGTGCAAATGCTATCGTTAGCATTTGCAGCTTACTAATTTTACATAAAGACTTATAAAACGACCGTCACAAAAAACAACTAAAGCGCGTGTATGAAACTATCCCATGATTCGCCTTTTCCGTCTTCACCAAAGTATTTCCTGTATAGGCGCCGCCTGATGTTACTGATGGTGGATGAGTCCTTGTATGTCAGCCTCGCTATGTCTGCAGGCGGCACATTGACCTTAATGAGCAGGCATACACGATATTCCAGCTCCGATATTCTTGTTTTATCCAGCAGTTTCTGCTTAAAGCCGGGATATGCCTCATTCACCATCTCGTCAAGCTCTACCCAATCGCTGTGGGTTAGACGTGATGTAGTGGAAGATGAGCCAGAAGTCTTGTCGTTGACAATATGCTTGATTTTCATTACGACAGATGATGTATCCAAGGATTGCCTGAATTCATCTATGGGCACTTCATTGTTCACAACATTTTCCGGGCCGTCGCCTTCACGTGGCATCTTGCTCATGTCAAACGTATTTTTAGGCGTACGCTTGCTCTTCACGTATAACATCACTATGACGAGAGCCACGACAACCATGCAGGCGGCGATAAGGACGTAGGTATTTGCCAATTTCCGTTCCAACTGCTCATTTGCCTTGTACCGCAATTCCACATTTGCCTTTATCTCTGCGGCATTATCCGTCTCTATTTCATTGTGCAATGAGTCAATTATCCTTTTATGCAGATTTAGATGATATATAGCAGAGTCTATCATCCCAAGTCTGCTATAATGCTTTGACAGCCGTTCGTGTGCTGCTTCACGCCCATACACATTGCCAATGCGAGCAAGCACCTGATCAAACCTGAAAGCCCTGTCTTCACGCCCGGTTGCCATGTAAATAGCCGAGGCAATAGACAATTGTGCGCTACGGTCTGTAGAATCGTTGGATGAGATGGCGACGTTAATGTATTTTTCAGCTGTCTCATAATCGCCGATTTGATAATACAGCCGTGCCATTTGTGTGTTTACATATGTAAATAGATTTTTATCCCCACTCTTTTCTGCTGCGACATGTGCCATTTTCATGTAATGGAGTGCGTTCTTCTCATCTTTAAGGCCACGGTAACAGTTTGCAATGTCTCTCAATCCAAAAGCCATCCCCCGAACATCGTGCCTGGCCGAGTCAATCTTAAAGGAAACACGGAAACCATTCATCGCCTCTTCGTAAAGCCTATTCATGTAAAGTAAATTGGCTATTTGCGCATGGCACAGCGACATTATCTTCACGTCGCCGTATTCTTCTGCCACATCGATAGCGTTGTATAAATACCTCAAGGCAGCGGCCGGCTTGTTCATGTCGCGATATGCGCTGGCAGCATAATAATAGGCTGTGGGCAGCAGACGGCGGTCGCCGCCATGCTCGTAATAGCTCACGATACTGAGTATACCGTCGGTGGTGTCGTTAGGCTGGTAGGCCTTGTCACGGGCCTTTACCCTCAGCAGGGCGTAATACATGCTGTCTTGCAGGGACATTGAGTGGGCGCTGTCGGCTATAGTGTCGAGCAAGGCCAGGGCGCTGTCGACGTTGCACTCAGCAAGGCTGTCAGCAACCAGGAGCGACCGCGGATAGATGTGCCTGGTGTCGCACGACATGAAAACAGCCATGACAACTGCTGATGCAAACAAGAATAGCTTGGTGACAATACTCATAACGAATGCAAAAGTAACAAAAAAACTTTATAGTCTGTTATTATTTTATCAGAATTGTATGTTAAATACTCATTGAATCCACCTCATTGCACACCAAGCCGAAGCAGCAGAAGCGTCAGACACAGCCCCTACGCCACACATTTAATTCTTAACTCTTAATTCTTAACTTTCAATTCTTAGATTCTGGCTGTCCTGTCGAGCCTCCACCTCGCTATGTCGGAGGCAAAGAACAGCACATCGAGAGCCACAAGCCAGAGCGGGAGCCAATGCCCCGGCTGAAAGTCTGAGCAATAGAAGGCATAAAGCGTGATGGCCATGAACGCCAAGTCGAGCTCAAGGCCCACGCGGAGTTCGCGCCTGAGGCCTCACCCAGCCGAACGCGGGCGCACCACAACCGCCAGCAGGCAGACGCAAAGCAACGACAGAACCACGGCCAGAGGCCACCTCCACGGCCCGACGCCCGAGGCAAAGGCCACGACGCCAACACCAACCAGCAGGGCCACACCAAGCACAAGCTGAGCCACGAACGACGCCACGACGCCACGGCCGGCATCGGCAACGGCACCATCAGACAGGCTGCCGCGCCACTGGCGGAACCACGTCGGCGCACAGGAACACAGCCAAGGCGGCAAACACCATGTTGACCACCAAGGCCGACTGCTCAAGGCTGAGGCAGGCCAGGATGCCTGGCAAGCAGGATGCCGTCGACCATCAGCGTCTGGCCGGAAAGACGGCGCAAAAGCCCGCGCAGGCCCAGGGCAACCACCCCACATACGGACAAGCACACAAGGGCCAAGGCCCAAAAGCCTCCGGCAATACTACCGAGCCACACGCCAAAAGCTGCAACGGCACAGCCACCCGTAAGCAGCAGCAATGATTTCCTGTCAGAATTTCCAATAATTATTACTTGTTTATTTGTTACACATAACAACAGACAGCCATCGTTTGAAAAAAAAATTTTGCGACAACCCACGTTCCGATTACAAATACACAAAATAAACGGCTGTCTGCAAAACAAATTAAAAGACTTCACCGACAAAAAAAAAACAAAAAACCACAGGCAATCAACCACGGCCAGAGCCCCCGCCATAAGCTTGGGCCACAACCTCTGTTTGAGATGATGAAAGACCCAAAGGCAGGGTCGGGGCAAGTTGCAAGCAGCACCATGCCCCCGGCCCTGCCTTTCAGCGGGCAACTGACGGCCCGGCACCGCCCCCTCCGCCCACCACGAGGGTGTTGGTGGTCATGCGCGTCATGTATTGCTGTATGATGGCTTTCAGCTCGCGCTCCATCGCTGCCTGCTCGCTGACGCGCCCCACGAGGTTGTGCTCAAGCAGCAGGTCGGTGCGGAAGCGGTAGACGGCCTTGGTGCGGCTGCCGTCGAACTGCAACAGGTAGTCGCCCTTGACATACTGGTAGATGCCGTTCAGGTAGTTGACGGCCCATGTGTCTTGCGGTTCGGTGTTGAAGAGGTCGCAGCCGAAGGCCACATACGGGCGGTCGTAGCCCAGGTAGCCCAGCACCGTTGGCATGATGTCAATCTGCTGCGCTATGGCGTCGCGCATTCCCGGCTTTATCTCGCCCGACGGGTCGAAGAATATGATGGGCGAGCAGAATCCGCCCAGGTCGGTCTGGTAATAGTCGTGGTCAGAGAGGTTGGTGTGGTCTGACGTTATCACGAAGAGCGTGTTTTTGTACCACGGCTGGCGGCTGGCCGTGGCGAAGAAGCGTCGCAGCGCGTTGTCGGTGTAGCGAATGCACTTGTGTATGGCTATGCCCTCCTCGGGGTAGACGTCTTTGTATTCGTCGGGTATCACGTAGGGGTGGTGCGACGATGCCGTGAACACAGCCGACATGAACGGCTGGCGGAACTCCGACATCTTGAGCGCGTAGAACTGCAGGAAGGGCTCGTCCCAGATGGCCCACATGCCGTCGAAGTCGCGGTCGCCGCCAAAGCGCTTGTCGTCGTTATACTCCGTGCGCCCGAAGTAGTCGTCGAAGCCCGTGGTGCGCGCAAAGGCCTGGAAGCCCATCGAGCCGTTCTCGGCCCCGTGGAAGAAAGCCGAGTAGTAGCCCTTGTGCTTCAGCTCGCCTGCCAGTCCGCTCACGTCGTTCATCGACGAGGGCGTGAGGAAGAACGGCTCCACAAACATTGGTATGCCCGAGAGTATGCTCGGCATGCCGTCGATGCTCTTGCGCCCGTTGCAGTATGAATAGAGCCACGTGGCGCTGTGCTGCATTAGCGAGTCGACGAAAGGCGTATATCCCTTGTACTTGCCCCCGTCGAGCCAATGGTTGTAGCCCCCGATGTACTCGCGGCCGAAGCTCTCTACAATGAGCACCACCACATTCTTGCGGCGGGACACCGCGCTGTCTTGCGGCATGTGCACCGGGGTGTATATGGCGTCGAGCTCGGCCGGGGCGAAATAGCCGGGCACGGTGAACACGGGCTTGTTGAACGTGCGTATGAGCGAGAACGGCGTGTTGAGCACCACGGCGGCCTCGAGCGGGCGGTCAACATACTGGTTGGCGTTGCTTATGGTTATGGGGCGCACGGCCGTGGTGGCCCCTCCGCGCATACCAATCACCGTCAGCGGCACATAGGCCAGCAGCCACAGCAGCTGAACGCCGTAGTAGGCCAACGCGGGCTTGAGCCTCAGCGGCTTGCCCACACAGGACGGGCGCGGGCCCGAGGGCATGAAGTAAAGCCGCCACAGCCCCCACACGAGCACGGCGGCAAGCACCACGAGGTACCAGTGGCGCAGCAGCTCCACGCCTACCACCGAGCCGATGTTGTGCTCGGAGGCAAACTCAGAGAACACTGTCACCGTGGTGCGGCGCCCCGTATACTGGAAATATACCGAGTCGGCAAGGTTGGCCACTATGCACACGGCGTTGCACACCACGAACACCCAGCGCGCCACGCGCTGCCAGGCGTCGGTCTCCTTATAGTGCAGGGGCAGCAGCATCAGCAGCGCGTAGAGCGCGTTGGTGTAGAGTATGGCCGACGTGTCGAACACCAACCCGCCGTGCAGCATCTCAAAAAACTTGCCCCACGTAAGGCTTGGGGCGAAAGCCTGCCAGTTTTCAAGCAGGAAAGCCAGCCGGCACACCTCGTAGACCACATAGACGAGTACGAGGTTCATCACCAGGCACAACGGCCCGGAATAAATGGATTTGCGTATTCTGTTCATTGCTATCATGAGGCCCCTCTCCCGTCTCCCCCCGTGGGGAGAAGATCTGGGTGGAAGGGCGGCAGCCTCTCTCCCGTCTCCCCCGTGGGGAGAAGATCTGGGCGGAAGGGCGTTCTGTTAATTAATTGTTTATATTATTATATTTCTATCTTACCTGTGGGCAGCCTCACGTAGGCAGCGTAATATCCCACGTGGAAAGCTCCGTCGGCAGCGTAATATTCCACTTAGAAAGCTCCTCATCGGAAACGTTGTATCCCACGTGGAAAGCTCGTCGGCATCGTAGCTTCTCCCCACAGGGGAGACGGGAGAGGGGCTTTACCTATACACCATCCTCAGTATGAGGAAGTTGGTTGGCACGGCCACCATCAGCACCAGCACCGGGGCCACGAGCCGGTGTATTCCCACTGCCACGAAGATGTTGAAGAGCACAATGTGCAGCGAGTAGTTCACCAGGTGGCTGAAGCCGAAGCCCGCCGCCTTGCCTGCCGAGACGTGCGACCTGAAGGTGAAGTGGGTGGTCATGAAGAAGTTGCACACCAGGCTCACCACATATCCCACGGTGTAGTCGACGCTGAGCCACACGCCCCCCTTGAGGAAGAGCTGCATCAGGTAGTATACGCCGTAGTGTATGGCGGCGGCCACTGTGCCCACGATGCAGAACCTGACAAACTGCATCAGCTTATCTCTGTCGGGCATTCTCATGGGATCGTAATGTTGTTGCGGCCGTGCGCGGGGCATAGTCGCGGGTTGTCATCTCCACCACGAGCTTTATCCATATCAGCACACAGGGCAGCGCCTTGAGCGCGTAGGGTTGCACGTAGTGCTTGCGCAGGTATGCGGGGAAGAGGTCGGAGGGCGACATCGACGTAAGTATGAAGGCGAAGACCATCAGCGCCACGTCGAGCCGCGACCGCTGCCACGGCGCCTTGACATACCACAGCGCGGCGCCCGTGAGGGCTATGATGTATGTCGACGACTCGCTGCCTGTGCTGAAGAGCACCACGAAAAGCAGCGTAGAGGCCAGGAAGGCGCACCGAAAGGCCTCGTGGCGCCACTGCCCCCGGCGCAGGTATGGCAGGGCAAAGGCCGCCAGGCCGGGCACTATGAGCCACAGGTCGGAGTATGACGGGCACCGGCTTATCTTGCGCACCAGGCCGAGCAGCGACTGGTTCTGCCCGCCGCTGAACATGTTGTCGGCGTTTTTCTCGGTCAGGCTCACCCACCACGCCTTATACTGCCCCACTATATACTCGGGGCTGCTTATGGCCATGGGCAGCACGAAGAACACCGCGGCCCACACGGCCAGCCACATGGCAAAGCGGGCCTTGTGGCGCGAGAAGAAGAAGAAGGCCAGGCCCACAATGCCGTAGAGCTTGACAAACGTGCCGAGCATGACGAGGAAGGCCGCCGTGCCCTCGCGCTCGCGCTCCACGCAGACGTAGGTGCCCACTATGATGGCGGCAATGGCTATGTTGAACTGGCTCATGAACAGGGCCGTGAGCAGCTCGTGGGCGCAAAACCAGTAGACAAACACCTGCTTGCGCCACTCCATGGGCAGCCGCCTCACGGCCACATAGAGCGACATGGCCAGCATCACCTCCCACAGGAGCAGGCCCAACCACTGGGGCACCACGGCAAAGGGGGCTATCACCATGCTGAACGCCGGGCCGTAATGGTTGGTGTCAAAGTATTCGGCCGGATAGGGCTCGTAGAGCGGCAGCTGCCCCCATGCATGCCAGAAGACATACTTGAAGATAAGGAAGTTGTTGCACTTGCTCAGCTTGAGCAGCGCGGCAACCACGGGCAAGAGCAGCCACAGGCCCACCAGCGTGCGCGGGTCGGTGAAGAACGGCTTGCGGAAGAAACGCCGCAAGGCTTCGGTCGTATTGTTCATCTCGCATTCAAATTTCATGCAAAAGTAGCTATTTTTCCCGAAATGATGCCGTTATCTCAATATTTTTGCATAGTTTTGCTTATCATTAAAAACAAAGCCACGACATGAGAATAGGTTTCGACGCCAAGAGAGCCGCCCAGAACCGCACCGGCCTGGGCAACTACAGCCGCTTC
>ENA-ORNW01001906-ORNW01001906.1-human-gut-metagenome-genome-assembly--contig:-NODE-1906-length-14854-cov-3.500710_pt1 | contig 14854 bp, 8 predicted proteins | sample MGYA00242121_ERZ509034 | MGnify/ENA primary metagenome ERZ509034 (study PRJEB26280, sample SAMEA2338689) | human gut metagenome | biome: human gut; feature: human-associated habitat; material: faeces... | reverse complement strand
GCGGACTTACTGCCTGCAAAACCGGAACAAAAAAAGGAGGAGACATGGATAAAGAAACGTTGGTGAAGATTGAAACAACTTTAGGAGACATTGAGGTGAAACTGTATAATGAGACACCGAAACATCGTGATAATTTTATCAAACTGGTGAAGGACGGAGTTTATGAAGGTACACTGTTTCACCGTGTTATCAAAGATTTTATGATTCAGGCCGGTGATCCGGACTCAAAAAATGCGCCGAAAGGAAAAATGCTGGGTACCGGAGACGTAGGTTATACCGTTCCCGCTGAATTTGTATATCCTAAATATTTCCATAAGAAAGGTGCCCTGTCCGCTGCCCGCCAGGGGGATAATGTGAACCCGAAGAAAGAATCTTCCGGTTGCCAGTTCTATATCGTGACAGGTAAAGTGTTTAACGACTCTACTTTGCTGGGAATGGAAAGCCAGATGAATGAGAATAAGATAAATGTTATTTTCAATACACTGGCACAGAAACACATGAAGGAAATCTATAAGATGCGGAAAGCAAACGATGAAAACGGTCTTTATGATTTGCAGGAAAAACTGTTTGCGCAGGCACAGGAAATGGCTGCCAAAGAACCGGAATTCCATTTCACTCCGGAACAGATTGAAGCCTACACTACGGTGGGTGGTACTCCGCATTTGGATGGCGAATATACCGTGTTTGGCGAAGTGGTGAAAGGAATGGACATTGTGGATAAGATCCAGCAGGTGAAAACAGACCGCAGCGACCGTCCCGAAGAAGATGTAAAGATAACAAAGGTGACAATACTTGACTGAATCGTATGAAAATCAACAGGCATATTCTTGATAATGGGTTACGTCTGGTACATTCGCAGGACGAGAGTACGCAGATGGTTGCCCTTAATATATTATATAATGTGGGAGCTCGCGACGAAGATCCCGAGCATACCGGCTTTGCCCATCTGTTCGAACACCTGATGTTCGGAGGGTCGGTGAATATTCCCGATTATGACATGCCGCTTCAATTGGCGGGTGGAGAGAATAATGCCTGGACGAATAATGATATAACCAATTACTACCTCACTGTACCTCGTCAGAATGTAGAAACCGGCTTTTGGCTGGAATCCGACCGGATGTTGAGTCTTGACTTTAGCGAACGGAGCCTGGAGGTACAGCGGGGAGTGGTAATGGAAGAGTTCAAACAGCGTTGTTTGAACCAGCCTTATGGAGATGTCGGACATCTTTTGCGCCCTCTGGCTTATCAGACGCATCCTTATCAATGGCCTACGATCGGAAAAGAGTTGTCGCATATTGCCAATGCTACGCTGGAAGAAGTAAAAGCATTCTTTTTTCGTTTTTATGCTCCTAATAATGCAATATTGGCCGTGACCGGCAATATCTCTTTCGAAGAGGCAGTTGCTTTGACGGAAAAATGGTTCGCTTCTATTCCTCGTCGGGAAGTTCCTTTGCGGAACCTGCCACAAGAACAGGAACAGACAGAAGAACGGCGGTTGACGGTAGAGAGAAATGTGCCTCTCGATGCTTTGTTTATGGCCTATCACATGCCCGACCATCGGCATCCAGATTATTATGCATTTGATATTTTGTCGGATGTGTTGAGCAACGGACGTTCCAGTCGATTGAACCAGCGTTTGGTACAACAGAAACAGTTATTTTCGAGCATAGATGCCTATATTTCAGGCAGTGTAGATGCGGGGTTATTCCATATTAGTGGAAAGCCTTCGGCTGGTGTCACTCTGGAACAGGCGGAAGCGGCAGTAAGGGAAGAACTGGAACTGTTGCAGCACGAACTGGTTGACGAACAGGAACTGGAAAAAGTGAAGAACAAATTTGAGTCCACCCAGATATTCGGTAACATCAATTATTTGAATGTGGCAACCAACCTGGCTTGGTTCGAACTGCTTGGCCGAGCGGAAGACATGGAAAAAGAAGTAGAACGTTATCGTTCTGTCACGGCGGAACAATTGCGGACAGTAGCCCAATCCGCTTTCAGGAAGGAGAACGGAGTTGTGCTTTACTATAAAAGTAAATGAGGATTTTAAGATCCTATTTAAAAGATGATGAAGAGACTATTTGATATATACAAAGACCATTACAAAGCACTAATTTTTCTCGGACTACCGATTGTGATCGGGCAAATAGGAGTGATCGTTCTCGGATTTGCTGATACATTAATGATCGGGCATCATAGTACGATTGAGCTGGGAGCAGCTTCCTTCGTAAATAATGTGTTTAATCTGGCGATTATTTTCAGTACAGGGTTTTCGTATGGACTGACTCCCATTGTAGGAGGGCTGTATGGGACTCATCAGTATGCTCCTGCCGGACAGGCATTACGCAACAGTTTGCTGGCAAACCTGATGGTTGCATTGCTACTGACTATATGTATGACTGTTCTTTATTTGAATATAGAGCATCTCGGACAGCCGGAAGAATTGATTCCTCTGATTAAACCGTATTACCTTGTTTTGCTTGCTTCATTAGTGTTTGTCATGCTTTTCAATGGATTCAAGCAATTCACAGACGGAATAACGGATACCAAAACCGCCATGTGGATATTGCTTGGAGGAAATGTCTTGAATATCATAGGAAACTATATCCTGATTTACGGTAAACTCGGATTGCCCGAATTAGGTTTGTTGGGAGCAGGTATCAGTACGCTGTTTTCGCGTATTGTGATGGTGATTGTATTTATAATCATTTTTATGCGTAGTCCGCGTTTTGTCTGTTATAAGATTGGCTTTTTCCGTTTGGGATGGTCACGCGCTGTATTTGGACGCTTGAATGGACTAGGATGGCCGGTTGCTTTCCAGATGGGGATGGAGACAGCCTCCTTTAGTTTGAGTGCTATCATGATCGGTTGGCTGGGTACGATCGCTTTGGCTTCTCATCAGGTGATGTTGGCTATTTCGCAGTTTACCTTTATGATGTATTACGGTATGGGGGCTGCTGTTGCTGTTCGTGTCAGCAATTTCAAAGGGCAGAATGACATCGTCAATGTACGCCGTTCCGCCTATGCCGGTTTTCATCTGATGATGACATTGGGTGCCGTGCTTTCCTTGATTGTCTTCCTTTGCCGGAATTACTTGGGAAGCTGGTTTACCGACAGCCAGGAAGTGGTTGCTATGGTGACATCTTTAATTTTTCCTTTCCTTGTCTATCAGTTTGGCGACGGGCTTCAAATCACTTTCGCCAATGCTTTGCGTGGAATTTCAGATGTAAAACTAATGATGGTTATCGCCTTTATCGCCTATTTCGTTATTTCGCTTCCCGTAGGATATTTCTGCGGCTTTGTAATGGGATGGGGGATAGTAGGTGTCTGGATGGCATTTCCTTTTGGTCTGACGAGTGCGGGATTAATGCTCTGGTGGCGTTTCCACTACATGACAAAACTTCCCGAACCTCACCCCAAAACCTAATACTTAATACTTAAAATTTTTATCCCAATGGCTTCCTTCCGTTTTACAAAGTTGAAAATAACCGCCGGTTACACTTTGTTACTGGCGATCCTCCTTTTCTCGCTGGTGTTTGTACATCGTGAGATGGAAGCATTGTCGGCAGCCGACGATCAGCAGAACTTAAGAACTGATAGTCTATTGACCCTTCTCCACGAGAAAGATCAAAACACGATTCAGATGTTGCGGGTGTTAAGTGAAGCAAACGACAGTCTTCTCTCTGCTTCGGAGATTGAAGAAATCATTTCCGAACAAGATTCTGTCATTACCCAGCAACGGGTACAACATCGGGTCATTACCAAGCGTGACTCGTTAATAACTACTCCTAAAAAGAAGGGATTCTTCAAACGGCTCGCCGAAGTGTTTTCCCCTTCTAAACAAGACAGTGCCGTATTAGTTAATACATCGCTGGAAGTAGCCACTGATACCATTCTCCAACCGACTACTTCTAAAGATTCTCTTCAGCAGAAAATCCGCATGGCTACCGAAGAAAAACGGTTGCAACGGAAGAAAACCATCCGGCGTACCAGTACGAAGTACCAGCGGATGAATACACAGTTGACGGCACGAATGGATAGTCTGATTAAACAATATGAGGAAGAAATGACCCTGCGTGCCCGTCAGGATGCCGAGCTTCAGCAGGAGGTAAGAATGCGGTCGGCGCGTATCATCGGCGGTATCGCGGTTGGTGCCGTACTATTATCTGCTTTTTTCCTGATATTGATTATGCGGGATATCTCTCGCAGCAACCGTTATCGTCAGCAATTGGAGGTGGCGAATAAACGCGCGGAAGATTTGCTTGTTGCCCGTGAGAAATTAATGCTGGCCATTACCCATGACTTTAAGGCGCCGTTGGGGTCAATCATGGGATATACCGAACTTCTGTCCCGGCTGACAGAAGATGAACGGCAACGGTTCTACCTCGACAATATGAAAAGCTCTTCGGAACATTTGTTGAAACTAGTCAGTGACTTGCTCGATTTCCATCGGCTCGATCTCAATAAAGCGGAAGTGAACCGTGTAACCTTTAACCCTTCCCAGCTGTTCGACGAGATTTATGTCAGTTTCGAACCTTTGACCGCTGCCAAAGGTTTAGCCTTGCAATGTCACGTCGCCCCGGAACTGAACGGAAGATATATCAGTGATCCTTTGCGACTCCGGCAAATAGTGAACAACCTTTTGTCTAATGCCGTAAAGTTTACTCAAAAAGGAGAGATTAGTCTGACAGCCAGCTATGATTCTTCTAAGTTAACCATTGCTATCGCCGATACAGGAAAAGGAATGGCATCAGAAGATCGTGAACGTATCTTCCAGGAGTTTACACGTCTTTCCGGTGCGCAGGGGGAAGAAGGTTTCGGACTCGGACTCTCTATTGTGAAGAAACTGGTAACCTTGCTTGAAGGAACCATTGACGTGCAAAGCACATTAGGAAAAGGAAGCTGTTTTACTGTAACTCTGCCTCTTTATCCGGTAGGTAAATCCATTGCGGAAAGTGAATCTACTGAAAGCGAAAATGCGGATATAACAGAGGAGTCGGCTGTGATTCCTCCGATGAAAGTCATCCGTGTCCTTTTGATCGATGACGATAGGATTCAGTTGAATCTGACTGCTGCCATGTTGAAACAACATGGTATCGATGCGGTATGCTGTGAACAGCTGGAGCAGTTGATTGAACAGTTTCGATGTATTGCTAACAGATATACAAATGCCTGCTATTAACGGTTTTGATTTGGTAAAATTATTGCGGGCTTCTAATATACCACAAGCAAAAACAATCCCCGTCATTGCTGTGACCGCCCGTAGCGAAATGGATAAGGCTGCTTTACATGAACATGGCTTTGCCGGTTGTCTGCATAAACCGTTTACAGTAAAAGAATTATTGATGACGGTAAATGAAGGACAACTCTCGGCTGATGAAGCGCATATCACAGAAGATATGGCAACAGCCGGAATAAACTTCTCTGCACTTACTGCTTATTCTGAAGACGATCCGGAAGCGGCATCCTCCATTATTCAGACTTTTATTGAAGAAACAGGTAAGAATATCGAACGGATGCAACAAGCGCTGAACGATAAAGAGGTGGACGGGATAGCTGCTATGGCGCATAAGCTCCTCCCTCTCTTTACAATGATTGGAGTGGATGAAGCAATACCTCTTTTAGAATGGTTGGAGGTACAGCGAGGGCAAGACTTTTCGAAGAAAGTAAAAGAAAAAACCGACCATGTACTCCAAGAGATATTGATAGTTTTGACAAAAGCTAGAGAATACGAGCAATATCTCCTCCAAAAATAAAATAGTTCTCTATATGTGTAGTGACTCTTTTTATCACAGAGTAATGTCGATATATTTGATTTTAATCTAAAATATGTATAACGGAGGTTGCTGACTAGAGGGAAAAAAGAAATTCAATCTCTGAAAAATTACATGATAGCGATTTTATCTATTTAGCCAATGATGATATAGCTTGTTTTAATGAAATAGTTCCAAAATAGATTTTTATGTGTCTTTTATTGTTGGAAAACATAAAAAAGTTTTTTCATTTTAGTGGCTAGAGAAAGCTTCTTTCATTTAATAAGTTTTTTAGAAATCATTCTCTATTAGGCATGTTCTATGATGTATTGATATAGATCTCCAGCTGTATTTAATCGTTCTGCATTTTCTGCAGAAATATCAATTCCATATTCTTCTTCAATTCTCATTATTAATTCAATAAAATCTAAACTATCTAAATTGAGTTCATGAATGAGTTGAGACTCTTTATGTATAAAGGCTGGGTCAATATTACATTGCTCAGAAATAATCTTTTTTAAGAATTCAAATGTGTAGTGAGATAAATCATCTTTATTATTATCAGACTCTTTATTAGGTTTTATTTCTTTACCTTTTTTTTCTATATTCGATGTTGTGAGAACTAACCCTCTTTCATTTGATACTATAGCATGGATTATTACTTCCCATTTTTCTATTATTTTATTTCCGTTTGTATAAGCAATAGTTGAAGTAACTGTTCCTTTCCATGTAATTTCTGTGTTTAAAGTTTTTGCAATGTAATTACCTTTTTCTGACTTATATGTTATTGTAATTATCCAATCTTGATCAGATGAAAAATTAAAAGGTGTAACTGTAGCATCTATATTGGTAACTTCAGAAATAATGTTGGAACGCTGATTCATACATTTTGTAGTACAATTTAAATTAAATGATAAATCGAAATTTGGTATAATGTCATTTTCTGTTTGGAAGATAACAGGCCCATAATTACTGTAGTATTGTTGTGTTTTTGGATAACATAATTTTTTTAGAAGTGCTTTTAGATTTCCAACAGTTTTACAATTGTCTTTTTCAGAATCAAATAACTTTATATTAAATGTTTCTTCTACTTTGTTGAAAAAGGCTTGCATCTTCAATTCATCAGCTCCTATATCTTCAATGAATCTTGTATTATCATTATACATTGATGGGATGATATCTAATATAGTAGAAATTATAGTATTTAATTTCTCATCTATGTCATTTTCATTACTACTAAGAGTTTTAATTACTGGCGGTTCTATCTTTTTAAGGTCGTAAAAATTATAGTCTAACGATTCTTGACATGAGCTTAAATGTAAAACTAAGATACTTCCCATTGTTAATGTACGAATTCTTTTTTTCATAATGATTAATTTTAGAATTAATAATTAAGATGTTTCCTTTTTATTTATAACAGATAATGCTTTGATATCTATTGTCTATTGTATTATGGATAGACTTCTTCACAAATATATGTAATAACTTATAGATTAAAAAATAAAACTTTTTGTTTTACAACATATTATTATGCTGCTATGTTTTGTTTGGAGTAAAACTTTACTAATAATGAATATTAATATCTTGAGAATAGAAATGTCTAGTCATTTTTGAGATAAGATTATTGGAAAACGGTAAATCGTAATAACTATATTTTTTTGTTCCTAAACATTTTACTCATCTCGTCAACCTTTTTTCGGAATAATTTGTTTACTTTGTGTCACCTTATTTACACTGACACATTTTACATGAAACGAAAATGGATACGCTGGGTAAGCTGGATACTGCTTACTCCTATAATACTCTTTGTAATACTAATGGTATTGCTTTATGTTCCTCCCGTTCAGAATCTTTTGCGTCGGGAGGTTACTGCATATGCCTCTAAGGCAACCGGTATGCAGATTCAGGTGGAACGGATAGACCTTCGTTTCCCGCTTAATCTGTTGGTTCGTGGCGTAGAGGTTATTCAACAGCCGGATACTCTTTTGTCTTTGGAAAGCCTGAATGTCCGTGTGCAGGCATGGCCGTTAATAAAAGGAAAAGTCGAAGTGGATGAAGTCACTTTGAGCCGGGTAGCCGTTAATTCAGCCAATTTGATGGAAGGAATGAAGATTAAAGGCGTTTTAGGACGTTTCTTCCTGCAAAGCCATGGTGTTGACTTGTCCAATGAAATAGCGATTATCAATCAGGCCGAACTGTCTGATACCCATGTGCAGTTGCTGATGAATGATACTACCACCACTCCTAAAGATACCACAGCCTCTGCTCCTGTAAACTGGAAAGTGGATCTTCATCAGTTGAAATTAAAGAATGTATCATTCAGTATGCAACTTCCTGTTGATTCCATGCGGATGGCAGCTCATATCGGGGAGGCTGCTATTGATGATGCACAGGCTGATTTGAAAAATCAGTTTTATGGTTTGAAGAAGTTTCTGTTGTCGGGAACTTCCGCCAGTTATGATACAGGAACTGCGCAACCAATAGAAGGTTTTGATGCTTCCCATATTGCCGTTCGTGATGTTCGCATCGCTTTGGATTCCCTGTTGTATAAAGGCAGGGACATGAATGCGGTCATTCGTGAGTTTACAATGAATGAACGTTCCGGATTAAGTGTTGTTTCACTGACAGGTAGAGCATACTCTAACGATTCAATCATTAGTGTTCCCGGTTTAAAACTAAAAACCCCTCATTCTGAAATAGATTTATCTGCCCATACCTATTGGGAACTTGTCAACATCCCGACTACAGGACGTTTGTCCGCCAATCTCAATGCCTATATCGGCAAAGAAGATGTTATGTTATTGGCAGGAGGATTGCCTGATAGCTTTAAAGAAGCCTATCCATTTCGTCCGCTTGTCATTCGTGCCGGTACGGACGGTAACTTGAAACAAATGCAGATTTCCCGTTTTACGGTAGACTTGCCGGGTGCTTTTGCTTTAGAAGGCGGCGGTATGATAGAAAACCTGGCTGACAGCCTGACTCGTACCGGAACCATTGGGCTGAAAATGACAACTCAAAATTTGAACTTCCTGACCGCTCTGTCAGGAGAGGCTCCCAATGGTACGATTGTAGTCCCTGACAGCATGAATCTGGTGGCGAAAGTTGATATCAAAGGTCCTGAATATAAAGCAGGCCTCCGTCTGAAAGAGGGGAAAGGAGCTATGGACGTGAATGCAGCATTAAATACATCTACCGAAGTTTACAAAGCTGATCTGAAGATAGACAATCTGCAACTCCATAACTTCCTTCCGAAAGATTCTATCTACGAACTGTCTCTTTCGGCTGCGGCTAATGGTCGTGGACTGGATGTCATGTCTTATCATTCTTTTGCCAAACTGAATCTTTCATTAGATCAGCTTCATTATGCAAAATATCATCTCTCCAATCTTAATTTGACAGGAGACCTTAAAGGCGCACTGGTCACCGCACATCTGACAAGTGACAATGCTTTATTGAAAATGACAACCGATGCGGAATATAATTTGGCGCACAGTTATCCTGATGGTAAGATAACGGTTAATGTCACTCAACTGGATTTACATGAATTAGGAATCATGCCACAGCCAATGAAGCGTCCGCTTACTTTTAATTTAGCTGCCGAAGCTCGTCGGGATTTAGTCTCGGCACATTTCGTTTCTGGAGATATGAAACTCGACTTGAGCGCACGTTCCGGCGTTAATCCTTTAATTCGCCAATCTACTCACTTTGTGGATGTATTGATGAAGCAGATTGATGAGAAAGCATTGAATCACGCTGAACTGCGTAAGGCGCTACCGACGGCAGTTTTCTCTTTCTCTGCAGGACAAGAAAACCCTTTGGCATATTTTCTGGCTACTAAAAAGATAGCTTACCATGATGCTTCTGTGAAATTCGGAGCAGCTCCTAATTGGGGAATTAATGGAAAAGCCGCTATTCATGCTTTGAAAGTAGACACCTTGCAACTGGACACGATTTTCTTTACAGTCAAACAAGATACCACACTCATGAAATTGCGTGCCGGTGTTATTAACGGACCGAAGAATCCGCAATTCTCCTTCTCTACTACACTGACAGGAGAGATTCGTGACCGGGATGCGGAACTGCTGGTAGATTTTAAGAATGGAAAAGGAGAAACGGGCGTACTGCTCGGTGTCAATGCGCGTCCTTTGTTTGAAGGGCAAGGAAAAGGCGATGGATTAGCTTTCACATTAATCCCGGAAGAACCGATTATCGCCTTCCAGAAATTCCATTTTAATGAGAATCACAACTGGATTTATGTGCATAAGAATATGCGTGTATACGCTAATGTAGATATGTGGGACGATGAAGGAATGGGATTCCGTGTACATTCGGTGCGGGGGGACACTGTTTCTTTACAGAATATTGATGTCGAAATCCGAAGAATCAGTTTAGCCGAATTGAGCAAAGTACTGCCTTACTTCCCGGAAATAACCGGTTTATTCTCTGCGGAAGCACACTACGTGCAGACTGAAAAAGATCTTCAACTCTCGGTTGAATCATCTATTGACGAGCTGACTTATGAACGTCAACGAATTGGTGATGTAACATTAGGAGCTACCTGGTTGCCGGGCGAACAAGGGAAACAATATCTTAACGCTTATCTGAATCATGACAAAGTGGAAGTGATGGTGGCGGATGGCAAGCTGGTTCCAACCCAGACAGGGAAGGATAGTCTGGAAGTAAATGCCACTCTGGAGCACTTCCCGCTCCGTGTAGCGAACGTATTCATTCCCGATCAGATGGTTACATTAGCCGGTGATATGGATGGTAATCTGAACATTACCGGTAGCACCGAACAACCTTTGATTAATGGCGAACTGATATTGGATAGTGTTACTGTCCTTTCCCGGCAGTATGGTGCTAACTTCCGGTTCGATAACCGCCCGGTGCAGATAAAGAATAATCGTTTGGAATTTGATAAATTCGCTATTTATACAACAGGAAAGAATCCATTTACGATTGACGGATCTGTCGATTTCAGAGATATGTCCCGGCCGATGGCAAATCTGAATCTGCTGGCACAGAACTATACGCTTCTGGATGCCAAACGTACCCGTGAAAGTCTGGTTTACGGAAAAGTATATGCTGATTTCCGGGCAACGGTGAAAGGGCCGTTAGACGGATTGAATATGCGTGGAAACATGAGTTTGCTGGGCAATACAGATGTTTCTTATATATTGACCGATTCACCGTTGACTGTGCAGGACCGTTTGGGAAGTTTGGTAACCTTTACTTCATTTAGTGACACCACGACGGTTGTTCAGCAAGAAGTGCCGACCGTTTCTTTAGGCGGGCTGGATATGGTGATGATGGTACACATCGACCCGTCCGTTCGTTTGAAAGTCGATTTGGACGCAAGCAATGACAATCGTGTTGAATTGGAGGGAGGAGGTGACCTCTCTATGAAATATACTCCGCAGGGTGACCTGACATTGACCGGACGCTATACGTTGAGCGGCGGTTTGATGAAATATGCTTTGCCTGTCATCGCTGCCAAAGAATTTGCTATCGACAACGGCAGCTATGTGGAATGGACGGGAAATCCTATGGACCCGATGCTGAACTTCAAAGCAACCGACCGTATCCGCGCTTCTGTCTCCGAAGGAGAGAATGGTGGAACACGTATGGTTAATTTCGATGTGTCTATCGTCGTCAAGAACCGACTGGATAATCTTTCTTTCGCCTTTGACGTATCTGCCCCCGAAGACGCAACCATACAAAATGAATTGACGGCTATGGGCGCGGAAGAGAGAGGTAAACAGGCTCTATATATCATGGTTATGAAAACCTACCTTGGCACCGGACCGATTGGTGGCGGAGGTGGTGGACTGGGTAAACTGAATATGGGTTCTGCATTGAACTCCGTATTAAGTAGCCAAATCAACTCATTGATGGGAAACCTGAAAAATGCCAGTGTTTCTGTCGGTATCGAAGACCACGATCTGTCGGATACGGGTGGTAAGCGTACGGATTACAGTTTCCGTTATTCACAACGTCTCTTCAATAACCGTTTCCAGATTGTAATCGGAGGTAAAGTTTCTACGGGTGAGAATGCGACGAATGATGCGGAATCTTTCATCGATAACATCTCTCTGGAATATCGCTTGGATAGAACCGGAACCCGTTATGTCCGTCTGTTCTACGATAAAAACTACGAGAGTGTACTCGAAGGCGAGATTACGGAAACCGGAGTCGGTCTGGTACTTCGCAAGAAGCTGGATAAACTTAGCGAACTGTTCATCTTTAAGAAAAAGAAGTAAACATGAAAGGTATATATAGTAACATATTAATAAGTTGCCTGATGGGTATCATCTTATTTTCGGGTTGTTCGGTGACAAAGCATCTGCCCGAAGGGGAGGTACTTTATACAGGAGGAAAAACTGTCATACAGAATAAGTCGACAACACCGGTAGGAGGGACGGCCCTGACAGAGATTGAGGCGGCTCTTGATAAAACTCCCAGTACGAAGATGTTGGGAGGGCTTCTGCCTATTCCTTTTAAGATGTGGATGTACAATGACTTTGTGAAATATAAAAAAGGATTTGGAAAGTGGATGTTCAACCGTTTGGCTGCTAACCCTCCGGTATTTATTTCCACTGTCAATCCGGAGGTCCGCATCAAGGTGGCTACAAACTTGCTCCGTGATTATGGTTACTTCAATGGGAAAGTGACTTATGAAACATTGGTCGATAAGAAAGACAGCCTGAAAGCAAGTATTCTTTATACGGTAGACATGAAGAATCCTTATTTTATAGATACGGTTTATTATCAGCGTTTCACTCCCCAAACGTTGCGCATTATGGAACGGGGACGTCGAATGTCTTATATAAGTCCCGGCGAGCAGTTTAACGTGGTCGATCTGGATGAAGAGCGTACCCGTATCAGTACGCTGTTGCGTAACCGGGGATATTTTTACTTCCGTCCCGATTATATGACTTATCAGGCAGATACGACATTGGTTCCCGGTGGACATATCAGCCTTCGTCTGATTCCCGTTCCGGGATTACCCGCTGCGGCACAACGTCCTTACTATGTAGGAGATGCTTCTGTTTACCTGTTTGGCAAGAATGGTGAGGCGCCCAATGACAGCATGATGTATAAGAATCTGAATATACATTATTATAAGAAATTGCAGGTACGTCCGAATATGCTTTATCGTTGGTTGAACTATCAACAGTTTGTGCGGAACGCACAGATGCGGGCTTCCAATCGTACCCGTCTTTACAGTCAGTATCGACAGGAGCAGGTGCAGGAGAAACTTAGCCAGTTGGGAATCTTCAGTTATCTGGATTTGCAATATGCTCCGAAAGATACGACAGCCGTTTGTGATACACTGAACGTAACCATGCAGGCTACATTTGCCAAGCCGCTGGACGCCGAACTGGAATTGAATGTCGTAACCAAAAGTAACGACCAAACCGGTCCCGGGGCATCATTCGGCGTCACCCGGAACAATGTATTCGGAGGTGGCGAAAGCTGGAACGTGAAGCTGAAAGGCTCTTATGAATGGCAAACCGGCGGAGGAGAAAAAAGCTCTTTAATGAACAGCTGGGAGATGGGAGTTTCTACCTCTCTGACTTTCCCGCGCGTGGTTTTCCCGCATTGGGGGAAAAGGGAGTTTGACTTCCCGGCTACCACTACATTCCGTTTATACATCGACCAGTTGAACCGTGCCAGGTATTATAAACTGTTGTCATTCGGCGGAAATGCTACCTACGATTTCCAACCGACACGTACAAGCCGTCATAGTATTACCCCTTTCAAACTGACATTCAACGTCCTTCAACACCAATCGGAAGAATTCAGGGAAATTGCCGATGCTAATCCTGCATTATATATCAGTTTGAAAGACCAGTTTATTCCTGCTATGGAATATACCTATACCTATGATAATGCTTCCGCACGCGGTATTAAAAATCCGATTTGGTGGCAATCGACTGTAACCTCTGCCGGTAACCTGACCTCGGTGATTTACCGTGCTTTCGGTCAGTCTTTCAGCAAAGAGGACAAACGTTTGCTGAACGTCCCTTTCGCGCAGTTTGTGAAACTGAATACGGAATTCCGCCATTTGTGGAATATGGACAAGAATAATAAGATTGCTTCCCGTGTAGCTTTGGGTGCTCTCTTCGCCTACGGTAATGCAACGATAGCCCCTTACAGCGAACAATTCTATGTGGGTGGTGCCAACAGCATCCGCGCTTTTACGGTACGTAGCATCGGCCCGGGCGGATACCATCCGGCAGAAAGCCGCTACTCTTACCTCGACCAGACGGGTACTTTCCGTTTTGAGGCAAATGTAGAATATCGTTTCCGTATCTTTAAGAGCATTTGGGGAGCCACTTTCCTGGATGCAGGAAACGTCTGGTTGATGCGCAAGGATGAGGCCCGTCCCAATTCACAACTCGAACTGAAAACGTTCCCGAAACAGATCGCTCTGGGCACCGGTGTCGGTATTCGTTATGATATGGATATTCTTGTGTTCCGTCTTGATTTCGGTATTCCTTTGCATCTGCCTTACGATACAGAACGAAGCGGATATTACAATGTCACAGGATCCTTTATGAAGAATCTGGGAATACATTTTGCTATCGGTTATCCCTTCTAACGTTCTTTCTTTGTCTTGAAACAAAGAAAGAACCAAAGAAAATTCAAGGCTGCGTTTTTCCGGCTACTCCGGTGTTCTCTCCGGCTAAAGGGCAGAAACTCGCTTCGCTCAAACAGTCTGCCCTTTTTAACGCTGGAGAAAACGCCTGCGCTTAACGCCGGAAAAACGAGGCCGATCCCCTTTCGGCGTGTTTGTTGCATAGGTTAATGAATTACTGGATTTCTTGATTTGTCATTGATGTACTTTTGATTCTGCATAGGTTTACATGCCGAAAGGTTTTCCGACCTACTTTTTTCTCTGTTAAGCGAACACCCGTAACGAAGCGTTAAAAAGGGCAGATTGTTTGAGCGAAGCGAGTTTCTGTCCTTTAGCGTAGTGAAGGGTGTGAGTAGGAGAAAAAAGTCAGTCTTGAATTTTTCTTTGTTTCTTTCTTTTGTTTCAAGACAAAAGAAAGAAAGTTTTTGTAAATTTGCAACGAAATCTGATGCCATTGACATCA
>ENA-ORNW01001895-ORNW01001895.1-human-gut-metagenome-genome-assembly--contig:-NODE-1895-length-14900-cov-5.747929_pt1 | contig 14900 bp, 9 predicted proteins | sample MGYA00242121_ERZ509034 | MGnify/ENA primary metagenome ERZ509034 (study PRJEB26280, sample SAMEA2338689) | human gut metagenome | biome: human gut; feature: human-associated habitat; material: faeces... | reverse complement strand
CGGTGTGGCTGGAAGAGGGGCCGATCATCACCGGGCCCAGAACATCAAATAATCGCATAGGGGACAGCCTTCCTTTCCTGAGGGTTTTCCCACTTTTGCGCGGCAGCTGCTGCCGCAAAACGCGCTTTTTTCTTGCTTGAATGGACTAAAATTGCCAAAACGGCACATTTTTATCAAGTTTATTATACCGCTTTTGCTGCACTTGTGCTATAATAACTTTATTAATGTTTGAAAATGTCCCCAAAATGGCGTTCTGGCTGCTGCCTTGCAGCGCCGCCCCGCCGCCAAGGGAACAACACGGAGGGTAGATCCTATGAAACTGGTAAGCGTGGAAACTCCTGAAAAGAGTGTCTGCAAAATGACCTTCAGCGCTACGGCTGAGGAACTGGAGGCCGCCTCCAATGCGGTCTATGAGCGCACCCGCGCCACTTATACCATCAAGGGCTTCCAGAAGGGCGAGGCCGACCGCGCACAGATCGAGGCTGACCGCGGCGAGCACACCTTCTGGTACGATGCCATCAACGACCTGATGGATCAGGATGTGCCTGCTTTGTACGAGGCTGCTTTGAAGGAACACGGCTTTGCGCCGGTAGATGACCCCAGCTACGATCTGGTAAGCGTGAAGAAGGACGAGGGTTTTGTGGCTACCGCCACCGTGGCGCTGCAGCCCGAGCTGAAGCTGACCAAGACCACCGGCTTTACCACCCAGTGCGTCACCCCGGAGGTGACCGACAAGGAGATCGACACGGTGCTGGAGCGCCGCCGCAACTATGCCGCAGAGCTGGTGCCCCACAAGGGCCCCGCTGTAAAGGGCAATGTGGTGCACATGGACTTTGAGGGTCTTCTGGACGGTGTGGCCTTTAAGGGCGGCACGGCAAAGGACCAGTCGGTGCAGCTGGGCAGCGGCCGCATGATCCCCGGTTTCGAGGATGGCATTCTGGGCCACAAGGCAGGGGACGAGTTCGAGATCAACGTCACCTTCCCCAAGAACTACCCCAACAAGGAGCTGGCTGGCAAGCCTGCTGTGTTCAAGATCAAGCTGCATGACGTGTGCGTGCGTCAGCTGCCTGCCCTGAACAGCGATTTTGCCAAGAAGATGGGCAAGGAGACCATGGAGGAGTACCGCGCCTTCGTGAAGCAGCAGCTGTTCGACGGCCGCCACGGCGGTGCACTGAACCATGCCAAGGACATGATCCTTGGTCAGCTGGCCGATGCCGCTGAGGGCGAGATCCCCAGCATTCTGGTGGAAAATGCCTACCAGCAGCAGATGCAGGTCATCCAGCAGCAGCTGCAGATGCAGCGCATGAGCCTGACCACCTATCTGAGCCAGATCCACGAGACCCGCGAGAGCTTTACTGCCAAGGTGCGTGCCGCCGCAGAGAAGAACACCCGCGCCCGTATGGCACTGCTGCAGATCGCACAGCAGGAGAACCTGCTGCCCACCGATGAGGAGATCGACAAGCAGCTGGCTGAGCGCGCCGAAAAGACCAAAAAGACGGTGGAAGAGATCAAGGCAGGCACCGACGTTGCCGCCCTGCGCCGCAACGAGGGCATCCGCAAGGCTGCCGATTGGGTCATCGACCACTCCACCATCGAGGAAAAGGTAGAGAGCAAGTAAGCTTAAGATACAAAAACAGCCAAGCCTGCGGGCTTGGCTGTTTTTTTAGGTTAAAATGTTAAAGCCCATGATGACCACGCCCAGCACCACCAGCACGACGCCGGTGGCGCGGTTCAGGGTCTTGGGAGTGGCCTTGTTGGCAAACACGGCGGCAATGCGCGCCCACAGCAGGGTGAACACCACGCACAAGCCCCACACCAGCCAATCGGGCGTGCCGCCGATCATAAAGTGGGACACCGCACCGGTCAGGGCGGTAAAGGTCATGATGAACACGCTGGTGCCCACGGCAGTTTTCAACTCGTAGCCCAGCACGCTGGTGAGGATGAGCAGCATCATCATGCCGCCGCCCGCGCCGATAAAGCCGCAGATGAAGCCGATGAGCACGCCGCACACCACCGACTGCACCGCACGCTTTTGTGCGCTGACCCCCTGCATGGCTTCCTTGGTGGTCATCACCGGGCGCAGGATGAACTTGACACCCAGCAAAAAGGTCATGAACACCGAGAAGCCGCCCATGGTGGCGGAGGGCACCTTGCTGGCCACCCAGCTGCCCACCACCGTAAAGGCAAGCACGCTTGCCATCATGATCAGGCCGTTTTTGATATCCAGATTCTTGTTTTTATGGTAGGTATAGGCAGACACCGCACTGGCCAGCACATCCGAGGAAAGGGCAATGCCCACCGCCATGTAGGGGTCCATGTGCAGGAAGGTGATGAGCATGGGGCTGATGACCGCCGCCGCGCTCATACCGGCAAAGCCGGTGCCAAGGCCGGCACCCATGCCGGCAAAAAAGGTGACAAGCACCGTAAACAGCAAGTGCATTTTATCCATTCTCCTTTAAGATCTCGTCCAGATTTTTCCCGATGATCTCCATGGTGCGGAAAAACGCCTCCCGGGTGGCGGCATCGGTGTTTTGCAGCAGACGGGCAAAAAAGCGTTCCTGCACCTCGCGCCCCCGTGCGATGACCGGCTGCGCCTTTTCGGTGCACAGCAGCTGGGTCTTGCGGCGGTCGCCCGCCACGGCGCGGCGCTCCAGATACCCCTCCTGCACCAAGCGGTCCACGTTTACCGACACAAGGTTCGCTTTGATCTTGCGGATCTCCACGATATCCCGGGCGGTGGTGCAGTCCGGGTTGTTGGCTAAAAACATCAGGATATCAAAGGCGGTCTGGGGCAGCTTTAGTTCCTGACACAACGGCTTGCACATGGCGCTGTACGCCTGCGCGGTCTTGAAACTGATTTCTATGGTAGGGTTCATGGAATGCTCCTTTTGTTCTTATATGGACAGTTCATTTTTGAAGTATTATAGTGCAGATGAGGGGAGATGTCAAGAGAAAAAGAGAACCAGCACATCCTGCGGACGCGCCGGTTCTCTTTTTCAATATGATGATTGCGTTCAGAACACCGCCACAGCGACCAGACGCACCAGCAGGGCGCACAGCCATGCCACGGCGCACTGATTCACCACCATGATGGTGGCCCACTTGCCGCCAAGCTCCCGCTTGACCGAGGCTACCGCCGCGATGCAGGGGGTGTACAGCAGGCAGAACACCAGCAGGGGTGCGGCCTGCGCCGGGGTAAGGGCTGCGGTCAGGGCAGCCGTAGAGCCGAAGAGGATGAGCAGGGAGGACACCACGCTCTCCTTGGCCATAAAGCCGGAGATAAGAGCGGTGGAGATGCGCCAGTCCGCAAAGCCCAGCGGGGCAAACAGCGGGGCGATATCGCCCGCGATGCGCGCCAGAATGCTGGCCTGCGGGTCAGCAGTCAGCCGCAGCTGCAGGTCAAAGTTCTGCAAGAACCAGATGACGATGGTAGCGGCAAAGATGACCGTGAAGGCCTTCTGCAAAAAATCCCGCGCTTTTTCCCACAGCAGCTGCGCCACGTTTTTCAGGCCGGGCAGGCGGTAGTTGGGCAGCTCCATGACAAAGGGCACGGCTTCACCCTTGAACACGGTGCTCTTGAGCAGCAGCGCCGCCAGCACGCCCACCAAGATACCGGTGAAGTACAGCAGCACCATCACAAGCCCTGCATATTGGGGGAAGAACGCCGCCGCAAACAGGCTGTAAATAGGCAGCTTTGCCGAGCAGCTCATGAACGGGGTGAGCAAGATGGTCATTTTGCGGTCGCGCTCCGAGGGCAGGGTGCGGCTTGCCATCACGCCGGGCACGGTGCAGCCAAAGCCGATGAGCATGGGCACGATGCTGCGGCCGGACAGGCCAATGCGGCGCAGCAGCTTATCCATCACAAAGGCCACACGCGCCATGTAGCCGGTATCCTCCAGCATGGAGAGGAAGAAGAACAGCACCACGATGATGGGCAGAAAGCTCAGCACGCTGCCCACGCCGGTAAAGATGCCGTCGATGACCAGCGAGTGCACCGCCGCGTTGACATTCCAGTTGGTCAGAGCAGTGTCCACAACGCCGGTCAGGGCGTCGATGCCCATTTCCATGAGGTTCTGGAAGAACAGGCCGATGACATTGAAGGTAAGGAAGAACACCAGACCCATGATGGCGATAAAGGCCGGGATGGCGGTGTACTTGCCGGTAAGGAACTTGTCGATGCGGTTGGAGCGCAGCTGCTCCTTGCTTTCGTGGGGCTTGACCACCGTCTGCGCCACCAGCTCCTGAATAAAGGAGAACCGCATATCCGCAATGGCGGCGGCGCGGTCCAGCCCGCGCTCCTGCTCCATCTGCACGATGATATGTTCGATCATTTCTTTTTCGTTGGGGTCCAGCTTCAGCGCTTCCTCAATGCGGGGGTCGCCCTCCACCAGCTTGGTGGCGGCAAAACGCACCGGGATGCCCGCCGCCTTGGCGTGATCCTCGATGAGGTGCAGGATGCCGTGGATGCAGCGGTGCACCGCGCCGCCGTGGTCGTCCTCGCTGCAGAAATCCATCCGCCCGGGGCGCTCCTGATACTTTGCCACATGGACGGCGTGGTCTACCAGCTCGTCCACGCCCTCGTTCTTGGCGGCAGAAATGGGGATGACCGGGATGCCCAGCATCGCCTCCATCTTGTTGATGCGCACCGTGCCGCCGTTGCCGCGCATTTCGTCCATCATGTTCAGCGCCAGCACCATGGGGATATCCAGCTCCATCAGCTGCATGGTCAGGTAGAGGTTGCGCTCGATGTTGGTGGCGTCCACGATGTTGATGATGCCGGTGGGCTTTTCGCCGATGATGAACTGCCGGGTAACGATCTCCTCGCTGGAATAGGGGGACATGGAATAGATGCCCGGCAGGTCGGTGACCTCAGTCTCCGGGTGCCCCTTGATGGCACCGCTCTTGCGGTCCACCGTCACGCCCGGAAAGTTGCCGACGTGCTGGTTAGAACCGGTGAGCTGGTTGAACAGGGTGGTCTTGCCGCAGTTCTGGTTGCCCGCCAGCGCAAAGGTCAGGGTCTTATCCTCCGGCAGGGGATGCTCCCCCTCCTTGGTGTGGTACTTGCCGCCCTCACCAAGACCCGGGTGCTCCACCATCTTCTCCGCCACCGGGGCGTGCACCGCCGGGGTCTTTTCGGTGGGGGTCACGGTGATCTGTGCCGCGTCGTCCAGACGCAGGGTCAGCTCATAGCCGTGGATGCGCAGCTCCATGGGGTCGCCCATGGGCGCCAGCTTTACCAGCGTGACCTCTGCTCCGGGGATCAGACCCATATCCAGAAAGTGCTGCCGCAGCGCGCCTGCACCGCCCACAGCCTCCACTATGGCGCTTTTGCCGATCTGTAACTCTTTTAACGTCATATCCGTTGCCTTCTTTTATATGTACTGTTCTTGTGTGTTAGTCTGTGTTAACAAATGTAGTATAGGCTAACTGACAGCGGATGTCAATAGAGAATATAGACATAAAAAAAGCACCGCATCCTCTCAGGCGAGAATATGCGGTGCTTTGGTTTTATAAGTTACTTCACGGTGTGGTAGCCATCGGGGTTGTTCTTCTGCCAGTTCCAGCTGTCGGCGCACATCTCCTCGATGCCGTACTCGGCCACCCAGCCCAGCTCGTTCTTGGCCTTGGTGGGGTCGGCGTAGCACTCGGCGATATCGCCGGGGCGGCGGGGATCGATGACGTAGGGGATCTCCTTGCCGCAGGCCTTGGAGAAGGCGTGGATGACATCCAGCACGCTGTAACCCTTGCCGGTGCCCAGATTGCAGATGAAGAGGCCGCAGCCGGTCTCCAGCTTGCGGATGGCGCACACATGGCCCCGGGCCAGATCCACAACGTGGATGTAGTCACGCACACCGGTGCCGTCCGGGGTGGGGTAGTCGTTGCCAAAGACGTGCACCTTTTCCAGCTTGCCCACAGCCACCTTGGCAATGTAGGGCATCAGGTTGTTGGGGATGCCGTTGGGGTCCTCGCCGATCAGGCCGCTCTTGTGGGCGCCGATGGGGTTGAAGTAGCGCAGCAGCGCCACATTCAGGCTGGGGTCAGCCTTGCAGACGTCCTGCAGGATGCGCTCGGTGAAAGCCTTGGTGGTGCCGTAGGGGTTGGTGGTAGCGCCCACAGGGAAGTCCTCGGTGATGGGCACACTGGCGGGGTCGCCGTAGACGGTAGCGGAGGAGCTGAACACGAAGTTATGGCAATCATGATGGCGCATCACGTCCAGAATGACCAGCGTGCAGTTGAGGTTATTGTAGTAGTACTCGATGGGCTTGGACACGCTCTCGCCCACAGCCTTGTAGGCTGCAAACTGGATGACGGCGGTGATGTCCGGGCACTCGGAGAAGATCTTCTCCACATCCTCGCGGCGGGTCATGTCTGCCTTGTAGAAGCGGAAATCCTTGCCGGTGATCTGCTTGACCCGGTCCAGAACCACAGGGGAAGCGTTATAATAGTTATCTGCCACCACGATATCGTAGCCAGCGTTCAACAGTTCGATGCAGGTGTGGCTGCCGATGTAGCCGGCACCGCCGGAAACCAAAATTGCCATAGCCGAGTACCTCTCTCACATAGTATTATCACTTTTATCTCTTTGCGCCGGGCGCTGCCCGGTCTGCTTAAAGCATACCGCTTTTTGCCGCAGACTGCAAGGGGCGCTTTCTTTATTCAGATATATTTTTGTTGCATCTTCGCACATTACACTTTTGATTGACAGAGATTTTTCGCACTTTTCACATGGAGAGAATGCGCCGTTTGTGCAAAACATAGAAATGGAGAGGGTGGATACCCCTTTCGTCATCGCTGCGCGATGCCACCTTCCCCAAGGGGACGGCTTTTGGCGGTAGCGTAAAAGTTTGCGACATAGCTCAAAGGCGTCCCCTTGAGGGCCGACTTCCCCCGGCCGGGGGAAGATGTCGCACAGCGACAAAAGGGGGAATCTGCCGAGCGAATGCGAGGCTGAGGGGGTAGCCACGCAAAAAACGTCTGCCGAGGCAGACGTTTTTTGCGTAATGTATCATTTTTAAAGCTTTCCACACTGCTTGCCGGTGAAGAACCGCAGGGTGGTGGTGGCGCGGAACACCTTGCCCGCCCGCAGCACCGTGGAGGGGAACTCCGGATGAGAGGGGCTGCACGGATAGTGCTGGGTCTCCAAGGCAAAGCCGCCGTACTTCCGCATGGGCTCGCCGCCCTTGCCCGGGGCGGGGCAGTCCTGCAAAAAGTTACCGGTGTACAGCTGGATGCCCGGCTGAGTGGTGTACAGCTTCATGCTGATGCCGGTCTTATCACTGGTAGCCCATGCGCAGATGCTCTGGCTGGAACCGCGTGCGTGATCGATGACGTAGCAGTGGTCGTAGCCGCCGCCCACCATGGTGGTCTGGGAGAAGCCGGTGTCGATCTCCTTGCCGATGGTCTTACCGGCAGTAAAGTCCATGGGGGTGTTTGCCACGGGCAGGATGTTGCCGGTGGGGCAGGTGGCGTTGTTGCCTTCCAGATAGCGGGAGGCGTAGATGCGCAGCTTCTGGTTCAGCACATCGCCGCCGCCGTCCAGATTGAAGTAGCTGTGGTTGGTCAGGTTTACGATCGTGTCGGCGTCCGAGGACACACGGTAGTCCATGCGGAAGGTATTATCGTCGGTGAGGGTGTAGCGCACCGCAATCTTCAGGGTGCCGGGAAAACCGTCCTCGCCGTCAGGGCTTACGGCCTCCATCAGCAGGGTGTCGCCGAAGTACTTCACCTCATAGATTTTCCGGGAAAAACAGCCATGCAGGTGGTTTTCGCCGTTGTTTTTTTCCAGCTGGTAGGTCTTGCCGCCCAAGGTAAAGACGGCGTTCTCGATGCGGTTGGCGTAGCGTCCCACAAAAGCACCGCAGCAGGTGCTGCCGGACGAGGTAAAGTCGTTCTCGTAATCTGCCATGGTGTCGTGACCCAGCACCACATCCACCGGGCCGTTTTTGGCCGGGACGATGATATTTTTGATCACGCAGCCGTAATCCAGCACGCTGACGGACATACCGCCGGGATTCGAGAGGATGTACTCGGTAACATTAGCGCCCTCTTTGGTCACACCGAAGGGCTTGGAACGGATCTGTGCCATTGGGCCTCGCCTCCTAAAGCTTTTTTCGGAAATGCAAAAGGGGCAGACTGGCCCCTTTTGCATCTTGTCTGTATTTATGATTATATCACAGTTTTACAGTTTTGTGTTGGAATCCTTTTAGAATTACCATCCAATTTTTGCGGCGATTTTTTGTTAGAATCATCGAAAGTGCCTACAATACCAAAAAGCGCTCCGCACTTCCGGTGGAAATGCGGGGCGCTTTGGTTACACGGGCTGTAAGCCTTATACTTCCGGCTGGGGCTGTGCCGCAGAGGACTGAGCGGCAATGAACTCGGCGGCATCGTCCGGGATGTCGTCCAAGTCCTCGTCGCTGCCGATGTCCACGTTGAGCGGCGGCTTCTTGAACAGGATATCGTACAGGATCGGCACGATATACAGGGTCATCAGGGTGGCGTAGCTCAGGCCGCAGATGATGACGATGGCCATGCCGCTCATCAGCTGGCTTGCCATATCGTTGCTGAACACCATTTGCAGCATGGCCAGCACGGTGGTCAGGGTGGTCATCAGAATGGGACGCATACGGGTCTTGCCGGTAGCCACCAGTGCGGCGCGGCGCTCCATGCCGCCCATGCGCAGCTGGTTGGCGTAGTCCACGAACACGATGCCGTTGTTGACGACCGTACCCATCAGCACGATGAAGCCCATCATGGAGATCATGGTCAGCTGCTGGCCGGTGAGCAGCAGACCCAGCAGACCGCCGGTAAAGGCCAGCGGCACGGTGAACAGCACGATGAAGGGGGACAGCAGGCTCTGGAACTGTGCCACCATGACAAGGTAGACAAAGGGCAGGGCCAGTGCCATCCACTGGATCATCTCGTCGGTCATATAGTTGACACTGTCGCTCTCGCCGCCCATGGAGAAGGAGCAGCCTTCCGGCATCTCATCAGTGAGGGCAAAGGCATCCAGCGCCTTTTTCACGGCACGGGCCTGCACCGTGGTGTTGTAGCCCGGGGCAGTCTCGGCAGTGACGGTGACGAACTGGTTCCGGTTCTCGCTGGTGATGGAGTCCGGTGCGGTGCCGGTGGTCCAGCTGGCGATATCCGACAGCTTGCAGGTGCCGGTGGCGGTGGTGCCGTCCGCAGACATGACGGTGGTCTCAAAGGTCATGTCCATCATGTTTTCCTTGGTCAGCGGGTCCAGATTGTTGCTGATCTGCACATCCATGGTGGTGCCGTCCACGGTAACAGGGGTCTGTGCCGTGGTGGTGGTGGTCAGCTTTGCAGCGATCTGCTGGTACACCTGCGCAACGGTCAGGCCGTTGGCGCGCACCTTGTCGCGGTCCACCTGCAGGATGATGGTGGAATCGCCCGCACCCAGACCGTTGGTGGCGTTCTGGAAGCCCTCGGTGTTGTTCACGATGTCTACCACCTTCTCGGACAGGGCGGTCAGGGTCTCGGCGTCAGTGCCGTAGATCTTGATGGTCAGGCCGGTGGACAGCTGACTGGTCAGGTCATCGGTCATGCCGTACTGCTGGACGGTGGCGGTGCAGTCCGCCACCCCGGCCACGGCTTCCTCCATGGCCTTGCAGGCGGCGTCGATCTTGGAAGAGGAAAGCTCCTCGTTGAGCTTGACGTTGATCTTATACTTGCCGTAGCCGTTGGCGGCGTTCAGCAGGTCAGTGATGGTGGAGGGCAGGCCGAGGTTGGAGACATCCATGCCCGCCACAGTGTTGTCGGGGGTAATGCCTACCTCCTCCACGCCGTCCACAGCCATCACAGCCTGCACCACCTTACCGGCCACATCGTAGGACTCCTCCTTCGAGAGGGTGTCGGTGGTGGAAAGGGTGATCATGGCCTCGTTGCTGGTGCTGGTGGGCAGCAGCACGATGCCCATGGAGACCACCCGCCAGCAGCAGAACACCAGCAGCAGCACGGCGGCTGCCAGCGGCACAAAGCGATTTTTCAGCGCCTTTTCCAGACTGCGGCCATAGGCGTTCTGGATCTTATCGAACCATGCCAGCTTTTTGGGCTGGGCATTCTTCAGCACGGTAGCCGAGGCGGCGGGCACCACAGTCAGTGCCACGATGAGGGAAGCCATCAGGCAGTAGCCGATGCACAGGGACATGGGACCCATCAGGCTGCGGATGAGGCTGGCAGAGAACACTGCCGGCAGGAACACGCACACCGAGGTAAGGGTAGAGGCCACAACGGACATACCCACCTGACGTGCACCCTGTACCGCAGCGCGGGCGGCAGGCACGCCGCGGCCGCGCAGACGGTAGATGTTCTCGATGACAACAACAGAGTTATCCACCAGCATACCGATGCCCAGCGACAGGCCGGCCAGCGTCATGACGTTCAGGTCCAGCCCGGTGAAGTACATCAGCACCACGGCAAACAGCACCGACAGGGGGATACTGACGCCGACCACCAGCGTGGGCTTGACGTCCTTCAGGAAGATGGCCAGCACGACGATGGCCAGTGCGGCACCCACCAGCATACTGGTGAGGATGCTCTTGATGAGGATGCTGATGTAGTTGCCCTGATTGGACAGCACCACAACGTGCAGACCCTCGTACTGGGCTTCCAGCTCCTTGAAAGCGTCCAGACAGTTGGCAGATACGTCACCTGCGCTGGAACTGTCGTCCTTGTAAATTTTCAGCACCGAGGCCTGCTCGCCGTTCAGGCGGGTGTAGCTGTCGGCGGCGTTGTCGATGATCTCCACGTCTGCCACATCGGAAAGGCGCACGTCGCCGTAGCCCTCCACATGGAGCAGCAGTGCACCGCGGATATCGTCCACGCTGTCGTATTCCTCGCCCACCTTCAGCAGCCACGACTCGCCGCTTTCGTCCTTGACGTAACCGGCGGGCATGGAGAAGTTCTGGGCGTAGATGAGGGTGGCAAGGGACTTGATATCCAGCTGCTTGGTCACATCGGCGCTGGCAAGCGCTTTTTCCTTGGCGGCCTCGTACTGGGTCTTGGCCTCGCTGAGCTGCTTTTCGTACTCATTCAGCTGCTCGCGGGCTTCGGTAAACTGCATATAGGCGACCATCTGCTGCTGGGTAAAGTTGCCCAGCGCTTTGGAGAACTCGCTCATCATGCCGGGCACGTTGTCCATGGCCTTGATGGTGTCCTCCAGCGTCTTATAGATGACGTTCAGGCTGTCCTGCAATTGCAGTTCGTCTGCCAGATCCGCAGCGCCCTCGCCCTGCGTACCGGTCTCGGTGTTGATGCGGTTTTGCAGGGTCTGCAACGCAGAGGAGAGCTTATCGGTGATATCCCGCAGCTCGGACACGATCTCGATCAGGGAGTCGATATCCCGCATACCGGTGTTGTTGAACTTGTCCATGACCCGCTGCAAACCAGCCTGCACCTCGATCAGTGCCTGCTGCACCTCGGGCTCCTTGACCACGGCGATCAGGTTGTTGACGCTTTGCAGCAGTGCCTCGGCCTGCTTGCGCACCACTTCTACGGCGCTTCCGACCTCAGAGCTCAGGGAGCCCATGACCGTGTTGGACACGGTATTGCCGAAGTTTTTGAACTGCTTATCGTATTCTGCGCGGCCGGCCTTGATCTTGGCCTCGGCCTCCTCCAACTGTGTGTGCGCCACTTCCAGCTGAGTGTCGATAAGCTCCATCAGCTTTTCGTTGATGGCGTCCACCTTTTCCTGATTCAGCTGCACCTGCACCAGCTGCTCCACAAGGCCGCTGGAGGATACGCTGGACACGCCGCCCTTGCGCTGGACGTAGGGGGTCATGGTGTTCTTGATGAAATCAGAAAGGTCGTACACTGAACTGCCCTCGCGGCTGACAGCCACGGTCATAAAGGCGTTCATGTTCATGCTGTACTGTATCACAGAGGGAGTCAGCACCGTCTCCGGCAGGTCGCTCTTGGCCTGATCCAGCTTGTTGGACACCTGCACCAATGCGCTGTCCATATCCGTGTCATCCACGAACTGCATCAGCAGCAGGCTGTAGTTTTCAGCCGAGGTGGCGGTGATCTTTGAAACACCCGGCACCGTAAGCGCGTTTTGCAGCACGTCCGAGACCTCGGTCTCCACACGCTCCGGGCTGGCACCGGGATACACGGTGACCACCATCAGATACGGTGTGCTGACATTCGGCAGCAGGTTGGTTTTCATCTTGGTGATCGACACAAAGCCGAGCATCAGCACCATGATGACTGCAACCAGCACCGTAAATGGTTTTTTGACACTGAATTTTTCCATCTTCTCCTACCGTTTCTCTGCAGCACCGCCCGGCGCAACAGTTCCTCCCTCTTTGGGGGCAATGGGTTCCTAACATTCCTATTATACACGCAAGGCGCGCGCTTTCAATAGAGGCGCAGCGAATCTTTTGCGAAAGTTCTGTCAAAATCTGCAAAACGCACAACTTTGCCGTCCCAAAACCGGCATTCTGTCTGCTTTCCTCCCCTCTGCCGCCGGACAAAATTTCGACACCTTTTCCCATACTGCATACGGTTGAGCAGGGGGAATCATTGCAGGGGAGGGAAAATTCAGGGGATATAAAGACTTTTCTTTTTGCATAGAAATGTGCTTTTGATTATGGTATACTAACAGCAGACTGAAAAAGCGCCCCTTGAAAGGGGCTTATCCGATACAAAAACGAGGAACACTATGAAAAAAGTCATTTCGGTCCGTTTCAAGGAAAACGGCAAAAGCTATTATTTTGATCCCGGTGACGCTGTCATCCATGCCGGGGAGTATGTGATCGTGGAGACTGCCCGCGGCGTGGAGTGCGGCGAGGTGGTGCAGGGCGTGCTGGAGCTGGCGGATGCCGCCGTACCCAAGGCGCTGAAACCCATCACCCGTATGGCCGACAGCGTGGATATCCGCCGGATGCGCCAGAACCGCGAGGACGAAAAGCGCGCCTACCGCACCTGTCAGGAGTGCATCGCCCGCCACGGGCTGGAGATGAAGCTGGTGGAGGCCGAGTACACGCTGGACCGCTCCAAGATCATGTTCTACTTCACCGCCGACGGGCGGGTGGACTTCCGGGAGCTGGTCAAGGATCTGGCTGGCATCTTCCACACCCGCATCGAGCTGCGCCAGATCGGTGTGCGCGACGAGAGCAAGATGATCGGCGGTCTGGGTATCTGCGGTCAGCCCTTCTGCTGCAGCCGCTTTTTGAAGGATTTCCAGCCCGTTTCCATCAAGATGGCCAAGGAGCAGGGCCTTTCGCTGAACCCCACCAAGATCAGCGGTGCCTGCGGCCGTCTGATGTGCTGCCTTGCCTACGAGGAGAGCGCCTACGAGTACCTGAACAGCATCATGCCCATGGTGGGCAGCACCGTGCGCACCCCGGATGGTCTGGGCACCGTGCTGGAAGTGAACCCCATCTCCGGCTACCTGCGGGTGCGCTGCGGCACCGAAGCCCTGACCCCGCGCTACTATAAGGTTGGCGTGTGTGAGTATATCAGCGGCGGCAAACGGGCACCCCGCCGCCCCGACCCGGACGACGATTATTCCGGTGTGCGCAACCCCGCCCCGGTGGTGGCAGCCGCCGATGAAAAGGGCAATGTGGGCTGCGGCAAATGCCCCAAAAAAGAGAAACAATTCCCAGAAAAATAGTGGGATATCACAGCGGTTAGTATCACAAAACTAACCATTCTTCGTGATTTTCGCCAAAAAACTCTCTTAATTTTCCCGCAAAGTTAGGCCTTGCTTTTGTGCAACCCCACAAAAATAAAACTTTGGGCTTTTATGGCACACGGTTAGTCTTGCCTTTTCTTTTCCACTTTGTTAGAATGCAGACAAGGATGAATTCCGGGGAAGCCTGCTGGCACCGTGCGAGGGCAGACTTCTTCTTAAAGCTAGTGCACGGGTGATAAAAGGAGAGTTTTATTATGGCACACAAGGTTTCTGACGCATGTGTTGGCTGCGGCGCTTGCGAGGGCGCTTGCCCGGTTGGCGCTATCACCATCGAGAACGGCGCTGCAGTTGTGAACGCTGATTCCTGCATCGATTGCGGTGCTTGCGAGGGTGCTTGCCCCACTGGTGCAATCGCTGCTGAATAATCAGTAGTTTTTGCTGAAAACGCATCAAAAAGGACTGCTGCACACCTGTGCAGCAGTCCTTTTTTGTGGTATCATAAAGTAAATTCATAAAAAACGCAGTTCGGCGCGTCCACAGACGCGCCGAACTGCTGAATCAAAAAATATTTTTCCGCTGAGCATGGCCAAAGCACACGCGGCGGCCATTCCTGATCGTCCACCGCAAAAGAGGCACTGCACAAAATGCTGCGCAGCCGCCCCCTTTTTGTTTCATGCACAAATTCCGCAGGAAAATACCCTGCATTTTTTGGAAGGGAAACGACACACTGTCTATGGAACATTCTACGGAAGTTTTGTATAATAGAACTATGGTCTACTGCACCCCGGAGCACCGGTTCGGCTCGGATGCGCTGCTGCTGGCACGCTTCTGTGAGCCAAAACGCAGCCAGAAAGCCGCAGACCTGTGCTCCGGCTGCGGTATCGTGGCACTGGAATGGCACGACCGGGGGCACCGCGGCCCCTGCACCGCGCTGGAATTGCAGCCCGAGGGCAGCGCTCTGCTGGCAGCAGCGGTGGAAGAGCAGCAGCTTACCCACATTATCCCCGTCTGTGCCGACCTGCGCACATGGCGGCAGGACGAGGGGCAATTTGACGTGTGCGCGTGCAATCCCCCTTATTTTACCGAGGGGCCGCAAAGTAAAAACGCCGCCCACGCCCTTGCCCGGCACGAAAACACCTGCGCTTTGGAGGATGTCTGTGCCTGCGGCTTCCGGCTTTTGAAGGACGGCGGGCGGCTGGCGCTGTGCCACCGCCCGGAGCGGCTGGCCGAGGTGCTGGCTGTG
>ENA-ORNW01001872-ORNW01001872.1-human-gut-metagenome-genome-assembly--contig:-NODE-1872-length-15031-cov-3.421474_pt1 | contig 15031 bp, 12 predicted proteins | sample MGYA00242121_ERZ509034 | MGnify/ENA primary metagenome ERZ509034 (study PRJEB26280, sample SAMEA2338689) | human gut metagenome | biome: human gut; feature: human-associated habitat; material: faeces... | reverse complement strand
CACCAACATTATTCTTTATTCATTATTATTTATTATTTTTTCCAACAAATCTCGTCCCCACATCCTTGCCGTCCACAATGTCGTACAGCGCATTGGCGTTGGCACCGTTGGCGATGACCATGTCAACACCGGCACCGGTGGCAATTTTGGCGGCGGTCAGCTTGGCGGACATGCCGCCGGTGCCAAGGCCGCTGTTGGAGCCGCCGCCCAGTTGCTCAATTTCGGGGGTAACGCTCTCTACCCGGTGGATCAGCGTGGCTTCCGGGTGGGTATGCGGGTCGGCGGTGTACAGGCCGTCAATGTCGCTCAGCAGCACCAGCAGGTCGGCGTGGGTGTATTTGGCAATCAGGGCACCCAGGCGGTCGTTATCGCCCAGGGAGTATTCCTCGGTGGAAATCGGGTCGTTTTCGTTGATGACCGGCACAGCGCCCAGCTGGATCAGGCGCTCCAGCGTGTTTTGCAGGTTGTTCAGCCGGTGGGGATGGTCAAAGTCCTCCCAGGTCACCAGCAGCTGGGCAACGGTGTGGCTGTATTCGGCAAACAGCTTGTCGTAAGTATACATCAGCTCGCACTGGCCCACGGCTGCGGCAGCCTGCTTTGTCACCATATCTTTGGGGCGGGAAATCTGCAGCTTGCCCACGCCAAGGCCGGTTGCGCCGGACGATACAATAATCAGCTCGTGCCCGGCGTTTTTGATGTCGCTCCACACTTTTACCAGTGCTTCGGTGTGGCGGATGTTCAGCCGCCCGCCCGGATGGGCCAGCGTGCTGGTGCCGATCTTGACAACAATGCGCATCAGTTTTTCCCCATTTCCTTTGTTTTGTCATAGGCGGCCAGGACGGCATCGGTCACTGCGCCGCGGAACGCGTGCTCTTCCAGCACGCGCACACCCTGAATGGTGGAACCGCCGGGGCTGCACACAGCATCTTTCAGTACGCCGGGGTGGCTGCCGCTTTCCAGCACCATGCGGGCGCTGCCCAAAAGGGTCTGGGCGGCATATTCCTGGGCTTTGGCGCGGGGCAATCCGGCAGCAACGCCGCCGTCGGCCAATGCTTCAATAAACTGGTATACCCACGCGGGGCCGCAGCCGGAAACACAGCAGGCGGCGTCGATCAAATTTTCCGGGATGGCATCCAGCCGCCCGGCCGGGGCCATGGCACCCAAAAAGGCGAACATCTGGTTATCGCTCACGCCGTCAGCGCAGTACTGGATCATACCGGCCCCCAGCGAAACCGGGGTGTTGGGCATGATGCGGATGATTGGATATGCACCGCCGGCCATCTCGCGCACGCGGGCCATGCTCAGCCCGGCAGCCATAGTAACCAGGACAAAACGCCCGCTGCGCTTTGCCAGGATGGGGGCGATGCCGGCCAGCATATCGGCCATCATCTGCGGCTTTACGCCAAGGAAAATTACATCGCAGTCCTGCGCGACCACATCGTTGGTGGCGGCGCGGCAGCCAAGTGCTTCGGCCAGGGCTTCCGCCTTGGACTGGGTGCGGTTGGCAAGGAAGATGTCATGTCCTGCCTTGGGCAGTGCCTGCGCCAGTGCGCCGCCCATGTTGCCGCAGCCGATAAAACCATAACGCATAGGAATTTCCTCCCTCTACTATAACGTGTATATCCTTTATAATGTACCAACAAATACCCAATGAATAGTCTAATCCTAACGCACAGCAGGTGTAAAGTCAATAAAAAACTGCCAAAAAACGTGACAAGTAAAGCCTTGCCTGCTATAATAGTGATACTTTGTACAACCGTCCAGGCGGGGCAGGGCACCCCCGCCGCAAAAAGGGAGAATGAAATATGCAGTATGTTGATTTTGGCCGCACCGGGCTGCGGGTTTCGCGCCTGGGCTTTGGCGGCATTCCGGTGCAGCGCATTGATGAGCCTGGCACCCGCGCCATGCTGAAAGCCGCGCATGAGGCGGGCATCAATTACATTGATACAGCCCGCGCTTACACCGTCAGCGAGGAATGGATCGGCCAGGCGCTGGAGGAACTGGGCCTGCGGGATGAATTTATCCTTGCCACCAAGTGCCGTGCGCTGACCAAGGCAGAGATGGAAGCCGAGCTTGCCGCCAGCCTGAAAAACCTGCGCACCGATCACATTGACCTGTACCAGTTCCACAACCCCAGCCCGGAAAACCTGGATAAAATCCTGGCCCCCGGCGGCGCCATGGAAGCCCTGCTGGAAGCCAAGGCCAAGGGCGTTGTGGGGCACATTGGCATTACCGCCCACCTGAGCCAGACGTTTGAAAAGGCGCTGAAGGTGGACGAGATCGAAACCATTATGTTCCCCTATAATATTGTGGAGCAGCAGGGCAAAGAGCTGATCGACCGCTGTGCGGAAAAGGGCAAGGCCTTTATTGATATGAAGCCGCTGGCCGGTGGTGCCATTGAGGATGGACGGCTGGCGCTGCGGTATGTGCTTTCCAACCCGGCAGTCACAGTATCCATCCCCGGCATGGCCGCGCCGGAAGAATTGGAACAGAATGTGGCGGGCAGCGCCAACACCGCCCCGCTGACCCCAGAGGAGAAAGCCGCCTGCCAGAAAGTGCGGGATACCCTTGGCACCCAGTTCTGCCGCCGCTGCAATTACTGTGCCCCCTGCACGGTGGGCATCCAGATTCCCAGCTGTTTCTTGTTCCATGGCTACCTGGAGCGTTATGGCCTTGCGGGCTGGGCGCACGAACGGTACGATACCCTGACGGTGAAAGCCGGTGCCTGCATTGGCTGTGGCAAGTGCGAGACCCGCTGCCCGTATAACTTGCCCATCCGGGATATGCTCAAAAAAGTGGCACAGGATTTCGGCGAATAAAGGCAACACCGCACAATTCCCGCCTTACGGCTTAAGCACCGCTCCGGCGGCTGCGGCACTTAGAATTATGCGGTATTGCCCTTGATTTTGTTTGTAGGGGCAGATGCTTGTCATCAGCCCGCAGCAACCTTGCGGAATTGGCAGGTATAGTTTGGTGAGCGGCAACAGCCCGATGCGAGCATCGGATCCTACAAATCATTTGCAGTGCTTGCCACAGTCGATAAAGGTTTCTCTACGGCGGGATGAGGGCATCCCGCCCTACAGATTGCTTGCATTGCCTGCTGCCTATTATAAAAAGCTCTGTAGGGAACGGCTTATTTCGGTTCAAGAGCTGAATCAGCGGTCTGGTTGGCCTCTGAAGTTCGACTGCGGGCGCAGGGACCTGCCGTACATTTTCCGAATAACGCTGCCGGCCAAAAATCTCTCTCCATTTTATCCCATTCGCCCTGAAAAATATGTTGACAAACCGCGTTTCATCTGGTATATTATACAAGCAATCTTTTGCGGTCATGGCCCGTTGGTCAAGCGGTTAAGACAGCGGCCTCTCACGCCGTTAACGTGGGTTCGATTCCCGCACGGGTCACCAGGAAGAGCACCATAGCGTAAGCTAGGGTGCTTTTTTGTATGTCTAAAACCACTCGCTAGGCGAGTGGTTCGATAAAGATTATATCGATGAGTAATGAAACTCAAACGAAGAATTTTGGAATAGTACCAGTGGGGCAATTCCAGACTGGGTTATTGGCGTATCGCCGGTAGTCCTGTATTAAAAGGTTCCATTGCAAACGAAAGACTCGCAGAAGCAGGATATTTTAGTATCCTCAGGCGCTACTACGAGTCCTTGCACTTGTGCGGTTGAACCGCTGTGTACCGGTCGGTACGCACGGTGGTGTGAGAGGTCGGCTCTTTAGTTAAGAGAGCCTCCTACGCGATTCTTTTAGGTGAAAAAGCAAACAAGCAGAACACTTCATTCAAATGCATATAGCGGCTATTTATTTCATACAGAGACAAATAGCGGCACAGAACAGATATAATAAAAGAAGCTATAAAAAGCAGGTATTCACGTGGAGGACGATATCGTTTCTACATGAACACCTGCTTTTTTATTTATTATTTACTGGTGGAATAAATAGTGGCAGCCAAGTATTCATCACTGACCCAACCATAAATCCCATTGTAATATACAACAACCCAGTCAGGCACATTGCTGCTATAGCCGCATTCCCATACGATGATACCGTAGGGGATATTATCCATTTTTTCATAATTTGTACCGGGACCTTTACGCATAACCAGCCCATGATCAGCAGTGGTGTAGGTACAAAGGCTATCAATTCGGCTAAGCGTTACATCTGGTGCAATGCATCCATCCGGCAGAATAACGTCGGCATTGTTTTCGGTATAATCCTGTACTTGCAGCAAGCCCCAAAGGCCATTCTGTTTTGCCCATACGCAGCCATCGCGCGCGGGGGCTAAATCTTCATATTGCCCAGCGGAAATTATCTCATTGCCGTAAACATCCAGAACCAGCTTTTGTCCGGATTGGGTTTTCACAACTACCATGCCGGATAAGTCTGCGTAAGGATATTCAACAGTTTCGTTCATGATGGTATAGCTGTGGCAACAGCTTCACTGGTCGGGGAAAGAGCAGCGGAGGAAGCAGGTTTATTTTCTGGCGCTGCAGCACAAGCGGTGAGCATTATTGCGGTGATAACACTGGCGGAAAATGAGAATAACTTCCTTTTCATGGCTTTTCACTCCTTACGTAAATGATTTTTCGGTAAGATGAAGAAGTAATATAAGAAAGTGAATTCATAAACCCTATAATATCTTATTTTATCAAAAATATCTGCTAATGGGAATAGCTAACAATTCTACATGGATAAATTTGGATAGTATGACAAAGATTGCAGAACTGGAGTGAAAGTCCGAATTATGGGATGAGTGATCTGCTATAATAAAAGAAACAAGGAGATGATTACCATGTTACTCGGTCATACCAAACAAATCAATGGCGTCTGGAAAATACAATCCCTAAAACAACACAGTGAAAACGTGGCCGAGTACTGCGCACGGGCGTGCCAGCCGCTGGGACTTGAAAATTTGGGCCGTCTTACAGGCTGGCTCCATGACGTTGGAAAATCTCATATCAACGTGCAAAAACATCTGAGAGGCCAGACAAACGAAAAAATCAATCATTCCAGCGCCGGAATGCGGTGGCTATGGGAAAATTATGGCGGAGAAACAGCTTCACCACCTTCTCGCTTGACTGCGCAAATGGCAGCATTGGCAATCGGATCCCATCACTCTGAACGTATGGATGTTTTCGACCTGAGTGGAGTAGAACCCTGGATAAAACATATGTATTCAGAGCAGGCTCAAGAGCTATATGAAGAAAGCTGCCGGGCCTTTTTTGCGGATTGCATAAGTGAAACAGAGATACGGCAAATGTTTGCCAAAGCTGCGCAGGAGGTAGAATGTCTTGTGCGGAAAATCCGAACGCAGGAAGGAAAGAAGCCGCGGCTTTGTATCTATCAGGTCATGTTGGGGTTGGCACACAGATTTTTGTTTGCAGCCCTGATCGATGCAGACTGGTTGGATTCAGGCAACTATTATAATCAAGAAGGATGCCTTCCCCCGGAGCAGCTTCCGCCATGGGATCTGATAGAAAGCAATGTTGAAACATTCCTGAACAATTTGCAGCCCCGACATAAAATAGATACCTTGCGTGCAGAAATTTCGGAGCAATGCAAGACAGCAGGCGAATGTGCAAAGCTGGGCATTTACCGCTTGTATGTGCCAACAGGCGGAGGAAAAACATTTTCCGGGCTGCGATATTGTGTGCATGCGGCCAAAAAACTTTCGGCCCGGCATATTTTCTATGTTGCACCGTTCCGGTCAATTATCGGACAGAATGTACAGGAGTTCAAAAAGGCATTAGGCGGCAGTGAATATCTGTTGGAGCACCATACGGATGCGGTGCTGGATACAGAGAACCCCGAAATTCTCCGCCAGCTGGAACGCTGGCAGGAAGCGCCGGTGATATGTACAACTATGGTACAGATGCTGCAAACCCTGTTTTGCAGCAGGCGGCAGAATGTGCGCCGCATGGCAGCACTGGCAAATTCTATCTTGGTGTTTGACGAAATACAGTCCCTGCCCATTTGCCATACATACTTGTTCAACCAGGCGGCAAATTTCTTGGCGTACTATTTGGGGTGCGTTGTTGTTTTGTGTACGGCAACACAGCCAGCGCTAAGCGAAGTAGCAAACCCTTTGCGGTTTGCATCGCCGGTGGACCTGGTCACGGATTACCAGCTGCGCTTTGCGCAGTTCCGAAGGACAAAGATTGAAGTGCCCGAAACAGGAAATGGATTTCAGGCAGGAGAACTCGCAGAATTTGTACGGAGCAAGCAAGACGAGAATGGCAGCATTTTGGTCATCTTTAATGCCCGTTCGGCGGTCGAAAAGGTGTTTGAGGCTTTGAAACAATGCCAGCCGGAACATACACAACTTTACTGCCTGACCACGCACCTGTGTGCAAAGCACCGTGCAGATGTTATCGCAGAAGTTAAGCAAAAATTAAACACCTTACACGGTCAGGAACGTTTGATCTGTGTAAGCAGCCAACTGATAGAAGCAGGCGTGGATGTAAGCTTTGATTGCGTCATTCGAAGTATGGCTGCGCTGCCCAGTGTGGCCCAGGCTTCCGGCCGATGCAACCGCAATGCGGAAAGGAAATGCCGCACGGTGTATCTTGTTAAAACCTACAATCTGGAAAATCTGGATCGACTTCCGGAACTGCGCAACGGCAGGGAAGCCACACGGCACCTGCTGCAGCAATTACAAAGGGATGCGGACCTGTTAGAGCCGGAAAGTATTTTGAGGTACTACCAGCTTTATTATGCAGAGTCCCAACAACAGGAACGGATGGGCGATCCAGTTGAATTAAAGGGGTACATCCCCCCAAAAACAGTGAATTTGTTTGACCTTTTGTCAGATAATCAGGAAAGTGTGCTAGCCTGGAAAGAGGCAACAGGAAAACAAAAGTTCCCCAATTACTTGCTCCGGCAGGCGTTTGCCACGGCAGAAAGGAATTTCCATGCTTTGGAGGACATTACAACGCCGGTGGTGGTTCCCTATGGGGAAGATGGCGCGGATATGGCAACAAGACTTTCGTCCAGTAAACCGCTTACCCCCAAAATGCTGCGGGACGCACAACGCTTTACCGTTGGTATTACAACAAATGAAAAAATACGCCTGGCAGATCAAGGCGCACTGTACACAGTAAAAGAAGGGGCAGTGACAATTCTTAACAAGGAATATTACGATGACGAAAAGGGAATTCAGACAAGCCCCGGATTTATGCCGATACAATTTGCTTAACAAGGAGGGTTAGACTTTGCAATACGAAAATTCAATATCTATGCAGGTATATGGGCGTTATGCACTGTTCAGCGACCCAATTACCCGCGTAGGCGGCGAAAAATTCAGCTACCCGGTGCCCACCTACCAGGCATTGAAGGGCATTTATGAAAGCTGCTATTGGAAACCAACGTTCACCTGGGTAATTGATGAACTGCGCGTGATGAACCCGATTGAAAGACAATCCAAAGGCATCCGTCCCATTATGTATAACAATGGAAAAAACGATCTTTCCATCTATACGTACCTTTCCGATGTTTGCTATCAGGTGCGGGCACATTTTGAATGGAACGAACATCGCCCAGACCTGGAAAAAGACCGCAATGAAAACAAACATTACGCTATTGCAAAGCGTATGTTGGAACGCGGCGGCAGAAGAGATATCTTTTTGGGAACACGCGAATGCCAGGGGTATATTGAACCCTGCATTTTTGGCCTGGGAAAAGGGCATTATGATGATGTTTCATCCCTGGACCTAGGCCTAATGGAACACGGCATTACCTATGCGGACGAAAACGGAAAAGGCGTGATGCAGGAACGCTTTTGGCACCCGGTAATGCAGAACGGAAAAATCTGTTTTTGCCGCCCGGAAGAATGCGAAATTGTGCGCGATATCCACCCGCAAAAGATGAAGACCTTTACGCTGGGTGAAACAGTCAGCGACTGCGATGATTTGTACAGGGAGGTGATACAGAAATGAGCTGGCTTAGCTATTGCTATAAAACCTACCAGAATAGCGTGTCAGAAATTGGAAAGCAGCAGCCTGGGAAAGTTCCACTACTGCCGGTGGCTCACACGATGCAGCAGGTCAACATTGAAGTGGAGCTGGACAAGGACGGAAACTTTCAGTATGCAGGCTTGCTGGCACAAGATCAAAGGACAACGATCATTCCTTGCACAGAGGAATCTTCGGCGCGGACATCCGGCATGGTGCCGCACCCGCTAGTGGATAAACTGCAATATATTGCGGCAGATTATCCCACTTTTGGTGGTAGTAAAGAATCCGGATGGCCGCTTTACCACAAGCAGTTACAAGCGTGGTGTACATCTCCTTATGCCCACCCGGCTGTGTGTACAGTCCTGCACTACCTGGAAAAAGAATGCCTGATCGCAGACCTGGTCAAGGCAAATATTTTGTTTATAGATGAAAATGGAACTCTGCCAACAAAATGGCAGGGAAACAAAGAAGACAAGCCCCCTATTTTGGATACGCTGACCGGTAGTGACCAGACGGAATCTTTTGTCCGGTTCCGCGTTGACAATGTTGATTTGTCGCGTGATACAACAGTCCGAGAAAGCTTTATCCGCTTTTATGAAACACAGTTAAAAGATATTGACTATTGCACAGTTCAGGGAATCAAAATGCCGGTTTCTACATTAAGCCCGTATAAGATCCGCAACCCAGGTGACCGTGCAAAGCTGATATCCAGCAATGACAATACGAATTATACTTACCGCGGGCGCTTTGCGGATGCAGCGCAGGCACTTTCGATTGGTTATGAAACAACCCAAAAGGCACACAGCGCCTTGCGATGGTTGGTCAGCAAGCAAGGGGTAAATACAGGGGACCAGACTGTACTTGTTTGGGGAACACAGAACGAAGCAGTACCCAATGTGCTGGGGGATACTCTCGATATTGCCCAGGAATATAATCCACTAGCAGGCGATGATTGGGACGATTTTGAGGAAGATACAGAAAGGTCGCCTGCGGATACCCAAGAAGAAATTGCACGGCAGTTTAACCGGGCCATTCTGGGGTATCAGCACCAGTTGAAGGACAATTCCCAAACGGCGGTCATGATTTTGGATTCTGCTACACCTGGCCGGTTGTCCATCCGGTACTATCAGGAACTGCAGGGCTCTAAGTTGCTTGCCAATATAAAGGATTGGCACGATACGTTCCAATGGCAGCTGGAATACCGCAGTGTAGAAGAGCCGACGGAACTGGGCAAAAAGCCCAAGATCAAGAAAGTTGTCTTTGTTGGTGCGCCTGCCCCGGCGGACATTGCAAAAGCAGCCTATGGCGAAAAAGTGGATGCAAAGCTGAAACAAGCGACAATCGAACGACTGATTCCCTGTATTACCAATGGGGAACGCTTCCCGCGGGATTTGATGATCAGCGCGGTAGATCGGGCAACAAACAGCATTGGCCTGGATTATTGGGAACAACAAAAAACACAAAACATTGCCTGCGCCCTTGTGCGTGGGTACTATCATAGAAATAAGAAGGTGGATTATCCGATGAATGTTGATGAAACCATTAAAGACCGAAACTATTTGTTTGGGAGAATTTTAGCCTGTGCAGAACAGATTGAAAGACGGGCGTTGATTCAGCTAGGAAATGAGAGCGAAAAACGTTTGACAAATGCAGAGCGTTTAAGAACCGCGTTTGCTCTGCACCCGGCAGCAACAACACTTCTTTTGGATAAAAAATTAAATCCGTACCTGAACAGAATGAAAAACCGTAACGGAATGGATAGCCAAAGGTATGCGATGATGCAAGAATTATTACATAAGATTGGCACAGAAAACTTTACGAACAAAAGACTTGGTGAGCTGTATCTGATTGGCTATGCCGACCAGATGATGGACTTTAAGGCCGAAAATGCAGAATATAAAGCGAAAGCAAAAAAGCAGGAGGAATAAAAGATGGCTGTGCTGCAGAATAAAATCGACTTTGCACTTGTGATTGCTGTAAACCATGCGAACCCGAACGGTGACCCGCTGAACGGAAACCGCCCGCGCGAAACGTATGAGGGACTGGGTGAAATTTCGGATGTGTGCCTGAAACGCAAGATCCGCAACCGCATGATGGACCTTGGCCAGAATGTGTTTGTCCAGTCGGACGACCGCTGCAATGATGGCTTCAAAAGCCTGAAAGACCGTGCAGACGGCTGCCCAGCAGTGAAAAAAGCTGAAAAAGATAAAGATGCTTATGCAAAGGCTGCCTGTGAAACCTGGCTGGATGTGCGCAGCTTTGGCCAGGTGTTTGCTTTTAAGGGGAAAGAATCCAAGGGCGATGGTGTTTCCGTTGGCGTGCGCGGCCCGGTATCTATTCATCCGGCTTTCAGCGTGGACCCGATTGATGTCGATGATATCCAGATCACAAAGAGCGTGAACGGTACGACTGGCGAAAAGAAGTCAAGCGATACCATGGGTATGAAGCACCGTGTGGCTTTTGGCGTGTACACAACCTTTGGCAGCATTAACTGCCAGCTGGCAGAAAAGACCGGCTTTACAGATGAAGATGCAGAAATCATCAAAGAAACGCTGCGCACACTGTTTGAAAACGATATTTCCTCTGCCCGCCCGGATGGCAGTATGGAGGTGGTTCGCCTGTATTGGTGGCGTCATAACTGCAAAAACGGACAGTATTCTTCGGCAAAGGTCCATCGCTGTCTGCATGTGGAGCTAAAAGAAAGTGTGGCACAAGCACACCGGGTGGAAGATTATAATATTACTTGCGATACCCTGAACGGATTGACACCGGAAGTGTATGATGAATACTGATGACTATCTGCAAATGTCTGGCATCCAGCACTTTGCATTCTGCCGCCGCCAATGGGCACTTGCGTACTTGGAACAACAATGGTCCGAAAACCAACGCACCGCCGAAGGCCGCCTGCAGCATACCCGCTGCCATGATGTGACCCTGACGGAAAAACGCGGCGATTTGCTGATCGCCCGCGGTATGAGGGTCGTCAGCCATCGCTTAAAACTGACCGGCGACTGCGATGTGGTAGAGTTTCACAAGGATCCAAACGGCGTGTCATTGCAGGGCCGCCGCGGCCTGTGGCAGGCCATGCCCGTGGAATATAAGCATGGCCGCAGCAAGGTAAACGATGCCGACCGTTTGCAGCTCTGCGCACAGGCCATGGCGCTGGAAGAAATGCTGGTGTGCGAGGTGCCGGAAGGGGAAATCTTTTATGAAGAAACCCGGCAGCGGGAACATGTTTCCCTGACACCGGAACTGCGCAGCACCGCGCAGACCATGGCGGATGAGATGAACCGCCTGTTTGCGCGCGGCTATACCCCAAAAAGCAAACCCGGCAAGCATTGCAATGCCTGCTCACTGAAAGAGCTTTGCCTGCCGGCGCTGTATCAGCAGGCAGACCCGGCGGCGTATCTGCGGGAGCATATTGAGGAGGGCGCGCCATGAGAAAGCTGCTCAACACCCTGTTTGTCATCAATGAGGACGCTTACCTGACATTGGATGGCGAAAACCTTGTTGTTACCCGCAATAAGCAGGAAACCCACCGCTATGCCCTGCATACGCTGGAAGGCATCGTCTGCTTTACTTACGCGGGTGCCAGCCCCGCTTTGATGGGAGCTTGTGCCCGGCGGGGCATTGACCTTTGCTTTTTTGACCCGTATGGCAGATTTCAGGCCCGCACCGTGGGGGAAGAACGCGGCAATGTGCTGCTGCGTCAGACGCAGTACCGCGTGTCGGATGACCCGGCCCAGAGCTGTCGCTATGCTCGGAGCTTTATCCTTGGTAAAGTGTATAACGCACGCTGGGTGCTGGAACGCGCAACCCGCGATCATCCCCAGCGTGTCCCGGTCGAAAAACTGAAACGCACCTCCACCCAGCTGGCCGCCGCGCTGCCGCTGATACAGACCAGCGATGATCCGGAACAGCTGCGCGGCCTGGAAGGCGAGGCAGCCCAGCGATACTTTGACTGCCTGAATGACCTGATTCTGCAGCAAAAGCAGGATTTTGTGTTTGAGGGCCGCAGCCGCCGTCCACCGCTGGACAATGTGAATGCGCTGCTTTCGTTTGCCTACAGCATGCTGGCGCGGGAGTGTGCATCCGCCTTGACCGCTGTGGGCCTGGACCCTTATGTTGGCTTTATGCACCGCCCGCGCCCCGGCCGCAAAAGTCTGGCACTTGACCTGATGGAAGAACTGCGGGCGGTTTATGCAGACCGGCTGGTCATCAGCTGCATCAATCAAAAGATCATCACGGCAAAACACCTGCAAAAACAGGAAAATGGTGCCGTACTGCTGACGGATGATGGCCGCAAAGCTTTCCTGACCGCATGGCAGAACAAAAAGAAGGAAGAGATCACCCATCCGTTTTTGAAAGAAAAACTGCCCTGGGGGCTGGTGCCCTATGTTCAGGCGCTTTTGCTGGCCCGTGCTCTGCGCGGCGACCTGGAAGTGTACCCACCGTTTTTCTGGAAGTGAGGTGCCGTTATGTTGGTGCTTGTAACCTATGATGTCAACACCGAAACAGCCGCCGGTCGTCGCAGGCTGCGCAAAGTAGCAAAAGTCTGTGTAGACTACGGCCAGCGGGTGCAAAACTCCGTATTTGAGTGCCTGCTGGATGCCGCGCAATACACGATGTTCAAAGCAAAATTGACCGAACTGATCGATTCGGAATCGGACAGCCTGCGCTTTTATCAACTGGGAAACCATTACAAAAGCAAAGTCGAGCATGTGGGTCTGCACCCGGATTTTGATCAGGATGGAATCTTGTTTGCTTAGTGCGAGGGGAAGGCAATCATAAAATTCCCGGTTCCTTCGCACCAGAAAATATGGAAAAAACAGGGGCAGAAAGGGTAAAATACAGCCTTGCCTGTCAGCATGAAGATGCAATCCCCATAAAATTTGTTTCATATGCGCAAAAGTGCCCCACTGTTTTGTGCACTTTTGCTGTCGCTCTCCGCAAGGAGAGCGTGGATAGAAATTTTTTTTGCGTGATGTATCATTAAATTATAAGGAGGGTCGCTCTCCGCAAGGAGAGCGTGGATAGAAATACATACTATATTAGGAGGTTTTTAAAATGTTGCTTGTCGCTCTCCGCAAGGAGAGCGTGGATAGAAATCTTTTGCGTAAAATTACTATTACCGTTGACGAAGGGTCGCTCTCCGCAAGGAGAGCGTGGATAGAAATTTTGACCGTTTCGGCCCTGCTGGAACTTATCCCGTCGCTCTCCGCAAGGAGAGCGTGGATAGAAATGTTTGAATTGACAGGTTGATCTTTTTATTTTGTGGTCGCTCTCCGCAAGGAGAGCGTGGATAGAAATACTGCGCAGATATGGAGAACCGCCTGAAAGAGAAGTCGCTCTCCGCAAGGAGAGCGTGGATAGAAATATGGGGATGGTTTGACGTTTGCGGATGGTGTTGTGTCGCTCTCCGCAAGGAGAGCGTGGATAGAAATGATACAAATTCTATCAGATTCTCCTACAAAGACTCGTCGCTCTCCGCAAGGAGAGCGTGGATAGAAATATCCCTCCACAACCTCCGATATGGTCGAAAAACTCGGTCGCTCTCCGCAAGGAGAGCGTGGATAGAAATTCCGCATCCTTGGTGTACAGCAGACCGATGTTCTGTCGCTCTCCGCAAGGAGAGCGTGGATAGAAATTCTCTCACATCAAAATTTCTGCCGTCGTGCAGACGTCGCTCTCCGCAAGGAGAGCGTGGATAGAAATACGGTAAGATCGTGCGTGTGCGCTATTCCTGCACCAGCGTCGCTCTCCGCAAGGAGAGCGTGGATAGAAATTTTTACTACGCGGACAAGGACGCCGATTGGGTGCGTCGCTCTCCGCAAGGAGAGCGTGGATAGAAATAATCTTGCCACCGGTTGACACATCATCTGTCAACGGTCGCTCTCCGCAAGGAGAGCGTGGATAGAAATATGCTTTGGATTGTACCGTTTATGCCATCATCAGGTCGCTCTCCGCAAGGAGAGCGTGGATAGAAATTTTCATCCACCATAACAATAACGCGCCCGCCGTCCGTCGCTCTCCGCAAGGAGAGCGTGGATAGAAATGTCGATCCTGATGCCGATACGTTGACAGATGATGTCGCTCTCCGCAAGGAGAGCGTGGATAGAAATGTTTTTCTTACGCTCACCGTTCGCAATGTTCTGATGTCGCTCTCCGCAAGGAGAGCGTGGATAGAAATATCCCCAGTATCGGCACCTTGCGCAACACCCACAAGTCGCTCTCCGCAAGGAGAGCGTGGATAGAAATGGATTACTTTTCGGCAGTCATGCGGCAGAATCCCGGTCGCTCTCCGCAAGGAGAGCGTGGATAGAAATAAAAACTAGCTCATTTGTGCCTTAAACCGTTGAGTCGCTCTCCGCAAGGAGAGCGTGGATAGAAATTGCCCGGGCACGAATACAATATTGTCCACAACCGGTCGCTCTCCGCAAGGAGAGCGTGGATAGAAATTGTTATCTCTGCGATGACGTCTCAGATTAGCGTTAGTCGCTCTCCGCAAGGAGAGCGTGGATAGAAATACCTTTTTGCTTCCTCTGGTGTTGATTTCGCTGAAGGTCGCTCTCCGCAAGGAGAGCGTGGATAGAAATAATAGATGATTTAGAGCCGTCCAAAACACGAAGAGTCGCTCTCCGCAAGGAGAGCGTGGATAGAAATTATCGATTACATTATTGATTATGTCAATGATGCAAGTCGCTCTCCGCAAGGAGAGCGTGGATAGAAATATCACGCGCGGCCAATTGCCAACACCGGAGCCACCGTCGCTCTCCGCAAGGAGAGCGTGGATAGAAATGACAAAAATTAGCCGAAGCAATCAAACCATCATAAGGTCGCTCTCCGCAAGGAGAGCGTGGATAGAAATTTTTTAGAACTCTCGCCTTGGGGGGGCTGGGGGGCGTCGCTCTCCGCAAGGAGAGCGTGGATAGAAATTCGGCGCGCTCTGGGTTTTGTCGACCCTGATAAAGGTCGCTCTCCGCAAGGAGAGCGTGGATAGAAATGACACAATGCAGATTGTAGTTGTCGTAGTGAACGTCGCTCTCCGCAAGGAGAGCGTGGATAGAAATTC
>ENA-ORNW01001844-ORNW01001844.1-human-gut-metagenome-genome-assembly--contig:-NODE-1844-length-15218-cov-2.563411_pt1 | contig 15218 bp, 13 predicted proteins | sample MGYA00242121_ERZ509034 | MGnify/ENA primary metagenome ERZ509034 (study PRJEB26280, sample SAMEA2338689) | human gut metagenome | biome: human gut; feature: human-associated habitat; material: faeces... | reverse complement strand
AAAAATCATGTGAAATCGGCACCACATGGGTGTTGGAAAGAATAATTCCCAATACCACTACTGTCAAAACCGGCCCCAGTGACTTAAATGCTTTGAATCTCTGTAACCAAAGCGCGAATGCTACCATGATTAAAATCACGAATATCAGGCCTTCGGTACGTGTAATAAGTGCTCCCATCTCTTTTTCCTCTTCACCTTTCATATATTGATGATTGTAAATTGTAGATTGTGGATTGTCAACAATCCGTATTAGCATTATATTAACACAAGTTTTAAAAATATTCAATATACAAAAGCAAAAACTATGTTTTTTATGCATTATTTCCAGTTTCTGTTGATTTTCAGGTTAAACCAGACCTGGCTGTGTCTCCCGCCGTATGCACAAGCCATAAAAGGAAGAAAATCCCGCGGACAAACCCATATGGCCTGTCTGCGGGACTCACTCTGCATATTATATTCAGAGTGTATTATATTGAGAATGCGCGATACCCCTGCAAACTACACAATGCCCTGTCCCAGCATAGCCTCAACCACCTTCTCAAATCCGGCGATATTGGCACCAGCCACATAGTTGCCGGCAACTCCGTAGCGCTCTGCCGCCTCTGATACCTTTGCAAAGATATTTACCATGATTGTGTGAAGCTTATCATCCACTTCCTCAAAGGACCATGACATTCTTAAGGCGTTCTGGCTCTGCTCCAGTCCGGATGTTGCCACGCCGCCCGCATTGGCAGCCTTGCCCGGCATGAAAAGGATCTTCTTCTCCACAAACAGGTCTGTGGCCTCTCTGGTGGAAGGCATGTTAGCGCCCTCTGCTACAGCGAATACGCCGTTAGCAACCAGCTGTTTTGCATCCTCCAGATCCAGTTCGTTCTGGGTTGCGCAAGGAAGAGCTACATCACACTTCACGGTCCATACACCATGCTCACCATTCTTCTTCTCATGGTATTCAGCTGACTTTCTTGCAGCAGCATATTCTGTAAGTCTTGCTCTCTTAACTTCCTTAACTTCTCTAAGAAGTTCTACATCAATTCCTTCTGGATCATATATCCAACCTGTTGAGTCAGAGCATGTAACAACCTTAGCACCAAGCTGCTGTGCCTTCTGGATAGCGTAGATAGCAACATTACCTGAACCAGATACAGCTGCTGTCTTGCCCTCAAGTGACATTCCATTATCTTTCCATAAAGCATTAGTAAGGTATAATAAACCATAACCTGTAGCTTCTGTTCTTGCAAGTGATCCACCGTATGTAAGTCCCTTACCTGTAAGTACGCCTTCGAACATTCCACGGATTCTCTTATACTGACCGAACATGAATCCGATTTCTCTTGCGCCTGTTCCGATATCACCAGCTGGAACATCGACATCAGCACCGATATATTTGCAAAGTTCTGTCATAAAGCTCTGGCAGAATGCCATGATTTCTCTGTCTGACTTGCCCTTAGGATCAAAGTCAGAACCACCCTTACCACCACCGATTGGAAGAGTTGTAAGTGAGTTCTTGAATACCTGTTCGAAACCTAAGAACTTGATGATGCCTAAGTTTACTGAAGGATGTAATCTTAAACCACCCTTGTATGGTCCAATAGCGTTATTGAACTGTACACGGAAACCTCTGTTTACCTGTACCTGTCCCTTGTCATCTACCCAAGGAACTCTGAACATGATCTGACGATCTGGCTCTGTAATTCTTTCAAGAATAGCGTTCTTTCTGTAAACTTCCTCGTTAGCCTCAACAACTGGTCTTAAAGACTCAAGAACCTCTGTTACTGCCTGTAAAAATTCAGGCTGATCTGCATTCTTCTTAGACACGATGTCTAATACTTCATCAACATACCCCATAACCTTAAAACACTCCTTTAAATTATTATTTAAGATTGTACATTACTGCACATCAATTCTAGCGTTATTATATCTGTTCTGGTTAATTTCCGCAAGTTTTTTATAGCGTTTACCTATTAACTTTAAGTTATTTGTAATAATATTAATTAAAATAAGCCTATATCTAAGGTATGTTGTTTTTCTTGCTTAAGATAATTAAGTTTTACTTTTTGATAAAATCATGGTAGAATGTATTCGTTATTTTTTTATTATCCTATTGTAATTAAGGAGTGAATTATGTCTAATTTTTTTACAAGAAGTAAAGACGATATGAAATATTTATTTAAGAATAAAGAAGAGCTTTCTAAGAAAGAACGAAAAAGAAAAAGGCGTGGCTGGGGTACACTTATTGGTCTTATATTAGTTCTGATACAGCTTATTGTATCGGGATTACTTTTATTTAATATATTTAAGTTAGATATTCTTCCATTGAAGTATTTAATTGCGGTCAACGCATTTTTACTGCTGATATTCCTGTATGATTTCACATCGCAGTTTACGAAGGCTCATATTATAGGTAAGATTCTTGCAGTACTTATGTCAGGAGTGATTGTTTTCATATACCTTGTATCATCTAAGCTTGATTCTGTCCTTAATAAACTTAATCTTCCTGAGATTAACACTGACATCGTTGATGTAGTTGTACTGGCAGATGACAAGGCTTCCTCTTTAAATGATCTTGCCAATTACAAGTTTGCTTATAATTCAACTGCAAGCAACGCTAATGTCAAGACAGCATTTGATTCTGTTAAATCAGAGCTTAACAAGAGCAGCCTGGAACTTGCAGAATACAAATCATGGGATGACCTTGTAACTGCCTTTTATGATAATACAGAGGTTCAGGCAATTGTTATGAATGATTCCATGCTTAAGGTTGTTGCCTCACAGTATGAAGACTTTGATACCAAGGTTAAGATTATTAAGCAATACGAATATAAGAAGCTTGTTACTGTCCAGAAATCCAACGTTAACGTAAAGAAAGAACCATTTATAATATATGTTTCCGGTATCTCAAGTGAAGATGGTGCCGATTCAGCACTCTCTAATAATGCACTTAGTGATGTTAATATAGTTGCCGTTATTAATCCTGAAACAAAGCAGATTCTCCTAGTTACAACACCAAGAGATTCTTACATTAAGATTACCGGACCTGATGGAAGAAAAGGTTATGATAAACTTACACATGCTGGAAACTACGGTGTAGAAGCTTCTATTGACACTCTCCAGAATCTGTATGGCATTGACATTGATTATTATGTAAAGATTAATTTCACAGGCTGCGTCTCTGTTGTAGATGCACTTGGTGGAATCACAATTGACTCAGAAGTAGAATTTACTTGTGGCGAAGATGCTTCTCCTATTCCATATCATTTCGTCAAGGGACCTAATGAATGTGATGGTGAGATGGCAGTTGCATTCTCAAGAGAAAGACATGCATTTGCTGCCGGAGACTTCCAGCGTGGACGTAACCAGACAGCCGCCATCAAGGGTATCTTACAGAAAGCTACTTCACCTGCAATACTTACCAAGTATTCAGCCGTACTTGATGCTGTTAGTGATATGTTCCTTACTAATATTCCAACAAGCACAATATCTGATCTTGTTAAGCTTCAGTTAAGCGACAGTACAGCATGGAACATACAGACATACAGTATTGAAGGATCAACTCAGCCACCTGCTGGACAGGGTCCTGCTTATCTTGAGATAACCGGCCTTAGAGGGGCTTCTGTTGTATATCCTTACGCAGACAGTATTAATACAGCTATCCAGCTTATGAGTAAGATTCAGAATGGTGATGTATTCGATGTAGATGAATATGTTGACAGTCTCAATAACAATTCTAATTAATCAATAAAACATACCCCCGGCAGCCAATAAAACCGCCGGGGGTATATTTTTTATAATCCATTATTATAATATATAATTATCTATAACATATGCCACACCACAGTCATCGTTAGATGGTACATCGACATCTGCATATTTCTTAACTTCAGGATATGCATTCTCCATAACCGCTGCAAGACCTGCATACTTTAACATTGGAATATCATTCATTCCATCGCCGCATGCAACGAGTTCTTCACTTGTTATATCAAGCATTGTGAGCAGCTTATCCAAAGATGCATCCTTTGCAACTCCCGCAGGTACTACCTCTAAGAAATAGCTCTCTGAAAAAAATGCATTGATTACTCCCTCATGCTTATCTAACAAGGCTTTCTGCACAGGAAGAAGCTTTTCATGCTCTCCTACAACCAGAAATTTCTCTACAGGATAATCCACAAATTTGCGCAAATCATCTACTTTCTTGATTGTAGTACTGTTGCATATTGCTTCTTTCTTTACATATTCATCAGAATCACTCTCAGCAGCTATCTGCGTATCAGCATATGTCAGAGCATACACACCGTTGGCTCTTGCAAGACTGCATATATCTGCTATACAATCCTGTGGCATTATTGTCGCAGACATCTGCTTCCCTGTCTTGCAGTCAACTATACAGCCGCCATTATATGCCAGTATATAACCACCTTTTTTGTCAAGCTCAAGCTCTCTGGCTATTGGTGTTATTCCAAAAAGCGGTCTTCCTGATGCAAGAATAACCTTAACACCTGCATCTATCGCTTTCTCAATCGCTTCTTTATTACCTACTGGCACTTTCTTCTCTCTATTAGTTAATGTTCCGTCCAAATCCAGTGCCAATGCCTTATATTTCATACTTCTCTATCTCCTCTTTTCGTCATGTATGAACAATTTAGCATATAACACCAGTGATTTCAACCTAAGATATTCTCATCATGTTAAATGTTGTATATATATTCAGTTTTCCATAACCAGCTACAGGGTTAGGATATACCATATATTCTGAGCGTACTGCACCTCTTATAAGCTGTGCTTTAATATCGTTATGATTAATCATCTGACTATTCTTTACATTTACCTGATATGAATATAAAAGTGCAACACAGCCCCCGGCATAAGCCGCTGCATAGCTTGTTCCAGTAACCTTAACGCCTCCAGATGGAGCAATTCCATATACCCCCGCGCCTGGTGCAACAAAATCAGGTTTAATCCTTCCGTCAGCGCTATATCCACGCCCACTTTCATAATAAGCAGCCCCTGTATAATGATTATATGCTCCTACACTTATAACACCATCAGCTGCCGCTGGAACTGTAAGTGTTGTATCCGGGTCGGATTTTAAAAAATATATATCCTGTCCGGAAAACTGCTTTAATGGAAGCCATGCATTATAACTTCCTTTTATATTAGTGAGACTATATATATAGAATTTCCATGTACCCTCAACTGGTGTCTTAAGTCTTACGAATATAACCTCCATTCCAGCTACATTTTCAGTTATCTGATAATCTACCGTAACCGTACTTCCCTCATAAAGAAATGTATACTCCATACTTGCACCCATTCTTGCAGGTATTCTTGGAACATATTCCCCTGACGGTGATTCAATCGACACGGATAATATATCAAGACTATCCGCCCATATTTCCATCGTAAAACCCTTTCCTGTTCCATCAACATTAATTTCCATAACATCAGGTACCAGGGCTGACATTACTGTCCCTTTATAATGACATTTATTATTAGCTTCATTGCCCATACATGTTATAACTGATATATTGGGTTTTTTAGTAAGATTCTCCATCATTTCTGCCAGAGGAGATGCGCCTGTTCTTGAACCATTAGCACTTCCCAGACCAAATATTATTATCAATGGTTTTCCAAGTCGTATAGCGTAATCTTCAAGAAATCTTAAAGCCAGCATAATATCACTTTCCTCAAAAGCTGGAACGTCATCCTTTATCAGAAAAAAATCTCTCAGATACTGTTTACTTTGTTTTAATTTAACCACTAAAAGTTCTGCTCCTGGTGCAACGCCAACATATCCGTCTGTATATGAACCTGCTGATATTGAAGCCAGCAGCGTTCCATGTCCTGACGTGTCTCTTTGTGCAACATAAGAATATGGATTTTCTCCGTTATTGTCAGCCTCTATTGCCCTGTCTATTTCATCCTTTTCATATACTCTGCCAAAATGTGCATACGTATTTGCAACATCAGTACCTGTTTTATCTGTCTGATCCCATATAGCCTGAATTCTTGTATTCCCAAGTCTGTCCTTGAAAACATCATTAAGATAATCTATTCCGGTATCCACATACCCTATAAGAACATTACTCCCGTCTGCCTGCAGATTATCCTGTCCAAGTACCCGTAAAGCACCTATTTCATCAAGTGCACTTATATCCGCATCGCCTTCCATGAGTCCATATAACTTTGGAATAGTAAAATACCCCAGAGAGCTTATATTAAGCTGGCGGTTATCAGGCAGTTCTCCATGAGCTATAATCCATTGCGAATCAGCTCTCTGCGAACATATCCCTGATAATGCCTTAATAGCTTCATCAGCCCCTGGGGTATCTTCTATTATGTAATCATATATATTCTCTTTGGTTATATCAAAATCACATGCCATAACATCTCCTTAACATAAAGCAATCACTGTACATGCTATATGTATTCAGAAATGTATTGTATTATTCTGCTATAACTATTATGCTCTCATAGTTATTACCGGAGCACCTTTCTTTTCAACAACATCTTCTGTTATTGTAACTGAACCTATATTGCTGTCTTTAGGTATCTCATACATTATATCAATCCTCAATAATAGAACGGAGTGCTCTTGCACCTGTATCTTTTTCCATTGCCTTTCTTGCTATGCTTCTTAATGCATCATCTGTAAACTCAAGCTTCACCTCATCAAGCTCTAACAGCTTCTGATACTGCTTAAGAATTGCATTCTTAGGCTCTTTCAGAATATTGACAAGCATATCCTCATCCAGTCTGTCAAGTGAATATATGATAGGCAGTCTTCCTAAAAATTCTGGAATCATTCCGTATTCTCTAAGATCATCAACCGTCACATAAGACATGATGTTCTTCTCATCATCATATTTATCTTTAAGGTCAGCATTAAATCCCATTGAGGATGACTTATTAAGCCTTGTCTTGATAATATCCTCAAGATCCGGAAATGCACCACCACATATAAACAGAATATCCTTCGTGTTAACAGTCACCTGTGGAACCATTGCATTCTTACTTGTCGCACCAACAGGAACTTCAATCTCACTGCCTTCTAACAGCTTTAACATTCCCTGCTGTACAGACTCACCACTTACATCTCTGCTTCTGGTCTCTTTCTTCTTGGCAATCTTGTCAATCTCATCAATAAATATAATTCCATGTTCAGCTTTCTCTACATCATTGTCTGCTGCCAGTAAAAGCTTAGAAACAACTGACTCTATATCATCTCCGATATATCCTGCCTCTGTAAGTGTTGTTGCATCTGTAATAGCAAGTGGCACCTGTAATATCCTTGCAAGCGTCTTAACAAGATATGTCTTACCACTTCCTGTAGGTCCAATCATAAGCATATTAGACTTCTCAATCTCAACGTCACCCAGAATCTTAGCATCTGCTGAAACTCTTTTATAATGATTATATACAGCCACCGACATTACCTTCTTAGCATAGTCCTGACCTATAACATACTCATCTAACTTTCTCTTAATCTCATGTGGTGCAGGCAGCTTAGAAACGTCAAGCGCTGGTAACTCCTTCTTATTCTCTTTCTTTTTCTTAAGCTTCTGCTTTTCTGGAACCGGGTCTGAATCCATAGCGCCAAAATTGCCAAACATGCCCATTCCAGGCATGTTTGACATCTTCATCATATCTTCATAATTAATTCCGCTGCTGTTAATTGAATCGAATGTTCTTTGCATACAATCCTGACAGATGTATATATTGTTAGGCATAACAATCATCTTACCAGCTCTTGATTCTGGTCTTCTGCACACAAAACATATCTTCTCATAATCATCGGAATTCCCATTGTTATTCTTATTAATATCCTTATCTTCTGTCATATTCTCATTGGTATTATCCATAAATATATACTTGGAATATATCCTTAAGATGCCTTCTTAGAACCAAGCGTTACCTCCGTGCTCTTAAGAACATACTCGCTTCCTTCCATATGATAATAATCTATAGTTACTTTTTCACCTGCCTCATAATACTGAAGCATGTTAGTAAGTCCTGACATAGTAGTAACTGTCTGGTCATCAAATCCGACAATTATGTCATATGTCTCTAATCCTGCCTTGTCTGCTGCTGAATCATCAGCTACAGTTCTTATAAGAATACCTACAGGATATCCATAATATGATGCATAATTACTTGTAATATCTACTGCTGCAATTCCAAGGTATGCTGCCTTATCTGATGAAACCTTGTTTCTTGTCTGCTTAGTCATTAATGAATCGATAATATCCTTAACATTAGAGACAGGAATTGAATAAGCCATACCTTCTACACCATCACTGCTTGTTTTTGCAAAGTTAATAGCGATAACCTTTCCTTCTGAATTAAGAAGAGCTCCACCACTGTTACCAGAGTTAATCGCTGCATCTGTCATAAGAAGTCCTGTAAATGTTACATTGTTGACTGTAATTGAACGGTCCTTTGCACTAATTATACCAGTTGTAACTGACTGGCCTTCACCTAATGCATTACCAATGGCAACAACCTGCTGTCCAACTTTAATATCTGATGAATCTTCAAGTTCTGCAATTGCAATATTAGACGCTGTATCAGATGAAATATCACTTAATGATACTGCGGCTACCGCAATATCCTGATCTGACTTAGAACCCTTAACAGAACAGCTTGCACTTGTGCCATCAGAGAATACACATTTAAGATTATCAATATTATCAACAACATGTGCATTAGTTACAATAAGTAATTCAGTATCACTCTTGCCTACAATAATACCCGTACCACTTGATGTTGCTTCATAGCTCTGTCCATATCCAAAATAACTTGAATTTTTAACTGTTGTTGTACCATTGAGCTGAACCATTGCAGGAAGGGCTGCTGTAGCAACCGCCTCTACATCCATCTTACCTAATGCTGAAAGATTAGTATCTTCTGTAAGCGAAGAATCTGTCTTAGCAACATTAGAAATATTATTACTTACTGTTGGTATATTAACACCTGTAGCATCAGACTTATTACTGCCAGCAATCTTTCCGCCTGCATAATTAACACCAAACATAACCGAACCGGATATTGCGCCAAAAAGTACTGCTGAAAGAACAAAGCATGCTGCTTTCTTTGCAAATCCGCCTTTGTGTTTCTTGTGCTTCTTAGCTTCATAAGGTGCACTTGAAAATGCTGTGTTATTATTGGCTGTACTGCTATTATTAGTATTGTTATATGGTATATCACTGCCACTGTAACGGTACTGTGAATCATTCTCATTATTGTCGTTATACATAATCATTCTCTCCTTTTAACATTGTATTATGACAATGAAGATTCCATACATAACAAATGAACACATCTCACTGTCAATACATGTAATATAACAACGCAATGTGTTCATATTGTGTTTTAGTTGTTAATTAAATTTGAACTGATTATAAACCAACAATTTCAGAAACTGCATCAGTAAGTTCTTCTAACTTCTTATCAGCATCCTCAAGACCTGTTCCCTTAACACCCATATAGAACTTAATCTTAGGCTCTGTTCCTGAAGGTCTTGCACAGCACCATGCATGGTCATTAAGTTCAAAATAAAGTACGTTAGATTCAGGAAGTCCTGTAGGCTTCTTCTCGCCTGTAGCAATAACTGTACACTCATCCTTCTTATAATCTCTGAACTCAACAACATTCCATGCTCCGAACTTCTTAGGTGGATTATTTCTTAAATCATCCATCATCTTAGCAATTTGGACAGCACCTTCTGCACCCTTCATAGTTACAGCCTTCTGTCCTTCCTTGAAGTAGCCGTACTTATCAAAGATATTAATCATCTGATCCCATAAAGTAATGCCTTTAGACTTATAGTAAGCTGCTGCTTCACATAATGCCATAACAGCTACGATGGCATCCTTGTCTCTTGCATGAGTTCCAACCAAGCAGCCGTAACTCTCTTCAAAACCGAATTCATATTCGTATGTATTATTCTGCTCAAAGAACTTAATCTGCTCACCAATATACTTAAATCCTGTAAGAACTTCAATAAGCTTTAAGTTATATTCCTTAGCGATAAGATCAGCTAAGTTAGTAGATACGATAGTCTTTACAAATGCACCATTCTCATGAAGAAGTCCCTTCTCCTTTCTCTGTGAAAGAAGGTATTCTGCAATAAGCATACCAGACATATTACCTGTGAATGACTTGTACTCACCTGATTTAGTGTCCTTAGAATATACGCCAAGTCTGTCCGCATCAGGGTCAGTTGCAAGAATAATATCTGCATCAACTTCCTTAGCAAGTCTTAATGCATATGTGAATGCCTTAGGGTCTTCAGGATTAGGGTACTCGAGTGTTGTAAAGTTAGGATCTGGTTTTTCCTGTTCTGGAACAACATATACATTCTTGAAACCTAACTCTCTTAAAATTCTTCTTACAGGAACATTACCTGTACCATTGAATGGAGAGTATACAATCTTAATATCATCAGCAACCTGCTTAATGATATCTCCGTTAAGGCTCTGCTTCTTTAATGCTGCAATAAATGCATCATCCATATCATATCCAATAATGTTATACAGGCCTCTTACTCTAGCCTCTTCTTCATCAATAGTCTTAACATCATTAAAATCAGTAACAGCCTTAACTTCATTGATAATCTGTGTATCCTTAGGTGCTGTTATCTGGCATCCGTCATCCCAGTATACCTTATATCCATTGTATTCTGGAGGATTGTGGCTTGCCGTAACCATAATACCTGCTGTACAGTGAAGTTCTCTTACTGCAAATGAAAGTTCTGGTGTTGGTCTTAATGAAGGGAATATGTATACCTTAATGCCATTAGCCGCAAGACAAAGAGCTGCTTCCTGCGCAAATTCTCTTGACATTCTTCTATTATCATGAGAAATAGCAACACCCTTATCCTGTGTTCCTTCCTTGATAATAAAATTAGCTAACCCTTGTGTTGCCTTTCTTACAATGTATACATTCATTCTGTTAGTACCATTGCCTATGACACCTCTAAGTCCGCCTGTTCCAAACTCAAGATCCTTATAGAATCTGTCCTCAATCTCTTTCTCATCTCCTGCAATTGATTTGAGTTCTGCACGTGTGTCTTCATCAAAATATTCATTCTCACACCATGCTTTGTAAGTTTCCATATAACCCATACCCTTTACCTCTTTTCTTGATTTATATTAGTCCTGTAAAGCTTTTCTAAAGCTCTCAGAAACTGCTTTCAATGCTTCTTCTTCGTCCGGACCTTCTGCTATGAGAGTTATCTCATCTCCACAACCAACGCCTGATGCAAGAATAGATATAACACTCTTTGCATTAACAACCTTATTCTTAAATGTGAATGTAATGTGTGAATCAAATTTAACAGCTGTATCACACATTGCTCCTGCAGGACGAAGATGTATTCCTAATGCACTCCCAACTAGTATCTTCTCACTTACCATATGAATCACCTCTCAATTTCTAGTCGTCACTGATGTTGTTTCCTGAGTCGACTGAGTAGTTTCTGTTTCCTGGGTATTATCCTTAAACAACACATTAACGGATGCTGCTCTCTTTAATGTAACTCCATCCGGAAGTTTAACCGACAATGTAATGCTTTGTATTCCTGACGTAGTATATGTAGACAAATCTGCAGTCATCGTTATGGCAGATGCGTCTAATGCAGCAATTGCAGTCTCTGAACCCTCGACATCTATTGAAAATGTTCTATCCTCAAAGCTGTAGCTCATTCCGGTTTCAAGTCCACTAACCTTAATATCTGATGTATTAAGTGTTATTGTCTTATTACCTGTACTCTCGATTCTTACTGTAACCTCAATCCTTGCATTATCAAGAATTGTAAGCGATTTATCTATGTAATCCGAAAGACCAAACTTATACACTTTATTTTCAGTCAAACCATCTACATTAATATTACTTGCCGGAATAACAATCTTATCAAGACTGTTAAGCATATTGGTATCACCATATACAACAACACTATCACGATTAAGCGTCACTCCTGAAACTCTGTATCCGTCTGCCGGTTTTCCTGACGTCTTAACTTCTATACTTACAGTCTTAGTCCTTACAACCTGTGCAGTATAGCCCACACTTGTCTGTGTAAGTTCAACAGAAGAATCATTAATTTCATTATTATCAGAATCATACAAATGAATATCTGCTGTTCCCGTCACATCTGCAGTCGCTCCTGTCACATCAAAAGATATCCCTGCATGGTCTATATTATCGATAACAGACGAAGGTCCTGTAACCTTAACAGATGTTGGATTAAGCACTCTTCTTACCACTGCATAGCCATCTGCCGCTGAACCGGTAATCTCTGAAACAACATTTACAGTCTTAGTATCTCTGTTTTCTATGCTTAATCTTACAGCAGATGTTTTAGGTGTAGCTTCAACATTATTAAGAACCTGTCCATCTTTAACAACTGATACATGAATATCAACATAATCAGCAAATGCGCTTATCTTGCTAAGATCCGCAGTTGCAACAATATCACTTGCTTTGATATTAGTAACAATACTCTTCGGTCCACTTACATATACTGATATCTTGCCACCCTCTACAATTTCATAACTGTAATTCTTATCAGTCAGACTCTCTGTATTAATAAGCTGTACCGACACATTACTGAATGTATAACTCGTGGTTGGATCATATACATTAACTATAACCGTCCACAAAACAACCGCAAATATAGCCGACAGAATCTTAAGGCTCAGGTTCTTAAACATCTTTTCCTTCATGCTTTAGCCTTCCTCTCCATATCTTGAACGACTTCACATCAATAGTTCTCCTGCGAAGATATTCCAGCTTGTTTCTAAGAGAATCCGCATCAATATCATGAATAAGTTCTCCACCAACAGCCACCGAAACCTTACCGGTTTCTTCAGATACTATAATAGTCATACTGTCTGTCACTTCACTGATACCAACACCTGCTCTGTGCCTTGTGCCAAGAGCCTTATTAAGATTGTTATTATCTGAAAGAGGCAGATAACATGTTGCAGCAACAACCCTGTCTCCCCTTATAATAACAGCTCCATCGTGAAGCGGCGTATTATGCTCAAATATATTGATAAGCAGCTGGCTTGTAACCAGGCCATCAACCGTAATTCCTGTTTTCTCATATTCTTCAAGAACCATATCCTGTTCAATAACTATAAGTGCTCCTGTATAAGCAGCCCCCATATCAAAGCATGCCCTTACTATCTCTTCTGCAGTCTTACTGCTAAACCTTTCACCCTTTTCTCTTCCGTCATTAAACCTGAAAAGTCCAAACAGAATCTTCTTTCGTCCAAGCTGCTCTAATGCTCTTCTTAACTCCGGCTGGAATATAATAACAAGTGCAATAATACCAACACTGATTGTCTTTCCTGCAATCCACAGAATAGTCTTAAGATTCAGAATATACGCAATCAGTGCGAATATAACAACAATAATAATTCCCTTAAGCAATACCCATGCCTTGGTATTCTTAATCCATACCATGACATTATATATAACAAAAGCAATAATCACAATCTCAATAATATCGGTCCATGTTATACGCGGAATATATAATTTAACAAGATAATCCCTTATGAAATTATTCACTGTATTATCGCCTCCGTTCTTCTTATAATCTTCTAAATAAAACTAGCAAAATATATTCTGATGATTACTTATCATCATCATAGAATAAAATATCATCATCTTCTTCGTTAGATACTGCATATCCATTATCTTTAGCTGTATCACCGGTTCTCATCTGTCTGATATCATCTGTCTTCTTAGTCTTTTTAGCATTAATATGCTTAATTCTTACATCAGCATTTGCAACATTAATCTTTGGTACAGCCTTTACATAATAATAATATTCATCATCCTCATACTGTACATACTCTGTTCTCTTATAATCAAGTGCAAAGAAAACAATATTGCAGATATATGCAGCTGCAACCCCCAGTATAGTTCCTATAATTATAAGAACAATATTAAAATCTGATTTCAAAGCTATCTGTCCTACAACCAGAATAAGGAACTGTGTTATACTTCCCACAATAATAGCTATTTTCCATGAATGATCGATTTTCTGTCTTCGGATAATATATACAACAATAATAGTAACTGCAGCTGCTATAATAAGCACCAGCATCTGTCTGTTCTTTAAAAGGCTTTCTATAAGATAAGATATCTGTTTCATACTTTCTGACAAAGAATCATCAGAAATAGCAGCCTCATAATCACTTGCAGTTCTTATTATGTAGTACATAATAACACCAAAACTCACTGGTATAACTGCCGCAACTGACGAACACAGACCAATCGCTACCGGAAGCACAAATGGTATCTTCATCCAGCAGAACATAGCAGTAATAATAAGTATATAAGCTGTTTTAGGTGCAAATCTGAAATACAGAAGATACATCAGAAGCATTACACACAATACCAGTAATGCAAATTCCGGAGCAATTACATACAACTGTATAAGAATAAACGCTGAAAGAACTATCAGTGTAAAACCACCCGGAAGAAATGCACATATAACAGAAAGTAACAGTGCAAACACCGGATTCTTCAACTTATCCATGTAACCAATACTTGTATTAATCATAATAAAACATATCAATGCAATAATAAACTTTGATGCTGGTACCACATATGTATTATATCTGTTGTAAAATTTCTTAAAACTTTCCTTTAATTCCAATAAAAATGCCATCTATGCCTCCAAATAATTATTTCTTCTTCTGCCCTGTATAGAATCTTTCCAGCTTATTAAGCCTTGAAAAATACCTTTTAATACCTTTTCTGGTATTCTCATATCTGAAATAATATACAAACCCGGCAATTACACAGAATACGATAAGCATAAGCACATAATACAATGCAAACTTCTTGGCAAGTCCTATATAATCCAGGTTATTGATATCCCTTATCATTCCTTCTGCGTTACACAAGAAATACATCGCCAGAAGAATCACTCCTGCAAATGTAGTGGCAATCACTGTCTTTAATACTCCAAAAGCGATGTAATCACCCTTAAAATACTTGGCAGTTTTCAACATGCTTTTCCCTTCATTCTTCTCATATATTGCCATCTTGGTCATCATTTTGATTTTATTCTCATTAAGCAATTCATTCACCTCATTAAACAAGTTTAACCTGCATATGTTTAAATATAACATATTTTTACTTAATTGTATATTACAATTTGAGAGTGTCCGCCACCTGTAGCAACTACAATCCTTACCATTCTT
>ENA-ORNW01001833-ORNW01001833.1-human-gut-metagenome-genome-assembly--contig:-NODE-1833-length-15282-cov-2.531359_pt1 | contig 15282 bp, 8 predicted proteins | sample MGYA00242121_ERZ509034 | MGnify/ENA primary metagenome ERZ509034 (study PRJEB26280, sample SAMEA2338689) | human gut metagenome | biome: human gut; feature: human-associated habitat; material: faeces... | reverse complement strand
CTGCCGCTACTTCTGGAGAAATATTATTCAGAAGTTATAGATGAGAATGGTAATCTTAATCGTATAGCAATAATTGCAACTAACAGTTGTACAAACATCAAGACTTATGCCAATCTGAAATATATCAATACATTATATCTTAAGGATGAGTTTCTTATGATAAGGGATGGAGACGGTAAGGATGCGGACCGCTTAAGAGACCAGCTTACCAATTACTATAAGCAGCGTGCAAAGCAGGATTATGGTAATCTGCCAAGAGTAACAGACCGTAATGTGCTTATATTAAAATATTATTCATTCGAGAATTATTTTCTTGACCCTGAGATAATGACTAAGATAGGCGTTGTAAAAAGTGTAGACCAGTTCTATGACATATTATATGCCAAATATAAAGAATACCTGTACCGCCTTGTCAGCACTAAGAAAATGTTAGAAAAACTGAACATAACAATTGAGACAAGACAGGACATCATAGACAACATGGAGAATATCAGAAAATATGTCAGAGGACACAACCTGTATGACATATTCTACGGAAGATATAAGGGCGAGAAAGAAAATGCAATTCTAAAAGCATACATAGACGCAGCTCCAAGGGAGAATTTTGATGATATATTCGATGCAATTGATAATTTTGTGTACTTTAATAATCGTAGGAATGATTAAATTGGGTTATGTGCATGAGGGCGTACAACCGTCGAGGTACTTCTATATAGTGCATATCCTAATGAATTGCCGTATATGAAGTGAATAACAGCCGTGGCGTCTGTATATATGATATGTTCGATTTATTCCGAATCGTGTGTGAGTTAATGCCACTATCTATAAAAGTTCAGTGCTGGAAATCTCGTTCAAGCGAAGCGCGTTTGATTTCCAGCACTGTAATAAACTCTATAGATGGCGGCATTTACTCACACTAGATGCAGGAATCCATGAGAACATGTCATATATACAGATGCCACGGCGTCATGCACACTTATTAATACCAATATTTAGTTGGATGACTTCTTAATTAAATCAGAATACCAATATGCGGAATCCTTTGGAATTCTCTGTTGTGTTTCATAGTCTACGAACACTAACCCGAATCTTGGGTCGTATCCGCTGTGCCATTCGAAATTATCTGTGAATGACCAGTGGAAGTAGCCGAGTATCGGAACACCGGCTTTATACGCTTTTTCAAGGTCTGTGAGATATCTTGTAAGGAAGTCGATACGGTTGCTGTCGTGGACTTTGCCATCAAGACTTATGATATCGTTGCAGGCAAGTCCATCCTCAAATATATATATTGGAAGATTATATCTTTCATACAGATATCTTATACCATAATTCATAACACCGGGAGTTACAGGCCAGCCAAGAGCTGTTCGTGGACTGCCTGGTTTTTTGTTAATATGGCCGGCTGCATTTATTTCATGTCCGTTATATACATTTATGCCAAGATAGTCAATTGGCTGATGTATCAGTTCAATATCGCCATCTTTTACGAATGGCAGTTCTTCATAATGTCCGATTTTTTCAAGATCAGGTTCAAGATGTAATTCTGTACCAGCAATGTCAGGATATCTGCCAAGACATGTCATGTCACAGAATATAGTGTGGTTAAAAGTCATGTTGCCTTTAACTATATTGAAACATTCAGCTCTTGCAGCATCAATGTCTTCATCACATTCTTTTGAAGGATAGCACAGGTCACCAGTGCTGGAAAAACCGGTTTTTACAGGCTGTTTTGCAACGGCACGCATCTTAGTAACAGCAAGACCGTGAGCGAGTGCAAGATGGTGGATTACAGACAGGACAGATACTGCGTCAAGCTTCTTACCTGGAGCATGAAGTCCAAGCATGTATCCGAGTCCGGATATAATCTGTGGCTCATTGATGGTGGCGATATTAGTTACACGGTCTGAAAAATGTTCGCATATGAATTCAGCGTAATCAGCAAATATGAAAGCAGTCTCACGGTTGAGCCATCCGCCTTTATCTTCGAGTGCCTGAGGTAAATCCCAGTGATAAATCGTTATGAATGGTTTGATATTATTTTCAAGGCAGAAGTTTACAATCTTATCATAGAAATCAAGTCCGGCTTTGTTGTAGCGGATATTGCCGTCAGAATCCTTAACAATTCCATCAGGAAATATTCGTGTCCATGAAATTGAAAAGCGGTATGCCTGAATACCAAGATTTTTCATAAGTGCAATATCCTCGCGATAGCGGTGATAGTGGTCACATGCTTTATTGCCATTCTCATCATGTGCAATATTACCCGGTTTATTAGAGAATGTGTCCCAGATAGAAAGACCTTTGCCATCTTCGGTAAAGGCTCCCTCTATCTGATAGGAACTAGAGGCGGTACCCCATAAAAAGTTCTTATCAAACATAATAATTCCTTTCTGTATAGTTGTCATATGTTAACAGTTACATTATATACTTTAGTGTCTTTATTATATGGAACAGTGTTGCCACTGATTTCACTGCCATTGACAATAAGAGAAGAAACTCTTTCGTGCTTCTCATTGCTGATAGTAATGTTATATACAGCATCTCTGAATTTTCTTGTAATTGTCAGATTCTTAATGGAATCAGGCAGACAAGGGTCAATGGTGAGTCCTTCAAATGAAGCTCTTACACCAAGTATATATTGAGATATACTTGTAAATGTCCATGCAGCGGTGCCTGTAAGCCAGCTGTTTTTGGCTTCACCAAAGCTTGCGGCATCTTTGCCGGCAATCATCTGTGAATATACATAAGGTTCAGTCCTGTGTATCTCACTTATCTCTTCAAGATATGCCGGACATATTTTCTTGTATGTTTCGAATGCTCTGTTTTTATCATCAATAACGGTTTCAGCAATAGATACCCAAGGATTATTATGACAGAATATTCCAGCATTTTCTTTGTATCCAGGCGGATAAGAAGATACCTCGCCGAGTTCAAGATGATATGACCTGTAAGCTGGTTGTAAAATCATAATTCCGTACTTTGTATCAAGAATTTTTTCTACTGAATCCATAGCTTTCTGTGCGAGTCCTTCTTTGACACCTATACCTGCCATAACACAGAAGCCCTGTGGCTCAATGTATATCTGTCCATCTTCACATTCATGTGAACCAACCTTACGGCTTTCGGCATCATATGCACGAAGGAACCATTCACCATCCCAGCCTGCATCAAGAACAGTTTTATACATGTCATCAACATGGGAACGTACAGCATTTTCTTCCTCTGAAAGACCTGCTATGTGGCATATGTCTGCATATTCATTACCATATTTTACATACATTCCAGCGATAAATACCGATTCAGCAACAGGTCCTTCTGATGGTCCGGTAGTCTGGAAAGATTCACCCGGAGCAGAAGAGAAGCAGTTTAAGTTGAGACAGTCATTCCAGTCAGCTCTTCCAATCAGAGGAAGTTTGTGCGGTCCGAGATGTGTCGCTGTATAATGGAACGATTTGTTCAGATGTTCCATAAGTGGCTGTGCCTTACTTGTATCGCAGTCAAATGCTACATTTTCATCAAGAATACTGAAATCGCCTGTTTCTTTAAGATATGCAGCTGTTCCTGCAATAAGCCAGAGAGGATCATCGTTAAAGCCTGAACCAATATCAGAATTACCTTTCTTAGTTAATGGCTGATACTGGTGATAAGCACTTCCATCTTCAAATTGAGTAGCAGCAATATCAAGAATTCTCTGTCTTGCTGAATCAGGAATAAGATGTACGAAGCCAAGTAAATCCTGGCAGGAATCTCTAAATCCCATACCACGTCCGGTTCCAGACTCATAATAGGAAGCAGATCTTGACATGTTAAATGTTACCATGCACTGATACTGATTCCATATATTAACCATACGGCAGAGCTTCTTGTCTTCTGTGTCAACAATATAAGATGAGAGAAGATGAGTCCAGTAATCTTTTAAAGCAGCATGAGCTGTATCAAATTTTGCCGGAGTGTTGTATTTTTCAAGAAGGGCATATGCAGGTTCTTTGTTAATGATTCCGAATGATTCCCACTTCTTATCATCAGGGTTCTCTGCATATCCTATAATGAATACATATTCTTTTTCCTCGCCCGGCTCAAGGTTAATATCGATTCTGAAAGATCCAACAGGTGACCATCCGCTTGCAATAGAATTATAAGATATACCTTTACCGTTCCCTCCCCGAACTTCATATGGGAGACGCGGTCGCCCACACCGTAGCTTAAGATTCCGCCTTCCGTATGTACCGATGAAACTTTCTCTGCTTGTATCGAAACCGTTGGCAGCAGTGCTGACGGCATGAACAGCATAATGGTTACGCCGCTCACGGTATTCTGTCTTGTGATATATTGCTGACATGGCAGCGGTGCCAATATTAATCTCTGGCTGAACTTCAACTTCGCCTGTGCTGAAGTTACGCTGGAAGTTGTTGCAGTCATCAACTGCATTCCATAAACAGAATTCTATATAAGAATATACAGATAAATGTTTAACAGAATTTCCTGTGTTCTTAATAGTAAGTTTATCAAGTTCACAATTATCTCCAATAGGAACGAGAGCAGTCTGTGTAGCTTTAATGTCATTCTTAGATGAAGAAATCACTGTATATCCAAGTCCGTGACGACATGTATAATCCTCAACTGGTGTCTGGGATGGCTGCCATCCAGGATTCCATATGGTATCCTCATCTTTAATATAAATGTAGTGGCCGTTGTTATCTAAAGGAGAATTATTATAGCGATATCTTGTGAGTCGGAGTAGCTTGGCATCCTTATAGAAACAGTATCCTCCGCCGGTATTGCTCTTAAGACTGAAAAAATTCTCGCAGCCTAAGTAATTAATCCATGGCAATGGAGTTTCTGGTGTGGTTATGACATATTCTTTATTGATGTCATCAAAAAAACCGAATTGCATATTATACCTCCTGTACACATATAATTTATAGAAAACGATTAAGTGCATTAAGGTACAAGTTCTAATATTGATTTTATAGTAATAAGTATATTTTAAGGCTTGGATTAAATCAATGATTATTTTGAATTTGAATAAGAATTGGTAGAAATGCACAAAAAATACGATGATATATAGAAAAATAAGTAAAATTTACAAAAGTACTTGCATTTATATCTGATATGAGTTATAGTAAAGCTACGAAAACGATTAAGTAATGCATGAAAGGAATGAATCTATGGTATCTATGAAAGATGTTGCTGTAGAATGTGGAGTTTCAATTGCTACAGTAAGTAAAGCTCTCAATGACCATAGTGACATCAGTGAAGAGACACGCAGGAAAGTTAAAGAGGCAGCTAACAGACTTGGATATTATCCGAATTCAGCAGCCAGAGCACTTAAGACGAACCGTTCATATAACATAGGAGTTCTTCTTAATAATGGTCTTGCACATGAGTATTTTGCCGAGGTTCTTGAGAGTTTTAAGAATGAAGCAGAGAAGAAGGGGTATGATATTACATTTGTAAGCAATCACTCTAAGAAGATGACTTTCTACGAACACTGTTTATACAGAAATTTTGATGGCGTGCTTGTAGCTTGTGAGGATTTCAGCAATCCTGAAATCTATGAAATGGTTAACGGGAGATTACCAGTTGTGACCATCGACTACATTTTCAATGGCAGTACATCGGTCAATTCTAACAACGTGAAAGGGATGAGTGAATTAGTACGGTATGCGTACAGCAGGGGACACAGAAAGATAGCTTATATTTATGGAAACGTTGAATCAGAGGTTACGAAAGATCGTCTGGCAGCCTTTTATAAGACAATGGGTGAATTAGGGGTAGAAGTTCCAGATGAATATATTAAAGAATCAACCTATCTTGATTCAATAAAAGCTGAAAAGCTTACATATGAGTTATTAAAATTAAAGGAACCGCCAACATGTATTTTTTATCCGGATGATTTATCTGTGGTTGGAGGAAAGAATGCTATTAGGAATATGAAATTGCATAGTCCTAAGGATGTGTCTGTTGCGGGTTACGATGGAACAAGATTCTCGCAGATGTTAAATCCTAAGATTACAACAATTCGTCAGAATACCAGGGAAATCGGCAGGATTGCCGCAGATGAGCTTATAAGTGCTATAGAGAATCCCAGGGCAACGATAGTAAAGAGGGTTGTTGTAGATGCGGAACTAATCGAAGGGGAAACAATTAAGAAAATAGGAAACTAAAGGTGTCGTCTAAGATTTATGGAGGGTTTTTTATGAAAAAGAGATTATTAAGTATGGCACTTGGTACAATGATGGTGCTTTCCACATTAGCAGGTTGTGGATCAAAGGATGGTGGTTCAGCAGCAGTTAATACTAAGCCTGAGGAACAGGGTAAGGTACTTAACATTTACTGCTGGAATGAAGAGTTTAAGAGCAGATTTGAAGGATATTATAAGAATGTTCCTTCAGATGTTAAGGTAAACTGGGTAATTACTCCTAATGAAAACAACGCTTATCAGAATGCTCTTGATGCTGCATTATTAAAGCAGAAGGATGCAGCAGCAGATGATAAGATTGATATGTTCCTTATCGAAGCTGATTATGCTTTAAAGTATGTTAACAGTGATTACACACTTGATGTAAAAGATGTAGGCCTTACAGATGATGACCTTAAGGATATGTATCAGTACACAAAGGATATCGCAACTGACAGCAAAGGAAAACTTAAGGCTACAACATGGCAGGCAACTCCAGGACTCTTTGCTTACAGACGTTCTATTGCTAAGGATGTTCTTGGAACAGATGATCCGGATAAGGTTCAGGAAGCACTTTCAACTTGGGATAAGTTTGATAAGGTAGCTGAACAGGCTGCTGCTAAGGGCTACAAGATGCTTTCAGGTTATGATGATTCATACAGAGTATTCTCTAACAATGTATCAGCTCCTTGGGTTGATTCTAATAACAAGATTGTTATTGATGATAACATTATGAAGTGGGTTGATCAGACTAAGAAATATACAGATAAGGGATATAATAATAAGTCATCTCTTTGGGATTCAACATGGGCAGCAGATCAGGGACCTTCTGGTAAGGTATTCGGATTCTTCTACTCAACATGGGGAATTAACTTTACACTTTTAGGTAACTCACTTGCTACTCCTGTTAAGGAAGGCGGTAAGGAAGAAGTTGGTAACGGTATCTACGGCGACTATGCAGTATGTGAAGGTCCACAGAGCTACTACTGGGGTGGTACATGGATCTGTGCAGCAGCAGGAACAGATAACGCTAACCTTGTAAAAGATGTTATGAAGACACTTTGCTGTGATAAGACAACAATGAAGAAGATTACAGAAGATACTCAGGATTACACTAATACAACATCAGGTATGAATGAGATTGCTAACAGCGACTTCAAGTCAGCATTCCTTGGTGGTCAGAATCATATCAAGTTATTTGCTAAGTCAGCTCCTAAGATCAGCATGAAGAATATCTCTTCTTATGACCAGGGTCTTAACGAAGAATTCCAGAAGGCTATGAAGGATTACTTCGATGGCAATGTAACTAAGGATAAGGCTCTTGATAACTTCTATAAAGCAGCTATTGAGAAATATCCAAACCTTTCAAAGTAATTAGTAATTGCTAGTCATTAAGGCACAGTCATTATAATAAGTATGTTATATGGCTGTGCCTTTTTATATGGCAGGAATGGAGATATGTATGAATAAAAAGAAGAAAAAGTTTGTAAGCTATGCAAAATGGGGATACATATTTCTTATACCGTTCTTTGCAGTATATATTGTGTTTTCATTAATACCACTGATTTCTACATTTTATAATAGTTTTTTTGAGAACTATATGGTTGGACTTATGCAGGTCGGACCTAAGTTCGTTGGATTTGACAATTACAAAGCCATACTGTTTAACGGTGATACATTGCTCTATCTGAAGAATACAATGATAATGTGGCTGATGGGATTTATTCCACAGATTCTTATATCATTGCTTCTGGCGTCATGGTTTACAGATCTTAGATTAAGATTAAAATGTACAGGATTTTTCAAAACTATAATCTATATGCCTAATTTGATTATGGCATCTGCATTTGCCATGTTATTCTACGCAATATTTGCAGATCAGGGACCAATCAATAACATGCTTAACAGTATGGGATTGCCTACATATAGATTCCTTGCAGAGGTAGCAGGAGCAAGAGGATTGATTGCTCTTATGAACTTCCTTATGTGGTTTGGTAATACAACAATAATTCTTATGGCTGCCATCATGGGCGTTGATTCTTGTCTTTTTGAAGCAGCAAGAATTGATGGTGCTAATTCAAGACAGATATTTGGAAAGATTACACTTCCACTTATTAAGCCTATTCTGGCATACACACTTATTACATCACTGATTGGAGGAATCCAGATGTTCGATGTTCCTCAGATTCTTACTAATGGTAATGGTAATCCGGATAGAACAAGTATGACGGTTATCATGTATCTTAATAAGCATCTTTATAGTAAGAATTATGGTATGGCAGGTGCGCTTTCAGTTATTCTGTTTATTGTAACAGCGGTACTTAGTATATTTGTATTTAATTATATAACAAAGGATATGGAAGCGGCAGGAATAAGAAAAGCTAAGAAGAAAAAAGCAAAGGAGGCGAAGTAATATGAGTAATTCAGGTAAAGCCTCTGCAAGTGCCGATATTAAAGGCACTAATGCTGGAGTGAAAGACAGGATAATACTTACAACGGAGAGAGTGTTATGTTATATCGTGCTTATTCTTATAACATTCTTGTGCCTTTTCTCGTTCTATGTACTTATTATTAATACAACAAGATCACACCCTGATATCCAGAAGGGATTCTCATTCCTTCCGGGAAAGTCATTTATAGTCAACATGAAGAATGTTCTTGCTAATGAGAATATTCCTGTTGTCAGAGGTATGTTTAACAGCTTGTTTGTTGCAGCATGTTCAGCGGTTCTGTCAGTGTATTTCTCAGCACTTACAGCATTTGCTATTCATGCATATAACTTTAAGTTAAAGAAGTTTGCATTCACTTTCATTCTTCTTGTAATGATGGTGCCAACACAGGTGTCAGCACTTGGATTTGTTAAGATGATGGGAGACTGGAATCTTCTCAATTCTTACATACCACTTATTGTTCCTTCGGTCGCAGCGCCTGTTGTATTCTTCTTTATTAAGCAGTATATGGACAGTGTGCTTCCAATGGAACTTATAGAGGCGGCAAGAATTGATGGCGCAAAAGAGTTCAGAATATTTAACCAGATTGTTCTGCCTCTTATGAAGCCGGCATTGGCTGTTCAGATGATATTTACTTTCGTATCATCATGGAATAATTATTTTATACCTTCACTCCTTATTAACAAGGCAAGTAAGAAAACACTTCCTTTGTTGATAGCACAGCTTCGTAGTGCGGATTTCCTGAAGTTTGATATGGGTCAGGTATATATGATGATAGCATTTGCTATTGTTCCGGTAATTATAGTGTATATCTGTCTTTCAAAGTTCATTGTAAGAGGTGTTACACTTGGTGGTGTTAAAGGTTAGATATGCTTTTAGATTAAAAAGAACCGTCCTGATTTCAGGGGCGGTTCTTTTTTGCGTCGTGCACTTTGGTAATGCAGTTTCTGTTTAGAAAATGTATTCTATATATCTGTCAAGATGCTCTCCGGCTTTAAGAACAGGGGACGGAAAGTTATTATGATGCATTGAGTCAGGGAAAAACTGAGGTTCAAAACATATGCCATGCTGATCGTTGTATGGCATATTGTATTTACCGGTACAGTTACCTATATAATTACCGTTATACAGCTGCAATCCTGGGAAACTGGTCTTTACAGACATGCTTATGCCTGCTTCTGGGTCGGTTACTTTAGCGGCATATTCATATGCATCAGAGAGAACGTAATTGATATCAATATAATCTGTTCCAACTCTTCTTGGATTACGGAAATCATACATTGTTCCTTCAACAGGCAGAATGTCACCTGTGGGGATATTGCTGCTGTCTACAGGGGTGTAGCAATCTGCTCCTATAGATACTATATAATTACAGACATTCTTTACTCCGGAAAAATTAAAGTAACTATGATTGGTGAAGCTGCATACCGTATCCATATCTGACACTGCGTCATAATGCACAAGTATTGAATTCCTGTCAGTAATAGTAATTGTCTGGGTAACTTTAAGATTACCGGGAAATCCATTCTCCAGATGCGGGCTGTTAAGTGTGAGTATGAGAGCATCTGGATTAACATCATACTGCCACATACATTTGTTGAAGCCGTGTCCGCTGTGAAGAGTATTATTACCTTCGTTGGCAGGAAGGTGCCAGTCTTTACCGTTAAGAGTTATGCATGCCCCGGCAATTCTGTTGGCGAATCGGCCCATTGTTCCACCGAAGTTCTGCTGGTCATAATAATATTCTTCCGGGGTATCATAACCAAGGATTATGTCGTGCTGTGTGCCGGATGAATCAGTTACGAACATTGACTGGAATGTTGCACCGTAGTCTGAAACATAAAGCGATATGCCATTATATGAAAGCTGAATAATATGACACATTGTACCATCGGGGAGAATCCCCCATTTTTTGACATTATATTGCATAAATACTCCCTTCTGTGTATATGATTAATACGAACAATAAATATGAATTAAGTATACCATTTTATACAAAGAAGTTCTATGTTTTTATATAAAAATGTGATATATTTATTAATATGTCGGATTTATATATTTAACTTAGGAGTGCAGCAGATTATGCTATGGACAGATTTATTTTACATGATTGTCATAACTACATTTACGGGTAGTGTGCTAACTGTTGCGTGGCTTATAACTTCATATTTACTTGATAAGACAGGATATCTTAATATGTCATACAGACTTGGAAAAGTTGTTGTATTGTTCTGGATAATTCCGGTAATGTATTACGCGATAAGAATGATTGACCACTTAAGGTTCGTGTGGAATGGTTACGCATTTGATACATCACCGCTTATTATTAATGTGACAAGAGCTGTTGCTATTGTGTGGATAACAGGTCTGGCTGTTGCAATAATGATTTATGTGTTTAAGAGATTCAGAATTTTATCAATAAGGAAAGAATCATTTGCCTGTAATAAGGAGATGAACAGGATTTTCTATGAGATAAAAGAACAGATGGGACTTGGGAAATGTAAAATTACATTAAGGCAGTCATACAGAACAACTACTGCATATGTGACAGGAATACACAGACCGTGTGTTGTTGTTAATGCAGATCATTTTTCTGAGAAAGAGATGAGAGTTGTATTTGCACATGAACTTACACATGTGGTTCATAATGATATATGGTTCAGATATCTTCTTGCGGTGGCAAGTATACTTAATTTCTTTAATCCGGTTATATGGATTTTTTACAGAAGATTTATTAAATATGCTGAGTATGCATGTGACTATTCTGTATGTATGTCAGAGAATGGATTACATGAATATTATGAAACAATATTTAATCTTGCTGTGAGAAATAATAATCTTTATGACATGCTGTCTGCAAGTCTGTATGAAAATAAAAGCAGTTTAAGAGAAAGAATGGAGCATGTTATGAAGAGTTATAATGTTAAGAAAAGACCAATGGCTGTTGCAGCAGCTATACTGACTTTATTTGTTGCTATGAGTTCTGTTATGGTGGCGGGAGCAGCTACAACCGTAACTGAAACATCAGTTAAGGTTGCGGAGGCAACTGCTGATGAAAAAAGAGAGCTACAGGTATTAGAAACAGAATATTATGAGGCTGCTGATTATGAAAATCCAGCGGTTACAGATGTGTATGAAGAAGATGTTAATCCTGATGAAATAATGCCATGTGCTTCAAATGGTACAATCTCATGGGATGTATATGCCGGGGTAAGGAGGTCAACATCAAGCTTTCATGCATCTTCTGGACAGAGGATAGTTTTAAGTGTATTTTCGGTGGAACCATTTCATAGCGTAAGAGCGGGAATTATACAGCCTGATGGTTCGAAGAGATATATTATTGCCAATGGCAATGACTCACACATATTTGAGCTGACAATGAGTGGTTCATACAGAATATATATCCAGAATGAAACAACAGAGAGTGTTCATGTTGAAGGAGCGTATTCTACACATTAATTAGTATGTATTAGTTGAGGTTGAGAAGATATGAAGATTTTGCATTGTGCAGATATTCATCTGGATTCAGCGATGACGGCTAATCTTGATAAAGATAAGGCAAGAGAACGCAGAAATGAGCTGCTGGCATCTTTTAAGGATATGGTTGGATATGCTGTGAAGGAGTGTATCGGTGTTATTATAATTGCGGGGGATTTGTTTGATACAAGGAACATATCAGTTGGAGCAAAGAAAGAAGTATATAATATAATAATTAATAATCCGGGTATTACATTTTATTATCTGCAGGGTAATCATGACAATGGAAGCTTTGTATCATATCTGGATGAGATTCCTGCTAATCTTCGTATGTTTGGAAAAGAATGGACAAGTTACAATGCCGGTATAATTAATAATGGTGGTATTACAAAAGATATCGTTATTACCGGCGTGGAACTTGACAGTGATAATGCGGGTAAGATATATGGAAGCCTTTCTCTCAATGCAGGCAATTATAATATTGTTGTACTGCATGGGCAGGAGGCTTCTCACATTTCTAAGAATAATGCACAGATAATAAGTCTTAAGGATTTAAGAAACCGTGGAATTGATTATCTTGCACTTGGACACGTACATGAATATTCAAGTGACAGGCTGGATGCCAGAGGAGTGTATTGTTATCCGGGATGCCTTGAGGGAAGGGGCTTTGATGAGGCTGGAGAGCATGGTTTTGTAGTGCTTGATATTGATGAAACCTCTGGCAGTTCTGATACATATTTTGTTCCATTTGCAAGAAGAAATATTTATGTTGCACAGGTCAATGTTACAGGGTGTGAAAACACATTTGAAATAGAGAAGCGTGTAAGAAGCTTTCTTGAAATGTCAGGATATACTAAAGAGAGTCTTGTTAAAGTTGAACTTACAGGTGCTCTTGATGTTGAATGTGAAAAAAACACGGATTACCTGGGGAAGCAGTTTGAGGGAAAATTCTATGCATTTAAGATAAAGGACAATACTATATATAATATTGATTATATGTTATATGAGCATGATATGTCGCTTAAAGGTGAATATATAAGAAATGTTATGGCAAGAAATGATATTAGTGAACAGGATAAGGCTGAGATTATAAGATATGGACTACAGGCATTACAGGGAGAGGAGATAGGCTGATGAAACTTATCAGTTGTACAATTGAGAATTTTGGAAAACTGAATAATGTTACATATGATTTCTCTGGTGAATGTAATACCATATGTGAGGATAATGGCTGGGGCAAAAGTACACTGGCTGCATTTATCCGGGTAATGTTTTATGGTTTTAAGAACGAAAGCAAGAAGAAACTTGCAGACAAGGAAAGGAACCGTTATATGCCGTGGCAGAAAGGAGTATATGGCGGTGAAATTATATTTGAGGTAAATGATGTTGTTTATTCACTTAGAAGAGTATTTGGAAAGAAACAGGCAGATGATGAATTTCTGCTTGTAAGAAAAGACACAAATATGGAATGTAATGATTTTTCTTCTGATATAGGAGATGAATTATTTAAGATAGATGCACAATCTTTTGAGAGAACTGTGTTTATAGGTCAGAGTGATTGTGTTACGGCAACTACTGACAGCATAAATGCTAAGATTGGAAATCTTGCAGATAATACAGATGATATTAATAATTTTGAAACTGCTGTGGCAAGACTTACGGCAGAACTTAACAATATAACGAGTACAAGGGTTACAGGTTCTATTGCAAAAAGAAAATCAAAAATCACACAGCTGACAGCTCAGATTAATAATTATGCAGAAATTGATAAGACTATTGATGAGCAGACTAAGATAAGAGATGAATTGTGTGAGAAAAGAGAAAATCTCAAAGCCTGTAAAGAAAAGCTGCAGGAACAGCAGAAGGTTTTAAGTGCAAAAAAAGATGTTCAGGCAATGAAGGAAAAGTATCAGTTATTGTTAAAGGAATGTAACAATAAAAAGAATATTTTTGAACATATGAAAGAATATTTCAATGGTACTATTCCTGAAAAGAATGAGATAATAAAGCAGATTGAAATTTTTGATGATGCTGGAAAGTTAAGTGGCAGACTGGCTCATGTCGATGAGCAAGATAAAAGGCGATTCGAAGAACTTCAGAAAATATATGGGCAAGGGGTTCCTGATAATGCTGTTCTTGATGAATATCAGGGGCTTGCTGTCAGACTTGATGAATTTAGAAACCTGTGTTCAAAAAACAGACTGTCAGAGGATGAGCAGAAAAAACTGAATCAGTTAAAAAAGCGCTTTGCAGAGGGTGTTCCTGACGAAGATATAGGAATAATTCATGACAGATGGATAGCAGCCCGGAATAAACAGAATTCTCTTGCTGGCAAGGAAATTAAATTAGAAATTGTGAGGGAAAATGAAAACACAAAGCTTGCCAAGGCGAAAGAATATAAGAATAACAGTGTTACGGGAATTGTCGCAGGAGTTATCTTAGCGGTTATTGGTGGGATTCTTTCGTTTAAAGTAATGGTGGCTGGAATAACACTGATAATTGTGGGTATATTTATAAGTGGTTTATCTGGAAGAATTGGTACTTTAAAGAAAAAACAGCATGATGAGACATTTAGAAATATAAGTGAGGAATCAGCTGAGAGACTAAAAGCCATGGAGTCTGAACTTGAAGCTGACAGGAAGAGCATTGCAGATACGCAGGATATTGTAAGGAGTTTCTGTGAAAAATATGGAATTGCATATAACATGGACAATATGGAATGGGAGCTTTCTAAGTTACGTCATGATATAGAGAATTATCGTGAGTTGAAAGTAAGGGAAGCGCAGCAGAATGATTCTGGAATACATGAAGAAATAAGTTTGCTTGAGAGCAGAATAAGGAATTTCTTAAAGAGTTTTATTTGTATGGATGATATCAGTAATTATTCACTTGCAATAGAAAAAATAAAGAGAGATACTGCTGATTTTATAAGAATTAACAATGAGCTTTCAAAGCAGGAGGCTTACAGCAGACAGTATGAAAAGCAGATTGACGGGATTACACAGTTTCTTAAGTCATATGTGAAAGGTTATAGTGATGATGATAGTGTTGGAGAAATGCTTAGAAGACTTGACAAAAAGCTGGATGAATATTATCGTGCTAAAAGTGAGTATGAAAATGCAGTCTCAGCAAAGAATGATTTTGAGGCAGGCACAGATATAAGTTTATTGGCTG